>ULRD01047891.1_pt1 | contig 14063 bp, 9 predicted proteins | sample 1955181 | NCBI WGS metagenome assembly ULRD01 (sample SAMEA4835675, study PRJEB28245) | human gut metagenome | biome: gut microbiome; material: fecal sample | place: Denmark | collected 2008
CGCTTATGCGGCTATCCCTTGTGGACTTGCCGTCCGCAAACAACATAACTGTTGTTCGCCGCCAGCAAGTTTGAAGATTAGACATAAGCTGACGAGAGTCGAACGCATATCGGTTTTGACGGGCAGATTTCCGCCCATGCTGCGTTAAAGCTCTCGACAATACGATAGTATTCTCTGCGAGCTTTGCCTTGCCTGAGCAAAAATCTGCTCCGGCAAAACTGCGAGCACCTGTCGGCTGTGCTTTTCGAGATATTTTCGGCTTTCTTTGGTGCAGGTGGGCTGGCGCCCATCAAGGCAAAAAAAGGCGGAAATAGCCGGAAGGGCGCGCCGACAGGCGATATGGGTTCGGCTCTCGTCAGCTTAAACAAATCCTCCGTATGATCTGAACCATACGGAGGATTTACTGTTTTACGACCACCCGGCCATCGGCGGTCTTTTTTCGTTTTCGTTAGCGAGTCTCCTGCGCGCGGATGAGATTTTTGTAAAAGCTCACGGCACCGGGCAGGCAGTTGTATTCAATGTTTTCATTCAGACCGTGCATGCCCTTCATCTGCTCGGGACCATAGATCACAGGCGCAAAGCGGATGCAGCTTTTGCACACCGGCTGATAAAACTGCGCGTCGGTAGCACCGGTCATGACGTAGGGGCTGACCGGAAGTCCGGGGAAGGTCTCGTTTATGACGGCCTCAACCTGGCGGAACGCAGCTCCGTTTATATCGACTGCCGGGGTGTAGTCGTTCGAGTGGATGACCTCGGTCTCAAGTCCGTGCTTTTCCGCGATCTTGCGGATGATCTCAAGGCTTTCCTTTTCGCCCTGATGCGGAATGAAGCGCATGTTCGCGCTGACCGTCGCTTCCTGCGGAAGAACGTTGCATGCGTCGGAGCCGGACTGCATCGTGAACGCGATGGTCGTCTGCAGCATTGCTCCGGCCTGCGCGCTGATCCTGCCGAGAACGGGCTTGAGCACCGGCGCAAACAGCCACAGGTTGCCCATGACGAGCTTCAGCGGAAACGCTGCATACGGCGCGAGGCTTTTGAACATCGCGGCGACCTCGGGCGGAAATTCGCGGCGGAAATAGTTGTGCGTCTCGACGTCGTTAACGAATGCGGCAAGCCGTGCTATAGGCGTGTTTTTTGCCGGAGCGCTTGCATGGCCGCCGGATGAGCGCGCGGTGAACTTAACGTCGCCCTTGCCTTTTTCAAAAACGCCGACCATGGCAAAATTGCCCTTAACGCCGCCGATCGGCTCGGAGATTATGCCGCCGCCCTCGTCGCAGACGAGGAACAGCTCAACGCCGCGACGCTGAAGCTCTTTTACGATTTTCGGTGCACCGTCGCCGGCCCACTCCTCCGTGCAGGACGAGGCGAGATATACGTCGCACTTGGGCGTGTAGCCCTCCTTCAGAAGCTCCTCGACCGCTTGGAAAAATGCCATGACCGAGGCCTTGGTGTCGGAAGTTCCGCGCCCCCAGACCTTGCCGTCGGCGATATCGCCGGAAAACGGCTCGTGCTCCCATTTTCCCTCGGCAGGGACTACGTCCTGATGGCTCATGAGCAATATCGGCATGCCGTCGCCCGTGCCCTGCCATTTGAACAGCAGATTTCCGTCAATGACGGTCTTTTCAAGCTTTTCATGCACGAGCGGAAACAGCCTTTCGAGCACCTTGTGGAAGCCGAGAAATTTCTCGGCCTCGTCAACATTCGCGTGCGATACCGTCTCGTACCGCACCATCTCCGATAGCTTGCGCGCAAGATCAAGGGCGTAGTCGCCGGCTTCGGGCGCTGCGTAGTCCGAGCACTTGTTCGGCGTCAAAACCGTCCGCACAACTGCTGCGGCAGGCAGCGAAAGCGCCGCCGCGGCCGGGATCAAAAACAGTGATTTTTTCATTATCAAGCACCGGCTTTCCTGTAAAATTTATATGCTATGCCGATGGCGAGCGCACCGGCAGGGATTATCATAAAGCTCGTCGAGCCCGTGAGCGAGGGCACGAGGATAAACAGAATGCTCATAACGATAAGCGGCGCTGCGGCGATCTTCATGTTGCCGCGGAAATATTTATATGCCATTGCTCCGAACAGCGCAGGCACGACGTTTTCAAACGCCGGCTGAAGGGTCGGGCTTTGCAGCACCGGCTGAAGCGGAACGAGCAGCGCAACGCCGAGCGCCAGCACGATTATCGTAACCAGCGACGAGGTGGCGATCGACAGGGTGGACACGATCTCGTTTTCGGGCGTGCCGGTCTTTGCACCGACGATGTCGCGCGCGTTCACCGCGCAGGGGATCTTCATGTTGATGAGGTTGCCCGTTATAAATGCAAGATAGCCGCCGCCTGCGCCGAGCATCGGGGTGTAAACAAGAAATTCGACCACGCTGCTGACCGTCCACACAAGGCCGACGGACAAAAACGCCTTTCCGGCAGCGCCGATATCGGGCATCGCACCGAGCACCTTGCCGATGAGAAACGGAGCACCTACAAGCATGACGAGCACTATTGCCGAGCTTATGCGGCCGATAACGTGCGTGCGCTTATTATAGCTTTCAAAGTAATTGTTGTTCATTGCGCGCCTCCTTACATAAATAGCTTGACCACGACCGCCGCGGCCATGCCGATAAGCATGCTTCCGGCGATCGAGAAGCTTTCGACCCAGGCAAGCTTCTTTTTCTCGGCAAGGTATATAAATCCTGCCATCACAAGGCCGGATACGACCACCACTATCAGCGGCATAAAGCTGCCCGAGAACGAAAACAGACCGCCGCCGGAGACAAAGCCGCCTATGTAGCTGCCGATGTATGCCGACACAAGACCGATAAACATCGCGGTCATTGCGGTGTCGCCAAAGCCTGTGCCGCCCGAGCCTTTTCTGCCGCCGCCTAGCTTGCCGAGATAGCGTTTGTTGAAGAAAATCGAAAGCACCATACCCCACATGATGCACACGCTCATCAGCAGCGCGATCGTAGCAAAGCCCGAGGGAGTCATTTCCGCAGCGGAGAGGGAGGACATGCCGACCTGCTCGGCCGCGGCCTGCGCCACCTGCGTTTCATAGTGCAGCGCGCCGATGACCGAAAGCCTCAGCCACGGCCACGGCGTGCCGAGGCTGCCCGAGAGGGCGATAACGCCCAAAAGAATGCCCACGCTGGGCAGAAGCGAAAACGTTGCGCTCGAGGTGATGGCGCGCTTTAGCTTAACGCGGTCGATGCCCATGGCAAGTCCGGCGCGGTAAGCGCGGACCATAAACACGGCGCACACAACGGCTACGAATGCGATAATGCCGCCGCATATGGCGTACATCGGCGCACTGTTGAGCAGCGATAGAATGTTCATAGTGTCTTCTCCTTTTTGCTGTTTAATTAACATTATATTTCCTGCCGGCAAATAAGTCAATCGGAGGAGAAAAAAAGAACAACCCTCGTATGAGACAGCAGCCTCTTCGAGGATTGTTTAAAACTGGATATAAATGCGCGGCGAGCTTAACAATAAAATGTCAGTTGCATTTTATGCCTGCCTGCAATTTCTACGCATCTGCGCCCTTATATTTTCTGCGTGTGGCCATGCCGCCGCGGATATGCCGCTCGGCCTTATTGATATCAAGCAGCTCGCGCACCTGATGATACAGTGCCGGGCTAACCGTTTTCAGCCTCTCGGTGAGATCCTTGTGTACGGTGCTTTTTGAGATGTTAAACTGCTTTGCGGCGGCTCTCACCGTTGCCTTGTTTTCGATTATGTACTCGGCAAGATCGCAGGCGCGCTCTTCAATATTAGTGTACACATGCACCACTCCCCAAACTCACATAGTCAATATATATGACGGGGACGCGGAGCTTATGCAGAGGTCAAACTATACCAAATCGGCCGTGCATTACTGTTTAAAATAACGGAAATGAATTACTTGCCATTAAACTGACGAAATAGTATAATTGCTGTGTATACAGCCGCGAAAGCGGCACGGTGGAGAAATCAAAACTTAGGAGGAACATAATGAAAAAACGCATTATCAGTTTGCTGATGGTGGCGCTGATGCTCGTTTCGCTCGTGCCTATGGGTGTAATGGCGGCGAACAATACCACGATAACGAAGCAGCCGTCCAATGTGAGCGCGGCAGTCGGCGAGACGGTCACGTTTGAGATAGCTGCCACAAATCCGAACAGCACAAAGCTTGAGTATCTGTGGTTTGATGCAGATAAAGTCAATGCAGATGACATAGACCTTTCTAATATTAAGAACACAATAGATGAAATTAAGGCCGCAAAGCTCGGCGAAGGCCAAAAGCTGACTCTTGATGCCGAGCATGATATGAAAATCCGCTGCGCTGTGTACTATTATAATGAGACAAAAACAATTTTGGGGATTACAGTTAATGTTCCCAAAGACCTGGCTCTCAGCAACACCGTGACCCTCACAGTCACCGGCGGCACGGTAGACCCCGATCCCGATCCCACGCCAAGCCCCAGCCCGAGCGTTGAGCCGACGCCGACACCCACACCCACGCCGACTCCGACGCCGAGCACCGATCCCACGACATGCGAGCACAAAATCGAGATAGTTGATGCAGCAGAGGCAAACTGCACGGCGAAAGCACATTCGCAGTATTGGCAGTGCAGCAAATGCGGACAGATTTTTGCTGATGCCGAAGGCACGAAAACGGCAAAACTCAAGGATTTTGAAACCGGCAAAAAAGACAAAACCAAGCACACCGACCTCAAGCACTTCCCCTCAAAGGCGGCGACCTGCACCGAGAAGGGCAACATAGAGTATTGGCGTTGTTCCGGCTGCGGTAATTACTATTCCGACGCTGCCGGAACGGTCAAAACGACATCGGCCAAGGTCTCCACGCCGAAAAATGACCATGATTATTACTGGGTGGCCGACGAGGTCGCAGGCGTGCACTATCAGAAGTGCAGAGTTTGCGGTACTACCACGGGCACAAGCTCCCACAGCGGCGGCACGGCCAGCTGCAAGGCTCAGGCCAAGTGCGCTAAGTGTGGCGCAAGCTACGGCGAGCTTGACCCCAACACCCATGTGAATTTCGAGCTCAGAAATGAAGTAAAGGCAACCGAAACAACTCAGGGCTACACCGGAGATAAATACTGCAAGGACTGCGGCGCGTTTATTGAAAAAGGCAGCTATTATTCCGCCCAGTGCGCAGGCGGCTGCAAGGATATCGAGCTTGTCAAGGGCACGCCCAAGACCTGCACCGAGGACGGCACGATAGATTACTATCGCTGCAAAAAGTGCGGCAATATGTACAAGGATGAGCGCGCAAGCATACTCATCACAAAGGATGACCTCGTCGATAAATGCACCGGCCACGATCTGCACCCCGGCACCGATCTGGTCGGAAAAATAAGCCAGGATAATCTGAAGCTGCTTGCCAAGACCATCGGCCTTAGCACGCCGCAGATCGTCCAGATGATCCGCGACGGCACATTTGACCTCGATCATATCATCGGAATGATAAAGATCAAGGATATTGACCATTGCAGCGACGATACATATCATTGGCTCGGCTGCCAGCGCTGCGGAAAGACACTGGAGGATCTCAGAGACGAGCTGAACTCGGCAGGCTTTGAGATAAACGAAAAGTGGTATGAGCTCAGCCGCAAGACCGCCCACACCGGCGGCACGGCCACCTGCACCGAAAAGGCCGTCTGCGACGAATGCGGCGATGCCTACGGTGAGCTTGGCGCTCACAGATATGACGCAGTCGTGACCGCACCGACCTGCACCCAGAACGGCTACACCAAGCACACCTGCTCGAGCTGCAAGGACAGCTATACGGATAACGAGACCGTGAAAACCGGACATATTATCAAGTACGGCGTGTGCGAAAAGTGCAATATGCGCTTTTCAAATCCGTTTTATGATGTAAACGGCACCGACTGGTTCTACAGCGCCGTTATGTGGGCATACTACAACACGCCGCAGGTAACTAACGGCAAGGATGAAAGCCACTTTGCACCCAAAGCATCGTGCACACGCGCACAGGTCGTGACATTCCTCTGGCGCGCAGCAGGCAGACCCGAGCCGAGCGGCAGCGTACAGCAGTTTTCGGATGTTCCGAAGACCAATTCCTATGCATACTGCTATGACGCTATCCTCTGGGCTGTTGAAAACGGCATAACCAAGGGCACGGACGCTACGCACTTCTCGCCGAACGCAACCGTTACGCGCGCCCAGTTTGTCACCTTCCTCTGGCGCTATGCCGGCGAGCCTGCACCCAAGAATATGAGCTGCGGTTTCAACGATGTGGATGCAAATGCATTCTACTACAAAGCAGTGCTTTGGGCCGTTGAAAACGGCGTTACCACCGGCAAAACGGCAACGCAGTTTGCGCCCGGTGCGACCTGCACCCGCTGTGAAGTCGCGGCATTCATGTTCCGCGCGTTCAGCAAAGGGATCACGGCAAAATAAAGCATGGTTTAAGGCGCGGCTTTTAGCCGCGCCTTTTTGATACATTTGTGTTGAAATGTGATGCTTTGGATGATATCATGTTAACCGATGGTAATGACATTTTATAGCTAAGGAGAGGAACTATGAGAAACGAATCGATGAATCTTTCAAAGAACGAAATGATGATGGTAATGCACGATCAGGAGCAGGAGATAGAAAAGCTTAAATCTCAGGTAGCGGAGCTTCAGGCGAAGCTCGACGGATATGAGATCAAGGTAAGCGAGAGCGGCAATCTTGCCGAGGCTGCCGCAAAGGTCAGCGGTTTGTTTGAAGCGGCGCAGCTCACGGTCGATACATATCTTGAGAACATGAAAAAGCGCGATGAGCAGGCCGAGGCTGCTTTTTCCGATGTTCAGAAGCAGGCAGAGCAGATAATAGCCGAGGCAGAGGATGTTGCGAGCAAGCGTTTGGCGGCTGCCGATGCCGAGATCGAGGAAAAGTGGGCGGTGATCGAGAGCCGGCTTCTCGTCATGTATGAGTCGCATAAGGGCCTAAAGGAGCTTGTCGAGTCCGGCATTTTCACCATCCCCGGAAAAGAATAGATCGCCGCAAATCATTGATAGACAAAGAAAATCCCGAAGTTTCAACGACTTCGGGATTTTACTGTATTTGGAGCGGATGACGGGAATCGAACCCGCGTCGCCAGCTTGGGAAGCTGGGGCCCTGCCATTAGACGACATCCGCAATTATCGTGGTGCGGAGATTATTTTACACCAACGGGAGAAAATATGCAAGCAAAAATACTGCGCCGCTAATAATGCAGGCAAACAGTTGACCGGCAACTCATAATATGGTAATATAAGAATAGACTTTTTGTATACTTAACGGGAAAATAATTTGCAAGGGGGAGAAAAATGAAAAAGTCAAAAAAGCTTCTGAGTCTGCTGCTTGCGGTGTTGCTGCTTTGCAGCCTGTTGCCGGCAGCGGCATCGGCCGAGGGGAACCCGGAGGATGACTATCCGTTCGTTTTTGTCCACGGACTTATGGGCTGGGGCGAAAGATCGATGCTCGATCCGATCATGCCGTATTGGGGCATGACAACGGGCAATCTCATGAAGTATCTGAACTCAAAGGGCTACGAGAGCTATGCCGCTCAGGTCGGACCTCTCTCCGGCGCTTGGGACAGAGCGTGCGAGCTTTATGCGCAGCTTGTCGGCGGAACGGTTGACTACGGCGCTGCGCACTCGGCGGCCAAGGGTCACGATCGCTACGGCATAACCTACAAAAAGCCGCTTTTTGAGGGCTGGAGCGCGCAGAAGAAGATTAACCTTATCGGACACAGCTTCGGCGGCGCGACGACGCGCCTGTTCCTCGAGCTGCTTGCAAACGGCAGCGCGGAAGAGGTCGCGGCCGCAAAGGCGGCAGGCACAAAGGTATCTCCGCTGTTTGAGGGCCGCAAGGGCAACTGGGTGTATTCGCTCACGGCGGTTGCTGCGCCGCACAACGGAACCACGTTTATCGAAACCTGCGATGTTTCGACCAAGGTGGTAACCGATGCAATCTATAATTTCGGCGCAGCTCTCGGCCTTACCAAGCTTAAGGGAGTGTACGATCTCCAGCTTGAGCATTTCGGGATCTACCGCAAGGACAGCGAGACTGATATGCAGTATCTCATCCGAGTCCTCAACAGCAGCAACTTCATGAGTCATAATGACAATGCAATATACGACCTCACCATAGACAATGCGCTGAAGATAAACGACGGGATAGAGATGCAGAACAATGTTTATTACTTCTCCGTCTGCGGCGACGCAACGCATCCGAGCAGCGTGAGCGGAAACGAAGTGCCCGACTCATCCGTGTTTGCGCTGCTTAAGCCCTTTGCCGCGATGATTGGTAAGTATTATGACAAATACACTGCCGGCGGCGTTTATATCGACAGAACGTGGCTACCGAACGACGGCATGGTAAACGTCGTGTCCGGCCTGTATCCTATAAACAGTAAGCTCAAGTGCGAAAAATCCGACGGAAGTCAGGGCTTTGTCATCTGCGACGGATACAACAAAGAAAGCTACGCAAAGGGTATATGGAATGTCTTCCCGACTCAGCCGTATGATCATCTTAGCATCATCGGTGGCATTCTTTCAAACACCGTTTCAAATACCCGGCATCTGTACATGGAGCTTATAAGCAGGGTTACGAGTACCTATGGCAGCAGCACTCCGGCCGAAGAACCTATCGGCAAGACGATGTCATTCACTGATGTTGAGAAGGATCGCTGGTCGTATGATTACATCCTCAAGATGTATCAGCTTGGTGTCGTAAACGGCCGCTCGGACAGCATATTTGACCCGACCGGCAACGTTACGCGCGCAGAGTTTGTGAAAATGCTCGCCTGCCTTGACGGCGTGGATACGAGCGCTTACGCAAAGTGCCGCTTCACAGATGTCAGCGATAAGAGCGTTTTTGCGCCGTATGTCGAGTGGGCTGCAAATAACGGCATCGTACTCGGCATTGACGCGGCGACCTTCAAGCCGAATGACAACATAACGCGCGAGCAGATGGCGGCCATAATCTGCCGCTATGCCGACTATGCCGGCATAAAGCTGTCCGACGATGCACCGGCCGCTGCCTTTGCCGACAGTGCGCAGATATCAAAGTACGCAGTCGATTATGTCACGGCGCTCCAGCGCGCAGGCATAATATGCGGAAAGCAGAACGCCGACGGAAGCTTCAGCTATTATCCGAAATCGTTTGCAACGCGCGAGCAGGCATGCAAGGTGCTCAGTCTTATATAAAATCGTTGAATAATATGTTAAAAAACCGTGGGAGACCACGGTTTTTTGTTGCAAAGAGTATAGACGTTTAGTATAATATATCTAATAAATATATTTAAGGCAGGCAGGCTATGGCGTACGTTGAATTTGAAAAAGTTAAAAAGACATATCACATGGGTGAGGTCAGCATTGAAGCGCTCAAGGATGCAACTTTTGAGATCGAAAAGGGCGAAATATGCGTTATTGTCGGCGCATCCGGTGCAGGAAAAACCACGCTTCTGAATATTCTCGGCGGTATGGACAGCCTTACATCCGGCCGCGTTGTGCTCGATGGGAAAGAAATATCCTCGTATAACGCAAACGAACTTACGACCTATCGCCGTTATGATGTGGGCTTTGTGTTCCAGTTTTATAACCTTGTTCAGAACCTCACAGCCATTGAAAACGTTGAGCTTGCCGCGCAGATATGCAAAAACCCAATGGACGCTGCGGAGGTCATAGACCTTGTCGGCCTGCACGACAGGGCGCAGAATTTCCCGGCTCAGCTTTCCGGCGGTGAGCAGCAGCGCGTTGCGATAGCCCGTGCTCTGGCGAAAAATCCGAAGCTAATGCTCTGCGACGAGCCGACCGGCGCGCTTGACTATAACACCGGCAAGGCGGTGCTCCAGCTTTTGCAGGATTGCAGCCGCAAAAACGGCATGACCGTTGTTATCATAACCCACAACCAGGCGCTCACCGCAATGGCGGACAGGGTGGTTTCCGTGAAAAGCGGCGTAGTCACCGACGTAAGCCTGAACGCGCACCCGACCCCCATTGAAGACATAGAGTGGTAAAGCGATGAACAAATCCATCATTAAGCTCACAAAACGAGAGATCAGCAGCAGCCTCGGACGCTATCTTGCGATATTCGCGATAATAGCGTTGGGGGCAGGTCTGTTTGTCGGTCTGCGCCTGTCGCGCCCGGATTTTCTCGAAACGTATAATAATTACACTAATAAGACGAATTTTTATGATTTCCGACTTGTCTCAACTCTCGGACTTACCGACGAAGATATTGCCGAAGTCAAGAAGCTTGACGGGGTGAAGCTTGCCGAGGGCGCTGTCGGGGCGGATTTCCTGTTTAATACCGCCGACGAGGATAACCTCATAATGATGGCGCAGAGCATACCCGAAAAGGTGAATCTCATAGACCTCAAGTCCGGCCGCATGCCCGAGAAGGCAAATGAGTGCCTTGCAGACCCAAACATGTATTCGGAAAAGGATATCGGAAGCACGATAAAGCTCTCAAAGGATAACAGCGAGCAGACCTTTGATACCTTTGCGTATGACGAGTATACGATCGTCGGGCTTACAGACAGCGTTTTGTATATCAATATGGAGCGCGGCTCGAGCACGCTCGGAAACGGAAGCGTGAAGGGCTATATCTATATCCCGGCGGACGGCTTTTCGACGGATTACTACACGGATATCTATGTCTGCGTCGAGTCCGAGGGCTATGTTTACTCCGATGAGTACGAGCAGAGCACGCAGAAATATGTTGACGGGCTTGAAAAATTCATGTCCGAGCGCGCCGTGATACGGCGTGACGCTATTATTGACGACGCAATGTCGCAGCTTGATGATGCAAAAAAGCAGTATGAGGACGGCAAGGCGCAGTACGATGCAGCCAAGGCGGATTACGATGCCGGCTATGCCGAGTATACAAAAAAGAAGAGCGATACCGAGGCTCAGCTTGAACAGGCACGCAAGGAGATCGAGAACGCAGAAAGCATGATGGGTAACTCATCCGTTATCGATCAAAAGCAGGCGGAGCTTGACGCGGCAAAGGCGGAGCTTGACAAGGGGCAGGCCGAATACGAGAGAGGCCTGCAACAGTTCAATGCCAAGGCAAAGCTCGCCTACGGCGCGGTGGATGAGCAGATAGCTTATTACGAAAACCGCATAAGCGATAAACAGAACGATATTGCTGCGCAGAATGCCGAGATCGAAAGCCTCAATGCGCAGCTTGCCGAAGCTCAGGCAAACGGTGATAGCTTAAAGGCAAGGCTCATAGAGTGGAAGATCAAAACTGCAAACGACCGTATCAGCCGTGATAATGCGGATATCGAGCGCTATAACGAGCGCCTTGAGGTCCACCGTCAAAAGCGCGCCGAGGTCGATGCCGAGCTTGAGCCGTATCGCAAGCAGCTTGAGGATGCAAAGGCTCAGCTTGACGCAGGCTATGCCCAGATAGAGTCCGGACAGGCGGAGCTTGATGCTGCGCGCGAGATGATAAGCAGCGGCGGCGCACAGCTTGAGGCGGCAAAAAAGCAGTATGAGCAGGGCAAGGCGGAGGCCGAACGAGGCTTTGCCGAGGCTGAAAAGGAGCTTGCCTCCGGCAAGGCTCAGCTTGATGCGGCAAAGGCAGAGCTTGATAAGGGCGCAGCAGAGCTTGATTCTGCCGAAAAGCAGATAAAAAATATCAACCACGCCGATACGTATGTGCTCGACCGCGATACAAACGCGGGATATGTCTGCTTTGAAAGCGACACAAACGTTGTCCAGAGCGTGGCGTCCGTGTTCCCTGTGTTTTTCTTTCTTGTCGCGGCGCTTGTGTGCCTTACAACGATGACGCGAATGATAGCCGACCAGCGTACTCAGATAGGCATTATGAAGGCGCTGGGCTATTCTTCGGGCGCAATAATTGGGAAGTATATGTTCTATTCCGGCAGTGCCACCGTGTTGGGCAGTATTTTCGGCATTGCGGCAGGAAGCTTTGCGTTCCCTGCGATAGTCTGGTTCGGATACGGGCTGATATACAATCTTTCCGGACTTACGTTCACAATGAACTGGCCGTTGGCGCTTGGAATAACGGCCGCAAACCTTTTGGTAACGCTGCTTGTTACATGGTACTGCTGCGCAAAGGAGCTTAAGTGCGCTCCGGCGGATCTCATCCGCCCGAAAGCGCCCGAGGCCGGAAAGCGCATTCTGCTCGAGCGTATACCCACGGTGTGGAACGATATGAGCTTCATGCAGAAAGTATCGGCGCGCAATATCATGCGCTATAAAAAGCGCATATTCATGATGCTTCTGGGCATCGGCGGCTGCACGGCGCTTGTTCTGACGGCGCTTGGCCTTAATGATACGATCCAGAACGTCGTGACGCGGCAGTATGACGATATAATCCTCTATGATTATGAGATCACGATGGCGTATGACATGAATGAGGAAGAGCAGGAGATATTCTTCCGTGACGCAGGAGACGATATAAAGGATGCAGTGTTTCTCTATCGTGGCCTTGCGGAGGTGTCCGGCAGCGATGCCATAAAAAGTGCAACGCTCACCGTGACCGACGGCAAGAAGCTTTGCAAGTACATTGACCTTAGCTATGACGGAGAACCCATCGACTATCCCGGCAGGGGCGAAGCGGCAATTAACTATAACCTTGCCCGGCAACTCGGCGGAATTGAAGTCGGCGATGAGATAAAACTGACGACCTCCGAAAAAAAGGAGCTTACAGTTACGGTCAGCGCCCTTTTTGATAATTATGTTGACAGCTTTGTTTTCATCTCGCCTGAAACCTGTGAGGAGCAGCTCGGCGAAGTGCCGGAGTATAAGTCCGCGCTTGCAAACGCACCCGACGGGGCTGATGTAAACCGCTGCGCCGAGGCTCTTACCCATGATGTGGACGGCGTTCGCGGCGTGATGCTGAGCGTTGACACCAAGGCGCGCATGAGCAGCATGATGGACGGCCTGCTCGTTGTCGTTGCGGCGATCATCCTCTGCGCCGGACTTCTGGCGTTTATAGTGCTTTATAACCTGACGAATATCAACATATCCGAGCGCATACGCGAGATAGCGACGCTCAAGGTGCTGGGCTTTTACCCAAATGAGGCGGCACACTACGTTTTCCGTGAAAATCTTATTCTTACGGGAGCCGGAGCGGTGTTCGGCCTTGGTCTCGGCGTTGCGCTGCACGCCTTTGTCATGAATGCGATAAAGGTCGATATGATGTATTTCAAGCCGCACATAAGCTTTTTGAGCTTTGCCGTTTCTATCGTCATAACCTTTGTGTTCGCCATGATAGTAAACGCCATCATGCGCCGCAGGATAGACAATATCGATATGGCCGGCGCGCTGAAATCCATAGAGTAATTTGACAACGTGCGGAGAATATATTATATTTAAATGTAATTAATTTAGAATATCAGGGATGCATGATATGGAAAATTTGCAAACTTCGCTGCCCGGCTGGGAGATAGTGCGCTGCATCGGCAGCGGCAGCTCCGGCAAGGTATACGAGCTGAAGAAAAAAGATGAATACGGCGGCGACTTTCACTGTGCGCTCAAGGTCATAAGCGTTCCGGGCTCGCAGAAAGAGTATGACGAGATGCTCGAGAGCATGAGCGAGTTTGCCATGCGCGCAAAGCTCCGCGAAAAAGTCGAGGAGATCAGCAACGAGTATCGTCTGCTCGGCGCTCTGCGCGGCCACCCGAACGTTGTCAACTGCGAGGATCAGATGATCATTCCACACGAAAACGACATGGGCTGGGATATTTATATCCGCATGGAGCTTTTGCAGTCTCTGCCGGATTATGTCCGCGAAAACGGTATGACGGTCGACAGCGTTATTAAGCTCGGCAGCGACATGTGCTCGGCGCTCGAGCTTTGCCGCGAGAATAATATAATCCATCGCGACATTAAGCCGCAGAATATCTTCGTCAGCCGCTATGGTGTGTTTAAGCTCGGCGACTTCGGCGTGGCTAAAGCCTCCACAATACGCACCTCGGCCGATAAGGTCGGAACCTATTCGTACATGGCGCCCGAGGTCTACAAGGGCAAGGGCTATGACGACCGCGTGGATATATACTCTCTGGGCATGGTGCTCTATTGGCTGCTGAACGATCGGCGCGGCCCG
>ULRD01038474.1_pt1 | contig 14018 bp, 11 predicted proteins | sample 1955181 | NCBI WGS metagenome assembly ULRD01 (sample SAMEA4835675, study PRJEB28245) | human gut metagenome | biome: gut microbiome; material: fecal sample | place: Denmark | collected 2008
GCGGCTGCTGAGCCTGCTGCCCGGCAAGCCGGTCATCCTGCTCGAGAGTGCGCCGCCCCTCGGTGACAACACCGGCGCCCTGTACCGGACGCTGCTGGCCCAGGGCTGGAACGACCGGTATCGGCTCGTGTGGGTCGTGCCGGATCCGGCCGCTTTTCGGAACGTACATGAAAAGAACGTCTCCTTCGTCGCCACCAAAGGGAAATTTGCGGCGCTGCGGCTGTTTGTGCTGCGGACAAAGACCGTCGCCATCATTGACTGCAATGCGCAGCCGATCCAGAAGCTCCGGCCGGAGACCGTGCATCTGTACCTGACGCACGGCAGCCCGCTCAAGAGCGTGCACGACTACTATTTCTGCGACCCGACGACCGACTGGGCGCTGAGTCAGGCCCCGTTTTTTGACGCCGTGAACAGCTATGAATTTCACATCCCGCCGGAAAAGCTCGTCACGCTCGGCTTCCCGCGCAACGACGACCTGTTCACGCACAAATGCGACCTGAAGGACATCTTCGGCGCGGAGTTTGACCGCTTCGTCGTCTGGTATCCCACGTACCGCCAGCACAAGAACAACCTCATTACGACGACGGACATCTCCATTCCCGTCATCCATGACCCGGCGGCGGCCGCGGCCGTGAACGAGGCCGCGCGGGCGACGAACACGCTCGTGATCGTCAAGCCCCACCCGGCGCAGGACCTGTCGCGCATCCGCGCGCTGGAGCTGAGCCACCTCCGCTTCATCGACGACGGGCTCTTCGCCGCGCACGGCATCACGTCCTACGAATTTCTCGCCTGCACGGATGCCCTCATCACGGACTATTCCTCCGTGCTGTTTGACTATCTGCTCACGGGCAAGCCCGTGGGGCTGACGTTCGAGGATATCGACGCCTACGCCAAGCAGCCGGGCTTTGCCATCGACCCGCAGCCGCTGCGCGAAAGCGCGGCCATGCTCGACACGCCGGACGATTTCCGCACGTTTTTCGAGCAGCTCGCCGCGGGCGATGATCCGCTGCGGGCCAAGCGCCTGCAGCTCATGAAGCTGACCAACCAATACACAGACGGGCACTCCGCCGAGCGCGTCGCCGCGTTTCTGGCCGAGCGCCTACGGGAAAGGGAACACACATGAGACGTGTTATCACTTACGGCACCTTTGACCTGCTGCACTACGGGCACATCAATCTCCTGCGCCGCGCCAAGGAGCAGGGCGATTATCTGATCGTGGCCCTGAGCACGGACGAATTCAACTGGAACGAGAAGCAGAAAAAGAGCTACTTCTCCTACGAGGACCGCAAGCGGATGCTCGAGGCGATCCGCTATGTCGATCTCGTCATCCCGGAGGAGAGCTGGGATCAGAAGATCACCGACGTGGAAAAATACCACGTGGACGTGTTCGTCATGGGCGACGACTGGAAGGGCAAGTTCGACTTCCTGAAGGACAAATGCGAGGTCGTCTACCTCCCCCGCACGCCCGAGATCTCCACGACGAAGATCAAGACAGATCTGCACACCTGAATGATGCACGAAATGCCGCCCGGCTGATGTCGGGCGGCATGTTTTTCGCTCCCGCGCCATAGAGTGGTACAAACTGCGTCGGGAGGTCGCGCGCGTGCACACAAATCGCAGGCTCATCGTCAACACCGCGCTCATGACCGGCTCGTCGATCGTGATGCGCTGCATCGGGCTCGTCTTTCAGGCGTGGATCGTCGGGCGCATCGGCGCGGCCGGCATCGGGCTGTACCAGCTCGTCATGTCGGTGAGCGTGCTGTTTGCAACCTTCGCCATCTCGGGCATCCGCTTTGCTACCACGCGCCTAATCTCCGAGGAGATGGGGCTCGAGCGCGGCGCGGGCGTCACGGGCGCGATGCGCCGGTGCGCGTGCTACGCGCTGTTTTTCGGCCTGTGCGCGGGTACGATGGTGTATTTTCTGGCCGAGCCCGTGGGCTTCCTCTGGATCGGCGACGCGCGCACGGTGCGCTCGCTGCGCATCACGAGCATCAGCCTGCCGTGCATCGCGCTCTCGTCGGTCATGGACGGGTATTTCACCGCCTCCGGCCGCGTGTGGAAGCCGACGCTCGTGCACCTGATCGAGCAGCTGGTGAGCATCACGTGCGTGATGTGGTTTTTGTCCTTTGCGGCCGCCGGCGACCTGGAGCAGAGCTGCGCCGCCGTCACGGCAGGCGGCGCGTGCGCGGACGTGGTGTCGCTGCTGCTGATGACGGTGGTGTACGCACTCGACCGGCGCAAATACCGCCGCGGCGGCGACACCGTGCCGCACCTGACGCGGCGGATGCTCGCTGTGGCGCTGCCGCTGGCCGTGTCGGCCTATGCGCGCACGTCGCTGACGACACTGGAGCACCTGCTCATCCCGCGCGGGCTCAAAAGCTCCGGCCTGACGGCCGACCACGCGCTCGCGGGCTACGGCATCGTGCACGGCATGGCGCTGCCGGTGGTGCTCTTCCCCTCGTGCCTGCTGTACGCGCTGGCGGATCTGCTCGTGCCGGAGCTGACGACGGCGCAGGTCTCCGGCCGGTGCGGGGACATCCGGCGGCTGGTACGCGCACTGCTGTACCGATGCCTGCTGTTCGCGTGCGGTACGGCCGTGCTGCTGCTGGCGTTTTCCGGGCCGCTCGGGCGGTTGATCTACCACTCGGACGACGCGGGACGGTACATCCGGCTGCTGGCGCCGCTCGTGCCGGTGATGTATCTCGACACCGTGACCGACGGCTGTCTGCGCGGGCTCGGCCAGCAGACGCGCTGCATGGCCATCAACGTATTTGACGCCACGCTCGGCGTGGTGCTCGTGTGGGCGCTGCTGCCACGGTTCGGGCTGGCGGGGTACATCTTCATTTTGTATTTCAATGAGTGCGTGAACTTCACACTCAGCTTCACCTTGCTGCTGCGCACGGTGCGCCGCAGCTGCACAGATGAAAAACCGCCCGCAGGCTGACGCCTGCAGGCGGTTTTTTATGTGCGATCTCAGTGCTGCGGGGTGGGATTCTTCGACTGGACCTGCGGCTGGACTTTCTCCTTCTTGCGCAGCTCCGGGAAGAGCAGAAACTCCACGCGCTTATACAGCAGATACGTCAGCGCCGAGTCGACGATGCCCTTGATGAGGTTGAACGGGACGACGGCAAACAGCACGAGCGTCGGCACACTGGTGATGCCCTTGTTCACAGCCGTGCCCATGGCGACGATCTGATCGATCGGCAGGTGGAACAGCTCGGCGAACTTCGGGATCAGGTACAGGGCATTGAAGAGGCTGCCGAAGACCGTCATGCACAGCGTGCCGACGGCCATGCCGATGATGGCGGTGCGGCGAGTCTTGTGGTGGTGGTAGATGACAGCGGCGGGAAGGACGAACGTGCAGCCAACGACGAAGTTGGCAAAGTCGCCGACAAAAGCTGTGCTCGTGCCCTTGAGCAGGAGCTTGAGCAGCACCTTGAGCAGCTCGGTGATAACACCGGCCACAGGTCCGAGATAGAACGCGCTCATGAGCACCGGCAGCTCGCTCAGGTCCATCTTATAGAAGCCGGGCGCAAAAAACAGCGGGATCTCGAGCAGCATCAGCACGCCGCCGAGGGCGGAGAACATGGCCACATAGCTGATGTTGCGGCTGCGGCTGCGGCGCTGCAGATCGTGGCAGACCGTGCGCTCAAACAGATACGCAAGGCCGAGCAATGCCGCGAACACAAGCGCGCAGACACCGATAAAGGACAGGTTTTCTTTCAACATGACAAAACACCTCCATGGAATGAAAAACACCTGAAAGAACATGTCCTTCAGGCGCTGCGAACAATGGAGGTTCGTAACATCTTCTATCATCCAGACTATACTGTCGGTATCGGAATTGCACCGATTCAACCTTGCTCGGCTCGCGGACTATCCCCGCCGGTCGGGAATTACACCCTGCCCCGAAGACATCTCGATTCAGTTGTTTTACTGTCTGCATTATAGCACAGTGGGAAAAGAATGCAAGTACTTTTTTCAGGAAAGGTTTGACAGCAGCGCTCCGGGCGCGTACAATGGAGGCCACCACCGAAAGGAGGCGCCGCCATGCCCGAGCGCGAAAACACCTGCTGCTTCACCGGCCACCGGGAATACAAGCTGCCCTGGGGCAGCGACGAGAACGACCCCCGCTGCCGCAAGCTGCAGCAGCAGCTCTTCGACGCCGTGGACGCCGTCTACGCCGCCGGCATCCGCCACTTCATCTGCGGCATGGCCAACGGCTGCGACCTGTATTTTTTCGACGCTGCGCGCTATCTGCGCCTGCAGCACCCGGAGGTCACGATCGAGGCGGCCATCCCCTTCGCCGGCCAGGCCGACCGCTGGCGGCCGGAGCTGCGCGAGCGCTACGCCTACGACCTGCGCCAGTGCGACTATCAGACGCTCGTGCAGGAGGCCTACACCCCCGGGTGCATGATGCGCCGCAACCGCTACATGGTCGATGCCTCGCGCATCCTCATCGCGGCATTTAACGGCCGGCCCGGCGGCACGGCCCGCACGCTCGAATACGCCGCCTGCCGCCGGCTGGAGATCATCCAGATCCCGATCGACAGCGCACCGGTCGGGATATGATATATACCAAAAAACACGGAGAACGAAAAATCGTTCTCCGTGTTCGTTTTTGGGATGCTAACAGGCCTCGATCTCTTTGATGTTATATTCGTTGCCTGACACCAGATAGGTATGCTCGCTTTTACAGTGCGGGCATATTTTTGCGTATTTTACCGTGGGATATGTCTGCTTGCAGTCCTCGCAGAAGGTCACGGCGGGAACGGTCTCGATCTTCAGCTCCGCCTCTTTCAGATACTGCGATTTCTGGATCGCCCACTGCCAGCAGTCCGTCAGATAGTACGGAATAATGCCGCTGACCTCGCCGATCTCCAGCGTGACGCTGGCAACCTTGGTCAGGTGGTTTTCCTCGACGACCTGCTCGACCTCGCGAATGACATAGAACACAGTTCCGAGTTCATGCATGGGTATGTTCCTCCGGCGGGTTTACTTCGCGCACTTTTCCTTGATGTCCTTGATGGTGAGCTTCGCAGCGCGCTTGACCATGTGCGGCAGAATGGCCTTCATCTTGTCCTCGGTACGGTACATGCGGCTGGCCTCCGGCACGTCGCGGGTCAGGTGGATGGCGTCAAACTCGCAGCGCGTGGTGCACAGGCCGCAGCCGATGCACTTGTTCTGGTCGACGACGGACACGCCGCAGCCGAGGCAGCGGGACGCCTCTGCCTTGACCTGCGCCTCGGTGAAGGTGATGCGGTCGTTCGAGAACGTCTTGGCCTTGCTCGCGTCGTGGGCGACGGTCTGGCGCGCCGGGGCGTCAAAGCAGTCGATGGGCACGACGGCCTGCTTCTTGTCGAGCTCGTAGAATTCGCGCGGGTCACGCGCCAGCGTCAGGCTCTGGCCCTCATGCACGTAGCGGTGCAGGGAGATAGCGCCCTCGCGGCCGGCCGCGATCGCGTCGATGGCAAACTTCGGGCCGGTGACCACGTCGCCGCCGGCGAAGATGTCGGGCTGCGCGGTCTGATACGTCACGCCGTCGGCCTGGACGGTGCCGTTGCGGTTGAAGACCATGGCCTCCGGCGCGATGCGGCCGAGGTCGACGCGCTGGCCGATAGCGCCGATGACGGACGTGACCTCGATGGTCTCGAACTTGCCGGTGCCGACAGGCTTGCGGCGGCCCTTCGCGTCGGGCTCGCCCAGCTCCATGATCTCGACCTTGAGAGCCTTGACCTTGCCGTTTTCGCCGAGGATCTCGGCCGGTGCGCTCAGGAAGCGGAACTGCACGCCCTCTTCCATGGCTTCCGCGACTTCCTCCGCGTCCGCCGGCATCTCAGCCTGGCTGCGGCGGTAGATGATGTAAGTATCCTTCGCGCCGAGGCGGATGGCCGTGCGGCAGACGTCCATGGCGACGTTGCCGCCGCCGATGACGGCGCACTTTTTGCCGATACGCGGCTTCTTGCCGAGGTTGACCTTGCGCAGGAAGTCCACGCCGCCGTACACGCCGGAGAGCTCTTCGCCGGGCACGCCGATGGGTGCGCTCTTCTGCGCACCGATGGCCAGATAGAAGCCCTTATAGCCCTGCTCGCGCAGCTGGTCGATGGTGAGATCCTTGCCGATCTCGACGCCGCACTGGAAGTGCACGCCCATCTCCTTGAGCACCTCGATCTCGGCGTTGACAACGTCCTTCTCGAGGCGGAAGCTCGGGATGCCGAGGGTCAGCATGCCGCCGGGCACTTCGTTTTTATCAAACACGGTGACGTTTTCATAGCCCATGTTCGCCAGATAGTAGGCGCACGACAGGCCGGCCGGGCCGGCGCCGATGATGGCGATCTTCTCCGGGTAGGGATCGGCGATGCCGCGGTGGGTGATGACCTTCGGGATGTAGCGCTTGTCGGCCTGGAGCTCCTGCTCGGCAACAAACTTCTTGATCTCGTCGATGGCAACGGCGCGGTCGACATCGCCGCGGGTGCAGGCTTCCTCGCAGCGGCGGTTGCAGATGCTGCCGCAGACGGCCGGGAACGGGTTGTCCTGCTTGATGAGCTTGAGCGCGTCCAGATAGCGGCCCTGCGCGGCCAGATTGATGTAGCCCTGCACGGCGATGTGCGCCGGGCAGGCGGTCTTGCACGGGGCGGTGCCGGACTCGTGGCACTGCTTCTGGTTGTCGTCCTTATAGTTCGGGCTCCACATGTGCTCGCCCCAGTGGTTGTCATCCGGCAGCGGCTGCTTCGGATACGTCACCGGGCCGGTCTTGGTGCACAGCTTCTGGCCGAGCTTGGCAGCGCCGGCCGGGCAGACCTCGGCGCACTTGCCGCAGGCGACGCACTTCTCGGCGTCGACATGGGCGCGGTAAGCGGAGGCGGACATGTTCGGCGTGTTGAACAGCTGGCTCGTTCTCAGCGCGAAGCAGGAGCCGAGCGCGCAGTTGCAGATGGCAAAGATCTTGTCCTCGCCGTCGATGTTCGTGATCTGGTGGACATAGCCGTTGTCCTCGGCGCGCTGGAGGATCTCCATCGCCTCATCATAGGTGATCTTGCGGCCCTTGCCGGTCTCGAGACAGTAGTCACAAAACTGTCCGACGGCAATGCACATCTCATCCTGCAGCTCGCCGCAGCCCTCGCCCTGAAGGCGCATGGCATTGCGGCAGGAGCAGTAGCCGACGCCGAGCTGATCCTCATACTTTTTCAGCCAGTGGGAGATGTGCTCCACATCGACCGACTCGTTCGTGGCCGGGATGGCCTTCTCGACCGGGATGACGTGCATGCCGACGCCGGCGCCTCCGGGAGGCACCATGCAGGTGATCTTCGTCAGCGGCAGAAACGACATGCGCTCGAAAAACTGTGCGATCTCCGGGTGCGTCTCGACCTGCTGCAGGTTCATGTTCATCAGCTCCGCAGAACCGGGCACGAAGATCGGCAGCGTCCACTGCTTGTGATGGTCGGCGTTCTCCCAGTTGTACTCGAGCAGGCCGATCATGGACATCTGGTCAAACAGCTGCTCCACGTAGACGGGGTCCTTGCCGACCTTCTTGCCGATCTCGGCCGGTGTGGTCGGGACACGGACCTTCATCGCGAGCGCAAGCTCCGCCATTTCGTCGGTGACGACGCTGGCCAGGCCGTAATACTCGGGCGAATTCTCGTCGAGCTTGGTCATGCCGAGCTTCACGTCCACGCGGTCCGTGATCTTTTTGCCCAGCTTCAGGATCAGTTCTCTTGCCATGTTTCAGGCTCCTTTCTTCCCCTTAAAAATATTTTGTTTTCATTCCCTGGTTTGTGAATACATGCGCAATCTATTGTAGCACATCTCACGCATACAATTCAATACGCAAATGCACAGCACATTGTTGAAGATTGCAAAATCCCGGTCGATCTTCCCCGCCTGTCTTGACATTCTGCACAGGCGGTGATATGCTTTTTAATAACCATTTGGTCAATATCGCGCACATTCACGAGGAGGGAACGGCCATGGCTCAGATCCGGATCCATGTTCTGCACTGCGGGAAGATCGGCGTGGCGCCGAACCTGCCGGCGAGTGCCCAGTGGCGCTGGCCGGCAAAAGCGGATGCGCGGCGGCTGAAGAGCGGCGCGCGCATCTGGCTGCCGGTGTCGGCGTATCTGGTGGAGCACCCGAAGGGCCTGTTTCTGGTGGACGCCGGTCTGCCGCGCACCGTGAGCCCGACTGGCATCGAGGACCGCGCGGCGCAGCTGCGGATGTTCGGCCGCGGGTGGTACACGCTCGTACACAGCGTCGTGGAGCCGGGGCAGTCGATCGGCGAGCAGCTGGCCGCGCGCGGCATCCGGCCGCAGGATCTGGACTATGTGCTCTTTTCCCACCTCGACCCGGATCATGTCGCGGGCATCAGCGAGGTGCGGGGCGCAAAGCGTCTGCTGGTGGCGGAGGAGGAATACTTCTGGTCGTGCCGCGTGAACCTGCGCTACACCTCGCGCAAGCTGTGGATGGACGAGCCGCCGGAGCGGTTCTGGTACCGCGTGAACCACATCGGGCCGGAGAGCCGCTCGTACGACCTGTTCGGGGACGACTCGGTGCATCTCGTGCACATCGCCGGGCACACGGAGGGCATGTTCGCCACGCTCATCCGCAATGGCGGCCGGTACGTGCTGCTCAACGCCGACGGCGCGGCAAGTCCCCGCTCCTGGGCGGAGGGCACCGTGCCCGGCATCTGTGAAAACAGCGTGCGCGCGAAAAAGGCGCTCGACTGGATCGGCGAGATGAGCCGCAGCCCCGCCTGCGCGGCGTCCCTGTGCAGCCATGACCCGGCCATTGAGCCGCAAACCATCGAATTTTAGAATCGATAGATTTGCTTTTTCTAATGCATATTTCATACTGCTTTTGTGGATTTTGGGGTTGACAAGCGCAGAAAACTGCGTTATACTGCGCTCGTTTCCACCGGAAACCGTGATTTTTAACGAAAGGAGACGCGTCGTATTATGAAGTTTGCTCAGACGAACAACATGATGATGGCTATGATGATGTACATGCCCGGCTGCATGTGCATGTCTCGTCGTGCTCAGAAATATGACTCGTCTTGTGTTCGCTTCCAATAACGGCTGATCCAAATTCCAAGCCGTATCCGCAGAGGCCGGAAGACAACGAGTCTTCCGGCCTCTGTTTTTTGTACCGAAAAATTATTCTGCGAGGGAGAATCCACTATGATCGAAATCGAACATCTCAACAAGACTTACCCCTCACCGGGCGGCGACATCCACGCACTGCGGGACGTCAACCTCCGCATCGAGGACGGGGAGATCTTCGGCATCATCGGCCTGAGCGGCGCCGGCAAGAGCACGCTCGTGCGCTGTATCAACCTCCTCGAGCGGCCGACCTCCGGCACGGTGCGCATCGACGGGCGCGACATGACGCAGCTCAGCCGCCGCGACCTGCTCAAGGCCCGGCAGGACATCGGCATGATCTTCCAGAGCTTCAATCTGCTCGAGCAGCGCACGGTGCTGCGCAACATCTGCTTCCCGCTCGAGATCGCCGGCGTCAAGCGCGACGAGGCTCAGGCCCGCGCCGCCGAGCTGCTCGAACTCGTCGGATTGTCCGACCGCGCGAAAAACTATCCCTCGCAGCTTTCCGGCGGCCAGAAGCAGCGCGTGGCCATCGCCCGCGCCCTCGCCACGCGGCCGAAATACCTCCTGTGCGACGAGGCCACCAGCGCCCTCGACCCGAACACCACGCAGTCGATTCTCCACCTGCTCAAGGAGATCAACCAGACGCTCGGCGTGACGATCGTCGTCATCACGCACGAGATGCGCGTCATCGAGCAGATCTGCCAGCGCGTGGCCGTCATCGACCAGAGCTGCATCGCCGAGATCGGCAACGTCAGCGACGTGTTCACGCACCCGAAGTCCGACATCGCCAAGGCGCTCATCCTTCCGAAGAGCCCGGCCGAAAACCTCCCGCCGTGCACGGGCAGGCGCCTGCGCCTCGTCTTCGACGGCAGCTGCTCCAACGAACCGGTCATCTCGCGCATCACGCTCGAGTGCCACGTGCCGGTGAACATTCTCTTCGCCGACACCCGCATCGTCGAGGGCAGCATCTACGGCCATATGGTCATCGACCTGCCCGACGACCCGCAGCAGTTCCACGATGTGCTGCGCTGGCTCGACCATAACCACATCTCTTATCTACAGGAGGATGGAAGTCATGTCTGATCTGCTCATCAAACTCTGGCAAAACGGCATCCTGCAGCTCGGTATCTGGGAGACCATTTACATGACGCTCATCTCCACGTTCTTTGCCTATCTCATCGGCCTGCCGGTCGGCCTCATCCTGCGCATGACCGACCGCGACGGCATCCACCCCATCGGCTGGCTCAACCGCACGCTCGGCATCATCGTCAACGCCCTGCGCAGCATCCCGTTCATCATCCTCATGGTCGCCATGCTGCCGGTGGCAAAGGCCATCGTCGGCACCAGCCTCGGCAACCGCGCCGTGATCGTGACGCTCGTCATCGCCGCCGCCCCGTATGTGGCGCGCATGGTCGAGTCCGCCGCCAAGGAAGTGGACGCCGGCGTCATCGAGGCCGCGCTGTCCATGGGCGCATCCACGCTGCGCATCATCTGGAAGGTCATCATCCCGGAGGCCAAGCCCGCGCTCATCACCGGCGCCGTCATCTCCACCGTGACCATCCTCGGCTACTCCGCCATGGCCGGCACGATCGGCGGCGGCGGCCTCGGCCAGATCGCCATCACCTACGGCTACCAGAAGTACGACGATCAGATCGTCTGGCTGTGCGTAGCGCTGACGATCATCATCGTGCAGATCCTGCAGGAGTTCGGCATGTACATCGCCCGCCGCACCGACCGGCGCTCCCGCACCTGACAGGAGGCAGCCCATGCGTTTACACTATCCCGCGCTGCTGCGCGTGAACATCCGGCGCGGACGAATGTGCCGCCCCGAACTGCACATCCTAACATCCGAAACCACACAAATTCCAAAATGAAAATATAAAGGAGAAACGAAAATGAAAAAGATCACGTCCCTCATCCTCGCCCTCGTGCTGACGTTCTCGCTCGTCGCGCTGAGCGCCTGCGGCGACAAGACCACTGATGACAAGAAGGCTGCCGCTTCCGATGACAAAGTCATCACCGTCGGCGCCAGCGCCACCCCGCACGCCGAGATCCTCGAGCAGATCAAGCAGGCCCTCGCCGACGAAGGCTACGAGCTCAAGACCGTCACCTATGACGACTACGTCCTGCCGAACCAGGCTCTGGCCGACGGCACGCTCGACGCAAACTACTTCCAGCACAAGCCCTACCTCGACAGCTTCAACGCCAAGAATGGTACCAACCTCGTCTCCGTCGGCACCATCCACTATGAGCCGTTCGGCATCTACGGCAACGGCGTCACCGACCTGAAGGATCTCGCCAAGGGCGCGACCATCATCATCCCCGCCGACGACAGCAACGAGACCCGCGCCCTGTTCCTGCTCCAGCAGGAGGGCCTGATCAAGCTCCCCGATGACGCGGACGCTGCCAAGGGCGTGAGCACGCTCGACATCGTCGACGACGGCGGCTACAACATCGTCACCGTGCAGGCCGACACCGTCCCGGCGCAGCTCAAGAACGCCGCTGCCGGCTCCATCGCCGTCATCAACGGCAACTACGCCCTGGCCGCCGGCCTGAAGATTAGCGACGCGCTCGCCTCCGAGGACGCCAACGGCGCTGCCGCCCAGACCTACGCCAACATCATTGCCGTGCGCGCTGGCGACGAGAACAGCCCGAAGACCCAGGCCCTGCTCAAAGCCCTCAAGACCGATGCCGTGAAGCAGTACATCGCCGACACCTACAACGGCGCTGTCGTTGCGAGCTTCTAAGCACCCCCCTCTTTTGAAAAACGCACGAATCCCCCGGCTGCTGCCGGGGGATTTTGCGTGTCAGCAAAGCCTCGCAGAGTTTGCCGCCCGCAGGCGAGAAAATCAGGAGGCGTTGTGCGCATAGCTGTTGTCGACGAGGCGGTCAAAATCCACCCAGTCGGCGTGATCGAGCACGCCGGCCGTCTCCATGACGGTTTCAAGCCGCTCAAGGGACGGCTGCGTCATGACCGGCGTGGCGTTCCAGGCGTCGATGTCCTTGTAGCGCTGCACGACCTGCGTGAGCACAGGCACGCTCGTGTCCGGAAACTGCGGGGCGATGATCTCGGCGGTCTGCGCCGCGTCGTGCTCCGCGATCCATTTCTGCGCGCGGGCGATGGCATTCGTAAAGCGCTGCACAATGTCCGCATGGTCATGGATATACGCTTGCGAGGCGAAGTAGGCCGTGTACGGGATCTCGCCGCTCTCCTGGCCGATGGACGCAAGGATGTAGCCCTTGCCCGCCTGCGCGACCTCGGTGGCCGTCGGCTCGAAGAGCGTGACAAAGTCGCCGTTGCCGCCGGTGAAAGCCCCGGCCATCATGTTGAACTGCACGGTCGTGTCCACAGCGGCATCCGTGCCGGGGACAACGCCGTTTTGCCGCATGACGTATTCGAGCGTCATCTCCGGCACGCCGCCCGCGCGGCCGCCGATAACAGTCTTGCCGCGCAGCAGCTCCCAGCTGAAGGGCACATCCTCGCGCCCGACGAGGAACGACCCGTCGCGCTTCGTGAGCTGGCCGAACACGACCGGGTAATCGTCCTTGCCCTGATTGTACACATAGATGCACGCCTCCGGCCCGGCGAGACCGATGTCCGCCTGCCCGGTGAGCACCGCCGTCATGACCTTGTCGGCGCCGCCGCCGTTGGTCAGCTCGATATTGAGCCCCTCATCGGCGAAAAAGCCCTGCTCCAGCGCCACATACTGCGGCGCGTAGAACACCGAATGCGTCACTTCACTCAGGCGGACGGTGGCCGTCTCCTGCTTGCCGCAGGCGCACAAGACCACCAGCATCAGCGCCGCCAGAACCCCACAAAGAAACCGTTTCATTGCGTCACTCCCAACCGATTTTTGAAAAATTTCTCCAGCCACAGCACCAGCTGATACATCACGACGGCCGCCACCGCAAGCACGAGGACGGTCGCCATCACGAGGTCCATGTTGAACACCTGCGACCCGTAGACGATCAGATAGCCGAGACCGGCTTTGGAGACCAGAAATTCGCCCATGATGACGCCGACCCACGACAGGCCGACGTTCACGCGCAGCGTATTGAAGAGCGTGGCGTAGTTGGCCGGGATGACCAGCCGCCACAGGATCTGATGCCGGGTCGCGCCGAGCGTCTGCATCAGGCGGATCTTCTCCCGGTCCGTGGACAGGAAGCCGACATGCATATTCAGGATCGTGACAAAGATCGAGATTGCGATCGTCATAGCGATGATCGACTCGGTGCCCGCGCCGATCCAGACGATGAACACCGGGCCGAGCGCCGTTTTCGGCAGCGCGTTGAGCACGACCAGATACGGGTCGAGCACGCGCGAGAGCAGCTCGCTCCACCACAGGCCGATGGCGATGAGCGTGCCGAGCAGCGTCCCGAGCACGAAGCCGACCACGACCTCGAGGCACGACGTGCCGATGTGCAGCCACAGCTCCCCGGAAGCCTGCAGGCCCACGAGCGTGTGCACCACGCGCGACGGGCTGCTGACGATGAAGGCATCCACCCAGCCGAGCCAGGCCGAGAGCTCCCACCAGCCGAGAAACACGACCAGCAGCAGGATCTGCAGCGCCAGCACGAGCCGACGACGGCGGCGCTGCGCGCGCAGATAGGCCGCGCGCTGCGGGGAGGGCGATCGTTCAGACATTGACATCCAGCTCCTCCCATATTTGATTGAACAGCGTCTGAAACTCCGGCCGGCTGCGCCGCTCGAGCGGCGGCACAGTGCGCAGCGCGCCGAGGTCGTGGATGGCCTTGACGGTCGCGGGCCGGTGCGACAGGACGACGATGCGGTCCGAGAGGCTGATGGCCTCGGAAATATCGTGCGTGACGAGCAGGGCCGTCTTATGCTCGCGGCGGATGATCTGCGAAATGTCGCCCGAGACAGCCAGCCGCGTCTGATAATCCAGCGCGGAAAACGGCTCC
>ULRD01004138.1_pt1 | contig 13971 bp, 11 predicted proteins | sample 1955181 | NCBI WGS metagenome assembly ULRD01 (sample SAMEA4835675, study PRJEB28245) | human gut metagenome | biome: gut microbiome; material: fecal sample | place: Denmark | collected 2008
CGTCAGCACGTCGCCTTTCACCAGCACGCCTTCGGTGAAGGTGAAGCCGTTATTCGTCAGCGGGGTTCCGTCGTAGGTCTTGCTGGCGCTGTTCGCGGTGATGACGATCTCCGTCTCGATCGGGGTGATCGTCACATAGCCGTCGATCACTTCGTTGATGGTCACGTCGTAGTTGGCGCTGGTGACGGTGAAGGAGTCCTTGGTCAGACCCATGGTCGTCGTGCCAACGTCCGTGCGCCTGGCGATGGCGAGTACATTGGGCTTGAGGCTGATCGTAATCTCGTTCGGCTTGCCGGTGAAGCTGTAGTTGTAGCCGTTCGCCTCGTGCTGCCTGCCGTCGTACACAGCCGTTTCATTGACGCCCGTGATGGTGACGGTGGCCGAAGCCTTGTTGACGGTCAGCGTGCCGGGTTCATAGGATACACTATAATAGGAAGGAATTTTGTCGCCGTTGTATTTGACGGTATCCCTATCAATCACGTTCGGGGTATTGCCCGCGTTGGTGATGGTGGAGGCCGCCGTCATGGAGAGAGTGAAGTTCTCCTTCGTGTCGCCGTTGACCAGACCCTCCACTGTGAAATCGGGCTGGGTCAGCGGCTGGCCGTCGTAGGTCTTATCCGCGCTCCCGGCGGTGATGGTCAGGGGCATGGTGTAATAGACCGTGATGACGTTGCCGGTCGTATTGATCGTGATTTGCTGAGAGGGGGCATATCTGACCACCTTGGCGGCGGCATAGGCGGGATAGAGCGCATCGCTCTCGTTCGCCGTCAGCGTTTCGCCGATGGTCTTGGTGCCGGTCTGGTCTTCGGCAACCTTGACGGTGGTGTCGTTCAGGTAATGATGGATGGTGTAGCTCGCGGTGTTGAGCTTGAAGTACAGCTTCAGCACCAGCGTGCCGTCGCCTTTGACAATGCCGGACTCAACGTTGGCCGCGGACTCGTCGTAGACGTACTTGTTGTTTTCCTTAGCCGCCTTATCGTCGGCGGTAACGGAAACGGTCGTGTCCGTGGTGGCCGTGCGCTTGTCGCTGTGGTCGAGCGTGTAAGTGCCATCGACGTTCTGATAGTAGAACTCGACGGTGTACTTGGTGTCGGTGTTCGCCGTCCAGATGGCGTAGAGGACGTTCGCGCCGTTGTTGTCCACCTGCACCTGCGTGTCGGGGGCGATGGAGCCTTCGCCCTTGGGGTTGGTGTCCCAGCCCTTGAAGGTGTAGCCGACGCGGGAGAAGGGGTTTGCGATGGTGGTGACGGTCTCGTTATTGGCGAGGTTTTTAACCACGTCCTCACCTGCGCCGCCATTGGCTTTATAGGTCAGGGTTGTGCCAGCGGGACGCGCGCCCCACTGGGCGGTGAGGGTGATGACGTTTTGGTCATTGGCGTGATTGCTCTTGATCTGATACTTGTCGCGGGGCTGGTAGGTGGCCGCGCCGTCAGACCAGCCGAGGAAGTACTCGCCATCAGCAGCAACCAGCTTGCCCGGGGACATGAGGTCAGCAAAGCTGTCCTCCGCGTAGGACTTGCCATCCACCGGAGCGGTTACGTCGTTCTTGACGGCATCGTATTCAACTTTGAAGGTGCCGTCCTTGGTGTAGTAGGGGTAGAGGGTGACATCCGTTGTGATCTGGGTTTGGGGGTTGAAGGGCTCGCCGGTGCCATCCTTGCCGGTACGCCAGCCGCGCCAGGTATAGCCTTCGCCAACCTGCGCCATGATTTCCGCCTGCTTTTCGTTCAGCGCGGTTTCAATCGTGTCGCCCTTCGGGACGCTGAGTGTAATCGATGAACCAGTAGTGCCTTCGATGGTCAGATAGATTGTGCCGTTATATACGGGCTTGTTCCACTTGGCATAGACCGTGACGTTCTGCGCGGGCATGGTCTTGCCGGTGAAGGTATATGCCTGTTCACCCGCCGGGTCGGCATGCCAGCCGCCAAAGTCATAATCCTCCATGCCGGCGGGTTTGACAGTGGGCGTATAGCTTCCCGCGTCCGCAATGCTCTCTTCGAACTTCTTGGAAGCGGTGTTTACCGTCTGGCCGCCGCTCACGTATACGATGTTGTAGCTGTTGCGGGTGTAGTAGAATTTGGCGTTGTTGTAGTTTTCCCCTATTGAGGTACTTGGAGAGCTATTAAAAGTAAAGCCGGTAATCGGGTACTGATCTTCCACGGTTACTCTAAAACCGCTTCCGGGACTAGTATCCTTATGGTGTTCCTTATAGGAAACGCCATTTTGCGTCGTTTCGCCAGTTTCGCCCGGCTTCACTTCTACATAGTAGTAAGCCGTTTCATAGCTATTGCCAGTCTTTGGACCCCAGAAATCATCGCCATCCAACGGCATGGTATCAATATTGACCTGATAAACTACATTGTCGCCACTGCTTTGTGTAGTTCTCCAAGTGCTGCTGCCATTTACGGTCGGCCACTGATCGGAAATATTCGCACCGTATTTAGCAGTGATTTTGATTTCGCTCACCTGACCGCAAGCAGAACTGTGGGTATGCTCCTCCTTCGTGCAGGTCAGATTTCCTCTCCAGTCGTAGCAATTCCACCATGTATGCGTATGCGCTTCTTTTCCGCAATTATAGGCAACGCTGTCCAAATGGAACGTAATAACATATACGTTGCGCTTATAATACACGTTCACAATCGTCGAGCCGTCGCCCGCGATGGTCTGCTGCGTAATGGTCTGCGCGGTGAAGCCGGTATAGCTCTTCGCCGCCGCGCTGGTCTGCGCGCCGGTAGCGCCGGTCCTGGTTTCGGATTCCCTGTAGGAATACTCATTGTCATCGGCGTTTTCCAGCCAATGAATGACGGTGTAGCGCGTATTGGTATTGGCCGTCCAGACGGCGTAGAGCGTCAGCGCCTGATCGAGCGGCTGCCCGAAGGTGAACGCCGCGCCGCCCACGGTTGCAGACCAGTGGCGGAAGGTATAGCCGGGGCGGGTGGGGGCGGCGGGCGCGGTGGTCGTGCCGTTGCCCTTTACGAACGCGGGCGCGACATAGGTGCCGCCCTGCGAGTCGTAGGTGATCCAGTGGCCGTTCTCAACCCAGGCCGTGAGGGTTACGTCGCTGCCGTTCAGCGTGACAGAGGAGGATACGAGATTGCCGCTCGCGTCCTTCCAGCCGACGATGGACTGCTCATTGCCGACGGGGTAGGTGACGCCCTCCGTGGAAATCGTGTCGCCGTTCGCGCCCTTCTTCGTGACCATGACCTCGCCCTTCTCGTTGGTGAAGAACACGAAGTACACGTCCGCGAACTGGGCGTGATAGGTAATCGTTTTCGTTTCGGTCACGGTGACCGCGCCGAAGGTGGGCGCGTTGTTATCGCCGTCGCGCCAGCCGGTGAACTCCTTGTTCGCGCTGCCTGCGTCCGGCGTGCCGGGATTGTTGAGCGTTTGGCCGTCCTTCAGAATCTGGCGAGCGAATTCCTCCGTGCCATTCATGAAGACGTACGTCGTCGTCGCAACCGGCGGCTTCACTATGCTTCTCAGCGAAATGCCGGAGCCGGTCTCCGTGCCGCCCGGGTAGGGCACGACTGCGGCGAGCGCGGTCGTGGGAACGCTGCTGATGAACATGGCGAGGGTCATCAGAAGCGCGAGCAGCTTGCGAAGCTTGGTTTTCATAGAAGATTTCCTCCCCTTTGAACTACTTGCTGAGGTGATCGGCGCGATGGCCGATGGAAATTACTGGTGAAATTATAACACAATTTCGCGAAAAAGTCGATACCTTTTTGGGGGCTCGAGCTTATTTGTTTTAGGCGACGCCGCACAAATGAGGTGGCCGGCCGGCGAATGGATTTTTCGTCCGATGCAAATGCAAATTTCGAAGGTTTACTGGAGGTAAATCGAGAAATTTGCATGCCGCAGATGGCGGAAAAGACTTCGCCCGACGCGCCGCCGAATTGTGCGGTGGAGCCTTTACTGTGCGTTGGCGGCGGCGACCACGTCGTCCGGCACGACCACGCCGGTGATGGTGACGGCCACGCGCCAGTAGTTCGTGTAGTTCTCTTCGGTGATGGTGAAGGTGTAGGAGGCGGCGGTTTCACCGGCCACGTCCGTCCACGCCTTGTTGTCCGGGCTGGACTGCCACTTGAGATCGTAGGCGAGGCTGTCATAGCCGTTCAGCACGGCGATGAGGGTGACCGTGTCGCCGAAGGTGAGCGTGTCGCCGTCGTATACGGCGTAGGTGGAAATCGAGCGCTCGGCGCTCAGCTCGTCTTCAATGATCGCCATCAGGCGGGCGTTCGCGGGAAGCTCGTCCGTCTCGGGCTGGGCCGGTTCCTCGGCGGCGGCCTCTTCAACGACGACTTCCCCGGCGGTCGCTTCCTCGGCGGGGGCGGCCTCGCGGCGCTTCACGCCAGTGAAGTGGAAGTTGTTGCTCTTCTCGGTGACGTAGGTCTTTGCCATGGCGGCGGGCGCGAACACGGCCAGCGCCAGCGCGAGCGTCAGAACGAGGGACAGGATTTTCGCGGAGCTCTTCATGATTTATTTCCTCCAATCCGTGTTTGAAGCGGTCGGTCTATTTTCTCGCAGAGGGGAATCAGCGCTTTACGCCGGTGATGTGCACCAGCACGCGCCAGTAGTACTCGCAGTTGGTTTCGTCCAGCGTGAAGGTGATGACCTTCGCGCTGCCGCTGGCGTAGGTATTCCATTCGTTAGTAGGGTCGGAGGGGTTGACGTTGTACTGCCACTCGAGGGTGTAGGTTACGTCGTCATAGCCCTTCAGCTCCACCTTCAGGCGAACCTCGTCGCCGAGGAACAGCTCGTCGCCGTCCCAGCGGGCGAAGAGCTGGATGGAACGGTCGGGGTTCAGCGCGTCCTGAATTTCGGACAGCAGAACGGCCTCGGGATCGGGGGCTTCCGCCGGAGTCGCTTCCTTATTAACAGGCGCTTCCGCGGCGGTGGCTTCCTCGTGCGCAGGGGCTTCTTCCTTCGCAGGCTCTTCTTCCTTCGCGGGTTCTTCGGCCTTCGCGGGCTCTTCGGCCTTCGCGGGCTCTTCGGTCTTCACGGGCTCTTCGGTCTTCGCGGGCTCTTCGGTCTTCGCGGGCTCTTCGGCCTTCGCGGGCTCTTCGGTCTTCACGGGCTCTTCGGTCTTCGCGGGCTCTTCGGCCTTCGCGGGCTCTTCGGCCTTCGCGGGCTCTTCGGTCTTCACGGGCGTTTCCGCCGGGGTCGCTTCCTCGGCCAGCGCCACGGAAGCCATGCTGAGAACCATTACCAGTGCCATGAGCATCGACAACCATTTTTTCATTTTCTGTTCCTCCCCCAAAGTCTGCGGACTTATCCTTATTGTTTGGAAGTATTTTACCGCAATGGGGTTACACAGGCGGTTACATTTGGGCTTCAACAGGCGGTCTCCCAAAATTTAACACTCGCATTAAAAACATTGCAAAAGTATTTCGAGAAAACCTTTAATATGGCCATTTGTTTCAATTATGCAGAAAGATTGCAGAAGTGTGTATTTTCTTCGGATTTGAAGGATTCACAAGCCGAGAAAAAGCTCCCATTTCGGCTGCCAGACTGCCAGTTTTCGGCCGTTTTTTGCGTTTTTTCGAGGAGGTCGGATGCGCGGCGCACGGTTACATTACGGTTACATCGGGGGTATTTGTTCCGAATTCTGTACAGTTTTTGCAAAAAATCCACATCTTTCCATGACACATTGACAGCGCCGGGCGGCGGTGCTACAATACGGATATGGAGGGAATAATATGCTGAAATCGACGCTGATTTACCTTGAAAAGGTCGGAAAATACCTGATGCTGCACCGCGTTCGCAAGAAAAACGACGTGAATCACGACAAGTGGATCGGCGTGGGCGGCCGGTTTGAGCCCGGCGAAACCGCCGAGGTCTGCGCCCGGCGCGAGGTTACCGAGGAAACCGGATATGTCATGGGCTGTATAAATTATCGCGGAATTGTAACATTTATCTCCGACACCGCGCCGCACGAGGAGATGCATTTATTCACCTGCGACGACTTTCAGGGCGAAATGCACGACTGCGACGAGGGCGTGCTGGAATGGGTGCCGCAATCGGACGTCGCGTCCCTGCCCACATGGGAGGGCGACCGCATATTCCTGCGCCTGCTCGCCGAGGGGCGGCCGTTTTTCCACCTGGAGCTGCGCTATCACGGCGATGCCCTCGTCGGCGCGAGCTTAGAGGGGGAGGCGCTGGAAATCGGGCGTTGACAGGCGGAGATGCTTCCATTTACAAACTGTTTGACAAAACTTTCCAGACATGATAGAATCATCGCGAAGCACTTGCTTCCGGCAGGAAGGAAGAAGATGGCGCTTGGCTTTTCACCTCTGACGTCGGGCGCGGACGATTGCCGTCCACGGTTTTCGATGCGAATCGGAAACGTAAGAGTCTCTGAGATTCTTACCCTTTAACAAAAGCGAAGGAGGTGAGATCATGTCTGACTTTGAAAGACTTTACTTAGTCATCATGATTATCTCTCTTGTGCTCGCCGCGATCCAGATCGGACGCGACGGCAAAGACAAGAAGTAAAACACAAGCCGCCATCCAACGCTAACTGGTAGGCGGCTTTCCATTCTTCAGAGGGGAAAGCTCCATCACAAGCGTCATCCCTTCCTGTCGTTATTATAGCATCGTCGCCGTCGGTTGTCAACCGCCGATTTTTGTCCAGAAAGATGTTATAACGCGCTCAAAGTCCTTGTAATCATTGACTTTTTTGACTTTTAAAAAAACTCCACAACGCGGTTCTAACGCGCTCTCGAAGCTGCCCCATCGCTAACTGATGGGTAGCTTCCCACTACAGAGGGGAGAACCCATCCAAACGTGTCCACCGCCGTCTTCCCATCAAAAAAGCCGCCATGCTCCGGCGGCTTTTTTACGTTTGGAATCAGACGATCACCTTGGGCATGGCGCGCATCACCTTATCGATCTGCGAGGAGATGCGGAACAGGTCGCTCAGCAGGGAGTCGCCGTTCAGGAAGAACGTGCCCATGGACGAATCCGCGAACAGCGTCTGCACGACGGAGGAATCCAGCGCCGTATACACCATGGGAACCACCGCGGCGATCAGGCAGATGACCGCATAGCCGCGAACGACGCCGAACACGCCGCCCAGCAGGCCGTCCACGCCGCGCAGCTTGGGCAGGCGGAACATGTTATTGACGAGGTTGACCACGAGGATCAGCGCCGCGTAGGCAATCGCGAAAACGATCACAAAGGAAACAACGTTGAACGTGGACTGCCAGATGGTCTGCGTCAGGCACTCGCCGATGGTCAGCGCGGCGAACGCGGGGCTGGCGGCGTTGCTGCGGAACGCGTCGATCACGGCCTTGGGCACGGACGCGTCGGTCAGGGTCTCGCAGATGCCGTTGAGCGTGCTGGCCGCGCCGTTGCACAGGACGCTGCCGTTCTCGCCGAGCTTCGCGACGAGCTCGCGGAACGGGTCCAGACCGCTGAGCGCTTCCTTGAAGCTGCTGTTCATGAAGTGGTTGGCCAGCGTGCCGCACAGGGACGAGGCAATCAGCCACGCGGCGACGAAGCCGAGCGTCGCCAGCAGGGACGCGAGGAAGCCCTTCTGCATGCCGGAGATGAAGCTGATCAGGAGAATCGCCAGCAGGATAATGTTGATGATGTTCACGTTTTTCCCTCCATATCGCTAGTTTTAAGGCAGACGAATCAGGTAAATCGATCCGCCGGACGTGACGACGGCCGTATGGTCGGTGGTAATGCCGATTACAGTATCTACCAGAACCGGCAGTTTATACACCGTGGCTTTTTTTTGTCCGAACGCGCAGCAGACAAGGTATTCCTGCGAGAAGCCGTACATCGTGTTGCCGTCGGCCTGCAGCACGCTGCACACCACCGGCAGGCGCACAATGTATTCGCTGGAGCCGCGAATCATGCGCACGTCCGAAATGGCAATCGTGCCCTCCACCTGCTGGTTGGGCACAAACAGCATCAGAGGATCGTCCGAGCGCTTGTCCACCGCGTCCATATACCAGCCGTAGACGGTCTTGCGCTGGGTTTTCTTCTCGTTGGCCGTGTAGTCGTACAGGCGAAGGTAGTTCGTGCCGACCGCGGCGATGTAATTCGAGCGGAACATCACCTGATAGATGACCTGCTCCGAATCCTCGATGGTGCCGGTCTCGCGCTTGCCGGGGATGAACGTGCTGATCTGGCAGGTCGGCGTCGAGCCCGCGGAGTCCAGCGTCATAATCCAGAACAGCTCCTGTCCTTCATAGAAGCCGTAATCCAGCACCGTGTAGCCGCCAAAGCTGGTCAGCGTGTCCACCACGTCGCCGCCGCTGTTCAGAAGCACAACCGTGCTGTTGTGCTCCGGCGCGAGCACGACGGCCGTATATCGGTCTCCCACGATCGCGGACAGAATTTCCCCGCTCATCGTCTTGGATGTGAGCAGATGGCCGGTTTCCTTTTCGACGAGCGTCAGCTTCTTGCGGTTCCACACCGCCACGCCGTGCTCCGACGCGGAGAACTCCGAATTGGCGTCTACGCCAAGGTTCCACACGTATTTGCCGCCGGAGGTGACGCAGTGCAGCGAGCCGCCCTCCAGATAATACACGTTCGCACCGCTGACCCGCACGTCGCGGTTAGAAACGGTGTTCAGTCTCACGATGCTGGACAGCGGCGTATCTCCGCTTCCGCGCGCGGCGATGGCAATCAGATACGCGGCCAACGTCATGGCGACGACGAGCGCAAGCACGGCAGGCCATCCCAGCGTTTGCTTTCTGTTGTAATCCATTTTCGGGCCTCCCGTTATAAAGCCGCCGGGCAAGCATCCTTTACCAATTCCATCTTGCCCGCGCGGCATATTCCTATTATAATAGAATCCATGTCAGGTTGCAATGCCCAGGAGCGAATTTGATCGTGAATGTTTCACGTGAAACATTTTTGCGCCGGATTTCCCGAATGTTTCACGTGAAACATTCGCCCATGATTTGGAGGAGCTATGGCAAAACGAAAAAGAAAGAAAAAGGGGCTTCATCTGAAGCGCCTGCTTGCGCTGCTCGTGCTGCTCGTGCTGGCGGCGCTGGGGATTTATGGCTACGCGTGCTCGCGCATCGTGCACGTGGACTATGTGGACGCGTATATCAGCGGCCTTTCGCCGTTTCTGGAGGGCACGCGCGTGCTGTTCGCCTCGGATTTCAAGATCACCGGCGAGAAGAGCGCCCGCGACTCCGTGAAGCTGATGCAGACGCTGTGCGAGGCGAACCCGGACATCGTGCTGCTGGGCGGCGACTACACCGGCATGTCGCTGTCCGACCTGTTCCGCGCGCAGACGCAGGAGGGCCGCGCCGCCATCAACGATCGGCTGAAGTCCGCGCGCGAAACCTTCTTCTCCGGCCTTGCCGGCCTTTCCGTGCCCGGCGGAATCTACGCCGTCTCCGGCGACGCGGACGTGAGCGTGGAGGGACTATATCAGGACTGCGCGCTCGGCCGCGTGACGCTGCTTGAAAACGCCACCCACCGCGCCATGGTGAACGACTCGCCCATTCTCATCGTCGGCTGCGCCTATACGTCCGCGTTCGGCTCCCGCGCGTTCCAGTTCCAGAACGCCACCGACGCGGGCACGGTGCTCGTGCTGGCGCATAACCCGGACGCGTCCAAGCAGATCAGCACCGTGAAGGACGAAAACGGCAACGCCATGGCCGACCTCATCTTCTGCGGCCATACCCTCGGCGGACAGGTGAACCTGTTCGGAAAATGCCTTATGACCGCCGCCGGAGCCTACAACGGCGACTTCCCCGCCGGCCTGTACGACGAAAACGATAAAAAATCGCTCGTAAAGATGCTCGTTTCCTCCGGCGTGGGCAGCGACTGGCTCCCCTTCCGCCTCGGCAGCCGCGCGCAGGTCTATATGGTGACGCTGCACAGGAAATAACCGCCAGATGCACGCGAAAAGGACGACGCGCCCCGCTCATGCGTCGTCCTTTCCTTTTTCCTTAACGCGCCTGTCAAGCTCCGCTTCCGGAAGCCGGATTCGGCGGCCGTTCTGCGCCTTCATCACCAACATGAATTTCCGGTATTCCTCTTCGGAAAGAATTCCGTTTCGAAGCAGCTCGTCAAAAATCCACAGCGTGCCGCGAACCGTCACGCCCTCCTCAATCGCGTTTTTTCTCAGCCGCCCGTCGCCGGTCAGCAGCGCGATTCCCCGAAATTTCGCGATGGACAGCGCGAACGTGTCATACGCCGACAGCTTGGGGCAACGGCTGCGGATTTCTTCCGCGTAATAGAATTCCTCCGTCGTAATCTTCACCGCCTGCAATCCGAGCTCGATAAGCTCGTTTCCCCTGCCCTTCGGCGACAGCCATTCGTCCTCAAGCGCGTCGCTGCTCATCAGATACGTGCAATCCAGCCGAAACGGAAGCGCCAGCGCGTCGACCGCGGAAAAATCAATCCATATATTCGTGTCGCTGCTGATGTACTCCATTGCGCCTCCTATGCATGCACCATGCGGTCGAATTCGTCATAGGAGAGCTTCAGGAGCTCCGCGCCGCGAAGCTGGCTGATTTCGTCCTCGTTCACGGCTCGAATCGTCAGCTGCTCAAAGAGATTGGTCGTTTCCTCCGGAATACGAGACGGTTCGTTCTTCCTCCATCCATTCTGGGACGCTCGAATCATGAAATCCTTGTATACCGCGTCGCTGATCATGCCGAGCAGATTCGCCCGCTTCATCAACAGCAGCGTGGACACGCCGTATTCCTTCGCCACCATGATCATATCGGAGGTAATTCGCGTGCGCCGAACGCCAAGCTCGCGAAGCATGTCTTCCCGCGGGCACAGGAACGCTCCGCTGATCGCCGTCGCGAAGTCCTCGCGCTCCTTTTCCGGCATATCGTCCGGAAATACGCAAAAAACATGCGCCAGCTCGTGAACGAGTGTGGAGCGCTGCCGCTCCGGAGTCATATTGGCGTTCAGAATCAGATATGGACGGCCGTCCACAGTGCCGTTCATTCCGGAAAAATGCGCGTTTTCAATCCCGCAGCGGAATATAAGCACGCCTTTGTTCTCCATCGCGCCGACGAGATTCTGAATCGGCCCTTCCTCCGCAAAGCCCAGATGCTTCCGAAGCAGGCGCGCGGCTTCCTCCGAATCGCGTCCAACCTGTACGCAGCGGATTTCCGGACAGGCGGGCAGCACCTCGCCGCCGAGCGCGTCCACGACGTTAAAGAATCGATCGAAGTATTCCTCCACGCTTTCGCAGATGAATTCCTCTTCCGTCTTTGAAAGCGCGCGATTCTTTCTGAACTCGCAATGCGCATATTGGTGATTTCTACTGCGCACGGCGAGAAAATCCGCCAGCTTCACGCCAAGCTCGCCCGCAAGCCTGCGCAGAATATCGATTTCGGGCTTCCTTTCCCCATTTTCATAATGAGAAATCGCCATCGCCGATACCCCGATTCGGCTCGCAAGCTCCCTCTTCGAAAGCCCGCTGCGCAGACGATAGTACTTTAGATTCTTCTCGAGCATCGTCCCGCCCCCTTTCTGTTTATATTATATACGTTTTTCTGCAAAATGTAAACATGTAATCATAATTTTTCGCGTCTCGGTATAAAAAGGCTGTGGGAAAGAAGCTTCTCTCGCCCCTTTTCCTTAAGGCAGCGCCGCACAAATGAGGTAGTCGGCCGGCGAATGGATTTTTCGTCCGATGCAAATGAAAATTCCGAAGGTTTACTGGAGGTAAATCGAGGAATTTGCATGCCGCAGATGGCGGAAAAGACATCGCCCGACACGCCGCCGAATTGTGCGGCGGCGCCTTAAGTTTCCGCTTCGATTCCTGAACGCGGAAACTTGCCCATAGAAAAAGTCCTCCCGGCCGGAAGGACTTTCACCTATCTCTTCACGCCTCCGCCGCGCAGCCGTCCGTCATGCGGATTTTGCGGGAGCACATGTCCGCGTAGCGCTCCTCATGGGTCACCAGCAGGATGGTGCAGCCCTGCCGATTGAGCTCGCGCAGCAGCTCCATCGTATCGTCGGCGGAGCGGCGGTCGAGGTTGCCGGTCGGCTCGTCGGCGAGCAGCAGCGCGGGGTCGTTGATCAGCGCTCTCGCGATGGCCACCCGCTGCCTCTGACCGCCGGACAGCTCGCGCGGCAGGTGGCGCAGGCGCTGGTCGACGCCCAGCAGCTTCGCCAGCGCGCGCAGGCGCTTTTCGTCCGCCGGGCGGTTGTCCAGAAGGCACGGCATGCGGATGTTTTCCTCCGCCGTGAGCATCTCCAGCAGCCGGAAATCCTGATACACATGCCCGATTCTGCGCCTGCGCACGCGCGCGAGCGCCTCGTCCTCCATGGCGGTCAGGTCTTTACCCTCTAAAAGCACGCGTCCGGACGTGGGCCGTTCGATGCAGCCGATCATGTTCAGAAGCGTCGTCTTGCCGGATCCGGACTGCCCCACCAGCGCGACGAATTCGCCCTTCTGCACCGTGAAGCTCGCCTTGTTCACGGCGAAAATGTGGTTGTCTCCCTGCTTGTAAACCTTTGTAAGCGCTTCAATCGTAAGCATGCCTGTCACCTCTCCTCCGCGCGGATCCCGCGCATCGCCTTTTTCAGCGCCAGTCGAACCGGCAGAATGTAGGAAAGCGCCAGCAGCGCCGCGCAGCCGAGATTCATGGCCAGCACGCCGGGGCGCAGGTCGAGAAAATACATTTCACTCTTGTTTAAGACCAACAGAAGCGCCGCTGAGGGCACGGCCGTCAGGATTATCCCCCACGCCGCCGCGCGCTCCGCCTGCCCGCTGTAGGCGCGAATCAGCGTTCCCGCGGACGCGCCAAGCCCGTACAGCCTTCGAAGGTTGCCCCTCTGCGCCAGCACGAAGCCGGTCAGCCGCGCGGACACCACCATCGCCTCCAGCACCAGCAGCACGAGAAGGAACACCAGCAGCAGCCACAACAGCCCCACGAAGGCGACCTCCGTCCGCTCATACTCCGCGTATTCGTTCACCACGGAATATTCCTGCCCCGCGTAGGTATCCCGCAGCCACTTTTCGACGGCCTCATAGCGCGAAATATCGGAGAGATACACATATATCCGGTTGATCGTGCTTCCGTCCCCGTCGTCGTTCCGCCATTCGCCGTTCTCATACTTGCGCGCCGTGACCACGGAGGACAGCTGCACGTCCCGCACGCCCGAAAGCGCCCGAATCGCGCTTCGGTCTTCCTCCGTAAACCAGCCGCCCTGCTCGTTTTCCCGCATCTGCGTCACCCTCAGCTCATATTCCGGCCTCGGGTTCACCACCGCGATGCTCGAAAGCACCGTGTTGGCCGCCACAAACACCGACACGGCCACCGGCACCGAAAGCAGCAGGCAGCTTACATACCGCCCGTTCGCGCGCGAAAGCAGCATGCGGCGCACCGACGCGACGGCGCTCCTGCCCGCGCGCAGTCTCCGGCGCGGACGGCGAACGCGGTTGCCCTCGGCGTCCTCCCGCATCAGCTGCACAATCGGCGCGCGGCACAGCCCGCGCAGCGTAAGCAAAAGAATCGCCGCCATCGCGCACAGATACGCCGCGGCAATGGCCAGAAGCTTCCAGAAATTGACGTGAAAGATCACCCACGAAAGGCTTTGCATTTCCTTCAGCTCAAAGAACCACACAAACAGCGCCTTCATCAGCGCCATCGCGACCGCTCCCGCGACAATCGCCGCGCCCAACAGCAGGATTACCGCTTCCATAAGAAACAGCGCGGACACCTGCTTCTGGCTCGTCCAGAAGTCCGCGCGGTATTGCATCAGGCTGCGCATGGCCATTTTCACCAGCGCGCCGTACATTTTCAGGTCAAAACGCATCGCTTTCATGTCTCAGCCTCCCTGCACGGTCATGCGCCGGTGCACGGCATGCCACGCGGCGCGTCCCAGCGCGAAAAGCGCCGCCGCCCACGCGAGCTGAAGCGCCAGCTGCCCCGCCAGCGCGCCGCCGTTCAAAGCGCCGGTGTATACGTTCAGCGGCACGTCGTAAATGCAGCGGAACGGCAGCGCGCCCAGCGCGGCGCGCAGTCCCGC
>ULRD01056020.1_pt1 | contig 13938 bp, 15 predicted proteins | sample 1955181 | NCBI WGS metagenome assembly ULRD01 (sample SAMEA4835675, study PRJEB28245) | human gut metagenome | biome: gut microbiome; material: fecal sample | place: Denmark | collected 2008
CCCCGAACGGGGCGCGCAGCCGCTGTTTATCCGATCGTAAATATCTCCTGCGTATCGATGTGCCCGTCGTGATCCGTGCCCGGCGGATTATCGGGCATGTCATAGACATACGTCAACCGCCCGCCGTCGAGCGTCAGGGACGTGACGGCATACATATCGGTGTAGCTGACGGAAAACGCCCCGTCGCGCCAGGCGACGCGCGTGCGCGTGACGGTGTCCGCACCGTCCGCGAACCGCAGCGTGTGGCACAGCAGCCCGCCGTCGCGGCAGACCTCGTAGAGCGCGGCCTCGGCCGTCTGCCCCGCCGCGCGCGCATCCCAGAACGCCGTCACCGTCTCCGGGTGCGTGACCGGGTCGGCCGCGTCCACGTGCACGGCCGTGAGTCCTGCGTCCGAGAGCTGCGCCACCGCCTGCGCGATCTGCGCGTCCGTGAGATCGACGCCCGCACGCGTGCCGTCGCCGACCGCCTGCACCATGGGCTGATACCGCTGCGCCGCCGCGACGGCAGGGTCTGCCGCAGCTTCGGCCTGTGCTGCCGTCTTTTGCCCGCAGGCCGTCAGCAGCAGCGCCGCTGCGCACAACAGGCCGCAGAAAATTCGTTTCATGCGCGTACCTCCCGTCATTTTCTGCAAACAGTGTACACGAAAAAATTCGGCATTGCAAATTTCGCCGCATCTGCTATACTGTCGGAGATGGATGCCGTAAGATGCCGCCGGGAGAGCGCTGCGGCCGCCGAAGGAGTGACACTCTCAGGCAAAAGGACCGGTGGCTGACGGAGCTCTGGAGAGACGATTCCGCACCGAAGAAGCAAGGCCGCGCGGCCAATCTTTCAGGTAAAAGGACAGAGTACACACCTGCACCACGGCAGGGGTGTACTCTTTTTTCGGAGGTCATGACGATGGAAACCTTCCTCTTTCTGCTCGAGCTGGCCGGGACGGTCGCGTTCGCCGTCAGCGGCGCGGTGCTCGGCATCGAAAAGCATATGGACATTTTCGGCGTGGGGCTGCTGGGCATCACGACGGCCGTCGGCGGCGGCATCCTGCGCGATCTCGTCGTGGGGCTGACGCCGCCGCGCGCATTTCAGGATCCGATCTATCTGCTCGTCGCGCTCGGCGTGTCGGTCGTGCTGTTTTTCCCGTTCGTGCGCCGGATCATCGGCCGCAGCAAGCGTGTGTTCGACGCGCTCATGCTCATCATGGACGCGGCCGGGCTCGGCATCTTCACGATCACGGGCATGAACACCGCCACCACGCTCGCCGGGTGCACCGACCCGCTGCTGCTGGTGTTTGTCGGCCTGCTGACCGGCACAGGCGGCGGCGTGCTGCGCGATATCCTCGCCGGGGATATGCCCTACATCCTGCGCAAGCACATCTACGCCAGCGCGTCCATCGCGGGCGGGATCCTCTATCTGCTGCTGCAGCAGGTCTGGCAGGGAGCGGGCGCGATCTTGACCAGCGTGGTCGTCGTCATCGCCATCCGCTGCGCCGCGGCGCACTTCGAGTGGGACCTGCCGCGCGCAAAAACCGTGTGGAAAAGCGACGAGTGATGTGCTAGGATAAAGAAAAGAGTTCGCAAGACCGGAGGTCATGACCATGGCAAACACCCCAGCGCGCGTATGTCCGCTCGCAAAAAAGTGCGGCGGCTGCCAGCTGCAGAACCTGTCGTATGACGAGCAGCTGCATCTCAAACAGGCGACGGCCATCCGCCTGCTCGGCCGCTTCGGCCACGTGGAGGAGATCATCGGCATGAAAGATCCCTACCACTACCGCAACAAGGTGCAGGCCGCTTTCGGCGTCAACCGGCAGGGGCAGATCATCTCGGGCGTGTACCAGTCGGCCTCGCACCGGATCGTGCCGGTCAGCGACTGCATGATCGAGGACACGGTCGCAGACCAGATCATCGTCACGATCCGCGGCCTGCTCAAGAGCTTCAAGATCCGTCCCTATGACGAGGACACCGGCCGCGGCACACTGCGGCACGTGCTCGTGCGGCGCGGCTGGCGCAGCGGGGAGATCCTCGTCGTGCTCGTGACGGCGCACGGCATGCTGCCCGGCAAGCGCAACTTCGTGCGCGCGCTGCTGCAGCGGCACCCGGACATCACGACCATCGTGCAGAACATCAACGCCGGGCAGACGAGCCTTGTGCTCGGGCCCCACAGCGAGGTGCTCTATGGGCCGGGCTATATCCGCGAGCAGCTCGGGGACTTCACGTTCCGCATCTCGCCGCGCGCGTTTTATCAGATCAACCCCGTGCAGACGGAGGTGCTCTACCGCACGGCACTCGACTACGCCGGGCTGACCGGCAAAGAGACCGTCGTGGACGCCTACTGCGGCACCGGCACGATCGGCATCTTCGCCAGCCGGAACGCCGCGCGCGTGATCGGCGTGGAAAATAACCGCGACGCCGTGCGCGACGCGATCAGCAACGCGAAGGCGAACCGCGCGGACAACGTCCGCTTCTACACCGCCGACGCGAGTGACTTCCTGCAGGGCATGGCCAGGGCCGGCGAGCACGCCGACGTCATCATCCTCGATCCGCCGCGCGCCGGCAGCGACGAGCGCTTTCTATCCGCCGTCGCGGCCGTCGGGCCGGAGCGGGTGGTGTACGTGTCGTGCAACCCGGAGACGCTCGCGCGCGACCTGGGCTATCTCACCCGGCACGGCTACCGCGTCACACGCATCCAGCCGGTGGACATGTTCCCGCACACGGAGCATATAGAGGTCGCCGTGGCATTGGTCAAAAGCTGACGAAACGTGAATTGAAAAGCCACCGCAGCGCCCGGTCGGGCGCTGCGGTGGCTTCCTTTTTGCTGCGGTGTGGGGTCACGCGCCGCCGGTTTCTTCGGCGCAGGCGCGCAGCTCGCGGAAAATGGTCGTATAATCGGCGCGGAAATTGCTGTTTTTCGGAAACAGGAACATAATGTCGTGCCGCAGCTCAAAGTCGCTCAACGCGATCACGCCGAGCGCGCCCGCCGCCTCCTCCGTGCGGATGGCCGCGCGGTAGAGAAACGACACGCCGTAGCCGCTTTTGAGCAGAGTCTTGATCGCGCCGATGTTGCCGATCTCGACCGTGCGGGCAAAATCCGCCGTCGCCAGGCCGTGCTCCTTCAGGTAATACTCCAGGATCACGCGCGTGCCCGAGCCCTCCTCGCGCAGCAGCAGCGGCTCGCCCAGCAGGTCCGTCAGCGGGCGGCCGCGGTAGCGCGCGGCCTTCTCAGGGTCTCCGGCGGCGACATACTCCTCCGTGCCGAAGACGAAAAAATCATACTCCGCCTTCGGAAAGTCACCCTCGACGACCGCAAAATCCAGCTCACCGGAATCGAGCTTGCTCAGCAGCACCTTCGTATCCGCCACCTGCATCTGAATGTGGCTGTCCGGGTGCAGGCGCAGAAACCGGCCGAGCGCCTCGTTGATCATGAACTCCGCGACCGAGAGCGTCGCGCCGAACGAATAGTCGCGCGTGCCGGAGGCGGCCTGCTGCATGCGCTTTTGCAGGTGCTGCTCGTCGTGCTTCATCGTCATCAGCGTCCGGCGCAGAATCTCCCCCGCCTCGGTCAGCTGCAGGCGCTTGCCGTTGTGCTGAAACAACGCCGTACCGTAAGCCTGTTCCAGATAGTGCATATGGTGCGAGACCGCGGGCTGCGTGATGTTGAGCTCACGCGCCGCCTTCGTAAAATTCATGTACCGGCACACGGCCAGAAACGTCTCGACGCGAAAATCCAGCATGGGCATCCCTCTTTCCTGTAGGTTTTCAGCTAATGATAACACAAAATTATCATTTGATAAATAGAAATCATTTTTCTTTATTGTTCAGGTATGCTATGATGCTCTCTGCAAACAACGCATGGAGAGAAAGGAATCCTCGACCCACTATGAACTTCATTCAGAAAAACTGGAAAGGCATCCTCGTGTGCCTCGTCATGGCCGTGCCCTGCTGGCTGCTCGGGCAAAAATTTCCGATCGTCGGCGGCCCGGTGTTCGGCATCCTCGCCGGCATGATCGTCACGCTGCTCTGGCACGACAAGAGCGCGGCGCAGCCCGGCATCTCGTTCGTGTCGAAAAAGGTGCTGCAGTACGCCGTCATCCTGCTCGGCTTCGGCATGAACCTGTCCGTCATCTGGCAGACCGGCAAGCAGTCGCTGCCGATCATCCTCGTGACGATCACGACGTCGCTCGTCGTGTCGTGGCTGCTGCACAAGCTGATGCACATCCCCGGCAAGATCTCGACGCTCGTGGGTGTCGGCTCGTCGATCTGCGGCGGCTCGGCCGTCGCGGCGACCGCGTCCGTCATCGACGCGGACGATGAGGAAGTCGCGCAGGCGATCTCCGTCATTTTCTTCTTCAATATGCTCGCCGCCATCTTCTTCCCCGCGCTCGGCGCGCTGCTCGGCTTCTCGACCACGAACGGCGAGGCGTTCGGCATCTTCGCCGGCACGGCCATCAACGACACGTCGTCCGTCACGGCTGCGGCCTCCACGTGGGACTCGCTCTACGGGCTCGGCAGCCAGACGCTCGACAAGGCCGTGACCGTCAAGCTCACGCGCACGCTCGCCATCATCCCGATCACGCTCGTGCTCGCCTTCGTGCGCACGAAGCGCGCCAAGACCGACGGCACGAAGGTGAATTTCAAGAAGATCTTCCCGATGTTCATCCTCTACTTCCTGCTCGCGTCCGTGATCACGACCATCTGCGTGAGCGCCGGCGTGTCGGCAAGCGTGTTCGCCCCGCTCAAGACGCTCAGCAAGTTCCTGATCGTGATGGCCATGTGCGCCGTCGGACTGAACACGAACATCGTCAAGCTCGTCAAAACCGGCGGCAAGCCGCTCATCATGGGCTTTTGCTGCTGGGTCGGCATCGCGGGCATGAGCCTGCTGATGCAGCACGTGCTCGGCATCTGGTAAGGCACGAATAAAAAACGGGCGGCAGCCGGAGCTATCCGGCTGCCGCTTTGAGACTGTCAAAAAGTATTACTTTTTGACAAAGAGGCCGCAGTCTGCTGCGCGCACACACTTGCAGCCTGAGCGGTATTTTCTCCGCCGCACATGTCGCCGGAGAAAATGATCTGACCTTCTTTCGCCACTGCGGCGGCGAAACTCTACGAGGTTTTTGGACAAGCTGTAGGCGGCAGCCGGGGATGACCCGGCTGCCGCTTTTGATTTAGGATTCTTTGCCGTCGCGCGGCAGCGTCACGAGCATGACCGTCCCGTCCGCGCCGCTGTGCTCGATCTGCACCGTGCCGCCGTGCAGCGCGGTGATCTCCCACACGAGCGACAGACCGAGCCCGACGCCGCCGTGTGCCCGGCTGCGCGACTTGTCCACACGGAAAAACGGCTGGAAAACGCTCTCCCGGTATGCCTCCGGGATGCCGGGACCGTGGTCGCGGACGCGGATCTGTACATTCCCGCCCGCCTCGCTGACCGCGATGTGCACCGCCCCATCCGGCCGGCCGTAGCGGATGGCGTTTTCGGTCAGGTTGAACAGCAGCCGGTACAGCAGCGGGTCGCTGCCGGTGAGCACAGCGCCGCCGTCGGCCTCCAGCGCGATGCACTTGCTCTCTGCAAGCGGCGCGAGATCGGTGAAGATCTCCTCGATCATGGGCGCGAGCTCGACCCGGTCGTCACAGGGCACGGTGCGCAGCTCGCTCATCTCCAGCAGGATCTTCGTCATCTGCGCCATACGCTCCGTCTGCTCCTGCAGCAGGCTCAAAAACGCCGCCGTTTCGGGCGTGACGTCCGCGTGCTCGGCGGAAAACAGCTCAAGCTGCGCCTGCATCAGCGCAAGCGGCGTGCGCAGCTCGTGCGCCGCGTTGCCCGTAAACTGCCGCTGCGCCGTGAAGCCCGCGTCCAGGCGGTCGATCATGCCGTTGAACGAGCGGCTGAAGCGCTGAAACTCCGGCAGCACGTCCTCGCTGACCTTGCACTGCGCCAGATTGCTCGGCTGAATGTTTTCCACCTGCGCTGCAAAACTGCGCAGCGGACGCAGCGCGCGGCCGCTGACAAAATACGCGAGCACGCCGCCGGTGAGCGTGACCGCCGCCGTGATATACCAGTTCGTGACGCCGAAGGCCGCCTGCGCGCCGCTGATGATGATCGTCAGCTCGTCATCCGGCTGTTTGCTCTGCGGGTCGAAGGCGTCGGGCGCACCGGATTCGATCTCGCTGTAAGCCGAGATGCCGCTGCCGATCGCATCCATATACCGCTTGCCGGAATAGCCGATCAGACAGTTCATGAGCACACACGTCACGCCGATCAGCGCCGCCGTCATCAGCGTGATGCGCCACTGCAGAGATAACCGCTTCATGTCTGCGCCTCCATAACATAGCCCTCGCCGATGCGGTTGCGGATGGGGTCATAGCCCAGGGCGGCGCGCAGCTTTTTCCGCAGTGCGGAGATATGCACGCGGATGGAGTTGCCGAAGCCGTCCGCCCCGCTGTCCCACACGTGCTCCAGCAGCTCCTCCTGACTGACCGGCCGCCCCTGATGCAGCAGCAGGTATTCGAGGATGCCCGTCTCCTTGCGCGTGAGCGACAGCGTCTCGCCGCGCACGGACGCCGTGCGCGCCTTGGTGTCAAACGACAGCTCGGCGCAGGTCAGGACCACGTCGCTCTGCGTAAAGCGGCGCAGCGTCAGGCTGCGGATGCGCGCCGCGAGCTCATCGAGGTGAAAGGGCTTGGTGAGATAGTCGTTCGCGCCCGCATCGAGTCCCGCCACCTTGTCGGCGACCTCGCAGCGCGCCGACAGGATCAGCACCTTGGTGTCGCGGTCACGCTCGCGCAGCGTCCGGAGCACCGTCATACCATCCTCGCCGGGGAGGTTCAGATCCAGCACAACCAGATCAAAGCGCTCGACGGCGAGCATCTCCGCGGCGCTCTGCCCGTCATAGCAGCAGTCCACGCTGTAGGCAAGCCGTCGCAGACTGCGCGCGATCGTGTCGCAGAGCGCCTTTTCATCTTCCACAACCAAAATATGCATACCATTCTCCTCGTGCGTATTTACGAATGTCCGACTTTGTTAACTTTGTTATATGATAACACAAAGGCATAAAATCTCTGTTAAGTTTCCGTTCTTAACGAAGATTTTATCTGCGCCATGGTATCATGGGGCAAACAGAAGGGAGTGATCCGGGTGTTTCGTGCGAAGAAAGCCGTTGTGCAGGTTCTGCTGATCGCTGCAGGCATCGCCATGGTGTGCTTCGGCGCGCTGCGCGGCGAGGCCGGCGCCGTGCTCAGCAAGGCGATCCGGCTCTGCTTGGAGTGTGTCGGCATTGGATAAGAAAAAACAGTCTGTTTCCCTGCTCTTGAGCCGGTTTCGCGGCTGGATCCAGGCGGCGGCGACGCTGCTGACCAACATCCACCTGCCGAACTTCTTCAAGGGCGGCATCTATCAGGGCAAGGGCAAGACCGTCTGCGTGCCCGGCCTGAACTGCTATTCCTGCCCGGCGGCATCGGGCGCGTGCCCGATCGGGGCGTTTCAGGCGGTGGTCGGCTCGTCCAAATTCCGCTTTTCGTATTATATCACCGGCATTCTGATCCTGCTCGGCGTGCTGCTCGGGCGGTTCATCTGCGGCTTTTTGTGCCCGTTCGGCTGGCTGCAGGAGCTGCTGCATAAGATTCCGGGCAAAAAGCTGTCGACAAAAAAGCTCAGGCCGCTGACCTATTTGAAATACGTCATCCTGCTGCTGGCCGTGGTGCTGCTGCCGGCGCTCATCGTCAACGACGTGGGCATGGGAGACCCGTATTTCTGCAAGTATATCTGCCCGCAGGGTGTGCTGGAGGGCGCGATCCCGCTCGCAGCCGCAAACGAGAGCATCCGCGCGGCGCTGGGCGCGCTGTTTACGTGCAAGCTGATCATTCTGATCGCTGTCGTCGTTTTGAGTGTGCTGTTTTTCCGCCCGTTCTGCAAGTGGATCTGCCCGCTCGGTGCGTTTTACGCGCTGATGAACAAGGTCTCCCTGCTCGGCATTCAGGTCGACACGGGCAAGTGCGTCTCCTGCGGCAAATGCGCGCGCACCTGCCAGATGGACGTGGACATCACCAAGTCCCCCAACGACACGGAGTGCATCCGCTGCGGCAAGTGCATCCGTGCCTGCCCCACGGAGGCCATCCGCTTCCGCTATGGTTTCGGCCTGAACGGAAACACGAATCCGAAGCAAGTAAGCAACCATCAAAATCAAACGGAGGAATCATGATGAAGACGAAAAAAATGACCAAGCTCGTGACGCTCCTGCTCGCGCTTACGCTGGTGTTCAGTCTCGCGGCGTGCTCGTCGGGCAAAGGCAAGGACAAGGCGAACGGCAGCGCCGACATCGCGACCCTGATCGCGACCGAGCCGAGCAGCGCCGACGAAGCGGCCAAGCTCTATCAGCAGCTCATGCAGAAGGAAAACGACATTCTCGCCGCAAACTCCGACCTCTGGAACAAGGTGTTTCTGTCTGCCAACAAAAACAGCACCATGATCGAGGACGGCACGAACTACGGCGACTTCCTGCTTGCCACGATCGAGAGCGCGAAGGACGGCTTCTCGGCCGATGAGCTCAAGACGCTCAAGGCCGGCGCCGAGCAGATCAAGGAGATCGAGGGCAAGCTCACCATCCTCGAGCAGAAGTATCCCGGCTGCGGCACGACGCCCGGCACAGGTGACAGCGTGAGCGCGGAGGAGGCCGGCATGACCGCCTCCGGCAGCGACCTGATGAAATTCCCGAGCTTTCAGGGCAAGGATCTCGACGGCAATGACGTCGACAGCAGCAAGCTCTTTGCCGGCAACAGCGTCACGGTCGTGAACTTCTGGTTCACCACCTGCAACCCGTGCGTCGGTGAGCTGGCCGACCTTGAGGCGCTCAACAAGGACCTCGCCGCGAAGGGCGGCGCGGTCGTCGGCATCAACTCCTTCACGCTCGACGGCGACAAGACCGCCATCGCCGAGGCGAAGGACATTCTGGCGAAAAAGGGCGTGACCTACTCCAACCTCTGGTTTGCCTCCGACAGCGAGGCCGGTAAGTTCACCGCCGGCCTGTACTCGTTCCCGACCACATACGTCGTTGACAAAAACGGCAACATCGTCGGCCAGCCGATCGTCGGCGCGATCACCACGCCCGATCAGGCAAAGAAGCTCAACGAGCTCATCGATCAGGCACTCGCAAGCAGCAAATAACGACCCGAGACAGCATCCGCCTCGACGCGCCCTTCTGACGGAAGGTGCGCCGGGGCGGATATTTGCTGTCTGTCAGAGCCTGACGTCCTCGAGCTGGTGTAGCTGCTCGAGCGCAACGCTGCCGCCGCTGACGACAAAGCAGACCTTGTCCCCTTCCCGCACCGCGAGCCGGCCGCACAGCGCAGCGCCCATGCCGATGGCGGACGACGGCTCGCACAGCAGCTTGCCCTCCAGAAGCAGCAACTTCATGCCGCGAAGAATAGCATCATCCGCAACGGCCGCAAAGCCGTCGGTATTTGCCGCCACATACGGGAAGCACACATCCCCCGGCATCTGCGCGACGAGCGCGTCCGCGACTGAGCGCTTCTGCTCCACCCGCACCGGGTGCCCGGCGCGCAGGCTCTCCGTATAGCGCGGCAGCGCGGCCGGCTCCGCGCCGAAGACGCGCACGCGCGGCGCGAGCGCCTTGACGGCCGTGGACACGCCGCCGATGAGCCCGCCGCCGCTGACCGGGACGACGACCGTGTCGATCTCCGGGCACTGGGCCAGGATCTCCAGCCCGACGGTGCCCTGCCCCGCCATGACCGCCTCGTCATTGAACGGCGGCACCATCGTCGCGCCCCGCTCGGCGCACAGCCGCGCCGCCACGTCGAACCGCTCGGACGCTTCGCACAGCACAAGCTCCGCGCCCAGCGCGCGGATAGCCGCCTGCTTGACGGCAGGCGCGGTCTCCGGCATGACGATGCAGGCGTGCGTGCCGAAGCACTGCGCGGCATAGGCCACCGCGCGGCCGTGGTTGCCGGAGGACGCCGCGACAAAGCCGCGGGCGCGCTCGGCGTCCGTCAGGGTGAGGATCTTGTTCATCGCGCCGCGCAGCTTGAATGCGCCCGTGCGCTGCATACACTCGGCCTTGACATACACCTCGCAGCCGAGGGCATCGTCGAGCGCCGGCAGGCGCAGCAGCAGCGTTTGTACAATATAGGGGGCGATGCGCGCGTGCGCCGCCCGGATGGTCTCCAATGTCATACTCATGGGGGAACGCTCCTTTCCGATTTTTTTATTGTAACGCATACCGCGCGGGTTGTAAAACCAAATCTGAGCGCCGCGGCGCTTGACAATCCGGGGCACAGAGGTCATAATCAAAAGGAGTTTTTTGCAAATTTTCGAATTCAGGAGAAATCGCACGTGAAACACGCCGACAAAAGCAAACGCACCCGGAATCTGTGCAACGCGGCCATGCTCTGCTGTGCTGCCGCCGTGCTGCTGACCGGGCTCGGGCGCACGCTGCTGCGCCCGAAGGACGTCAACTACTACGAAAACCGCCCGGCCAACACCGTCGCCCCGCTGACGGCGGAAAGCTGGCTCGACGGTTCGTTTCAGGACGCCATGGAGGCTGCGCTCAGCGATCAGATCCCGCTGGCGCAGGCGATGAAAAAGGCCTTCAATGACGCGCAGAACAAGATCCGGTACGACTCCATGGTGCGCCTGTCGCACCGGTATCCGAACGTGCCGGTCCAGTACGACCAGTTTCTCGTCTACGGCGGGAAATATCTGGCCTACGCCTACTGCAGTCCCGACGCGGTGATACCGGAGCTCACGCGGCACAGCGAAAACCTCAATGCACTGATCGCCGCGCATCCGGACGTGACGTTTTATCTCTATATGGTCGATGGCGACTCGAACAACAACTTCACGGCCGGGGAAAACAACGGCGCGTTTGAATACCTCAGCAGCCGGGTGAACCTGCCGGCAGAACAGATGGGCAGGTTCGCCGTGGACGAGCTGGAGACGTATGAGCGCGACTTTTACCAGACCGATCATCACTGGTGCAACGTCGGCTCCTACCGCGGCTACCGCGAGGCGGCCGCCCTGCTCGGCTGCACCGACCTGCTCGAGCCGCTGGAAACGGTGCGCGTATCCGATCACTTCTCCGGCTCAAAAGCGCTGTCTATCGGCGCGCAGGAGCAGTTTTTTGAGCCGATGGATGTCTACCGCTTTGCTTTCCCGAAGATGTCCGTGACGATCGCCGGAGAACCGGCGGATGATTACGGCAGGCAGGACGCCGCGCTCAGCGGCCAGCTCACGGACGCCAGCTACGGTGGGGTCTACGGCTGGGACAACGGCGAGGTCATCCTTGACACCGGCACGACCGGACGCGGGAATCTGCTGATGCTCGGCGAATCGTATGACAACGCCATCCTCAAACTCATGGCTTCGCACTTTGACCGGGTCTACAGCGTCGATCTGCGCAGCTATGAGCAGGACATGGGAAAGCCGTTTCGGCTGGCGGAGTATCTGCGCGAGCACCGGATCACGAAGGTGCTCTTGATCGGCAGCACGCCGTTTTTCACGTCGGACGACTTCATGGTGGAGGACTGAGCGATGGTATTCAGCAGTCAGACATTTCTGTTTTTCTTCCTGCCGCTGGCGGGGCTGTGCGTGCTCATCCGCTCGAAGCCCGTGCAGAACGCCATGCTGCTCATCGCGTCGCTGATCTTCTACGCCTGGGGCGAGCCGAAGATGGTCGTGCTCATGGTGCTCGTGACGCTCGTGGCCTACGGCAGCGGCTTTGCCATCGTGCATTTTGAGGCGCGGCCGCGCGCGAAAAAGGCCGCGCTGATCGCGGCGTCATCCTCGGCAACCTCGTCGTGTTCAAATACCTCAACTTCCTGTGCCGGACGTTCTCGTTTCTCGGCCTGACGGACCCCGGCATCGCGCTGCCGATCGGCATCAGCTTTTACACATTTCAGATCCTGTCGTATGTCATCGACCTCTACCGCGGCAAGATCGCCCTGCAGCGCAACTTTTTCTACCTGCTGATGTACGTCAGCTTCTTCCCGCAGCTCATCGCCGGCCCCATCGTGCGCTATGAGACCGTCGAGCAGGAGATCCGGGAGCGCCAAGTGACCATGGACGATCTCGCGCAGGGCTTCCGGCGCTTTGTCGTGGGTCTGGCCAAAAAGCTGCTGCTGGCCAATCAGGTCGCGCAGGTGGCCACCATCGTCTACAGCGGCAACCCCGCCAATTACGGCTCGCTCATGTACTGGCTGGCCGCCATCGCCTACACGCTGCAGATCTATTTCGACTTCTCCGGCTACAGCGACATGGCCATCGGCCTCGGCCGGATGTTCGGCTTCCACTTCCTCGAAAACTTCAACTACCCGTATATCTCCCTGTCGGTCACGGAGTTCTGGCGGCGGTGGCACATCTCGCTGTCCACCTGGTTTCGCGACTATGTGTACATCCCGCTCGGCGGCAACCGCGTTTCCCGGGGGAAGTGGGTGCGCAACATTCTCGTCGTCTGGGGCCTGACCGGCCTGTGGCACGGCGCGGACTGGAACTTCCTGCTCTGGGGCCTGTACTACGGTGTGCTGCTGCTGATCGAAAAGCTCTGGCTGGGCAAGTATCTCGAGCGTCTGCCGAAGGCGCTGCGCTGGCTGCTGTGCATGATCATCGTGTGCATCGGCTGGGTGATGTTCAACCTCACGGACTTTGTGCAGATGCGCTGCGCGCTCGCGCGGATGTTCAGCTTCACGCACGTGGCGCTCTCGCAGTCGTTCGCAGCGGATGTGAGCATCGTCCCGCCGCTGCTGTGGATGCTGCCCGCGCTCGTATTCTCCACACCCGTCTGCCGGCGCGTGCACCTTGGCGAGAGCTGCGGCGCAGAGATCGTGCGCAACGTCGTGTGCCTGGCGCTGCTGGCCGTGTGCATCGTCTTTTCCGTGAGCGCGACGTTCAATCCGTTCATCTATTTCCGCTTCTGAGGAGGTTTCGCTATGTATGATCTCAACCGTTTTCTCACCGCACAGCGCCGGGACTACGCCGCCGCCCTGCGCGAGATCCAAAACGGCCGCAAGCGCAGCCACTGGATCTGGTACATCTTCCCGCAGGTCGCGGGGCTGGGCATGAGCAGCACGTCGCAGTACTATGCCATCTCCGGGCTCGACGAGGCGCGGGCCTATCTGCGCGAGCCGACGCTGCGCGCGCACCTGCTGGAGATCAGCAGCGCCCTGCTGGCACTCGACGAGAGCGACCCCACGGCCGTGTTCGGCTTTCCGGACGACCTGAAGCTGCGCTCGAGCATGACACTCTTCGCGGCCGCCGCGCCGGACGAGCCGGTGTTTTCCGCCGTGCTCGATAAATTCTTCGGCGGGCAGCCCGACACGCGCACGCTGCAGATCCTCGGCCTGTAAGGAGGCGCGCCATGGACAACCTGACCGAAACCAAACTCACATCCGAAAAGATCTACAGCGGCTGCATTCTCGACTTTTACCGCGACACCGTGCGCCTGCCCAACGGCGGCACCGCGCCGCGCGAATTATCGCGCCACGTGGGCGCGGTGTGCATCGTGCCGCTGCTCGACGACGGCCGCGTGATCGTCGAGCGGCAGTTTCGCTACCCGGTGAACGAGGTCATCACGGAGATCCCCGCCGGCAAGCGCGACAGCCGCGACGAAGCGCCCGAGGCCGCCGCGCGCCGCGAGCTGCGCGAGGAGACCGGCATCACGGCGCGCGAGCTCATCCCGCTCGGCCCGTTCTACCCCGCCGCCGCGTACTCGGACGAGGTCATCTGGATGTACCTCGCACGCGGCCTGACCTTCGGCGAGCAGCAGCTCGACGACGATGAATTTCTCAACCTGCAGGCCGTGCCGCTCGACGAGCTTGCGCGCGATGTGCTGGCCGGGCGCATCCCGGACGCGAAAACGCAGGCAGCCATCCTGCGCGTGTACTGCATGGAGCACGGCTTTGAGCCGAAATAAAAAGAAGCGGCACGCGGCGGTCAGATGACCG
>ULRD01057457.1_pt1 | contig 13906 bp, 8 predicted proteins | sample 1955181 | NCBI WGS metagenome assembly ULRD01 (sample SAMEA4835675, study PRJEB28245) | human gut metagenome | biome: gut microbiome; material: fecal sample | place: Denmark | collected 2008
AGGCTGCAAGATTTTCTCCATTGCAGGACCGGTTATTCTATACGGCATCTTTACAAGCTGGTTGCTGGGTCTGGGCTACTGGGTTCTCAAAATAACCGGCGTGATTGGGTAAGTGAAAGCAGCTAAAGGAAGAAGTAGGCACTAAGTGAGCTAAGGTAGACCAAAGTGCCTACCGAAAAAAAGAAAGTAGGCACTAAGTGAACAAAGGGCGGCCAAAGTGCCTACCGAAAAAAAGAAAGTAGGTACTAAGTGAATAAAGGTAGACCAAAGTGCCTACCGAAAAAAAGAAAGTAGGCACTAAGTGAACAAAGGGCGGCCAAAGTGCCTACCGAAAAAAAGAAAGTAGGTACTAAGTGAATAAAGGTAGACCAAAGTGCCTACCGAAAAAAAGAAAGTAGGCACTAAGCCAACAAAAGTTGACATTGATGCCTACAAGTAAAAAAATGAATTATTTTATAAAAAGTAAAAATGAATAAGGTTGTCTACATAGTTTAAGTCAAGTGGATTTTCCTTGGTTTCACAGGTTATAATGAGCTGCTGGGTAGGTATAATCCCATTTTTAATAAAATGCTGTAACTTAGAAGCATTATCTTTTAGATAAGTTTCCTTGTCCAACAGTCCAAGATGTTCCCAGTAAAAAAACCTCCCTGTTTTTGGATGCATGATTGTAAAATCCGGATAATAGATAATGCCATCTAAAGGCAAAGGACATTCATAGCGAAAAGGAATTTGATATTGAACCAAAAGAGACACAATTAGAGCTTCTGATTTTGAGCGGACATAGATGCCGGCATTTGTTTTATAGATGAGATGTTCATGATAATTAGGATTGCTTTCAAAAGGTGCTTCCATCCATTGACGTGCGGTGGTTGAAACTGGCATGATATAGGGCGATAGCAAAGATGGAAATTGCGAATTAGAATATAATAGTTTTTCACTTTGGCAGGTGAGGTTGCGTTGATATTCTATATAAGGCGATAGGGCTTTCTTTTCTGCAAGGAGGTCCTTTTGTAAAGCAAGAAGATATTTTTTATAAGATAATTGCTGTATCAGAGTAGCGTCTTTGGAAGAAAGATAGGTTCGAACTTTATCAGAACTTAAATAATATTTGGGATGTCCTTTATAAAAACCACATATCAGCCTTCCGGGTGGTAAATGCGGCAGCTCTCTTTCTATCTCGGTCAATTTGGCTGTAATGTAGTCATAGCGGTTTTGGAGTCCTTGAAATATCATATAAAAATACCTCCTTAAAATTGAAAATAGGTTGGTTAAAACTTATAAACGGGTACACGACAAAAAGGAAAATCATGAAATACAGTAGAGTAAAGTATAAGAAAAGGCGCCGTTAGGCGGATCGAGTATAATAGAAAATAAAAAACAATTTTATTTATTATAACCGACATACAGAAAATCCGCAATCAAATTAAAAGAAAATTTATTGAAGATTGTATACATTTCCGGAGGGATTGCGGTTTTACTCCTGCTGTTGTATGATAAATGCGAGGAGTTTGGAAAATGGACGAAAGAATAAAAATTGATGACAGATTAGCTTCTTTTTATGATAAATTGTATGCGGACGATTCCACGGTGGAAGCATGTAAGGGCAGGGTGGCAGAAGCCCTCGCGGAGATGGCGGACAGCCTGCGGCTCGGAAGAATGGAGCTGACGCTGGATTCACCGGTGTCTGCATTAAGACCTTCGGGCGCATATCAAACGAACGTTCTTTATGACAGAAAAGACGTCATAGTTTGCGAGGAATGCTTTTTACGGGTGTACCCGGTTTCGGACGGAGGACAGGTGCGGTGCAAGTGGTATCCGTACGGCGAGGCGCCTTTTTCGGAAGAAGAACAGAAAGTACTGCATATGATTTCCAAGGAAATATTCCAGCAGTTCAGCCGTGCTATCTTGCAGAATTTACTGGCACATGTGATGCAGACGGATATGGCAACCGGCGTAGCCAATCAGGCGGCGTTTATGGGGTATGCGGCAAAATTGTTTGCACAGAGAAAACTGGATGGATATGCCATTCTTTTCTTTAATATTCATAATTTTAAATATGTAAATAAGGTGTTTCCCTATGACGAAGGCGATAAGGTGTTGAAAAAATATGCCTGTGAGGTAAATAGCTATTGTCAGGAAGAGGAAAAGCTTGCCCGCCTTGGGGGCGATAATTTCGTAATGCTGGTAAAAATGGAACGCCTGCCGGAAATGCTTGAAAAGCTGCAGAATGTAAGGCTGTTCCATGAAACACCCCGCAAATCCAAGAATTTTGTATTTGGGGCAACCATCGGTTACAGTGAATTAAACGGTATTACCAGACCGCAGGATGTGATGGCAAGAGCCAGCATTGCTTATCAGGCAGCCCGGCTAAAGGGTACGGGTGTTGCCGTGAAATTTTCCGATGACATCCAGAAAATCATGATGCAGAACCAGAGCATTATTGCAAACTTCATGGCGGCGCTGGAAGAAAGAGAATTTCAGGTGTATTACCAGCCTAAGGTCAACATTAAAAATCAGACAATCTGCGGTGCGGAGGCCCTGGTCAGATGGCAGAGGGACGGAAAACTGATATCTCCCATGCAGTTTATACCGCAGCTGGAAAGGGAAGGCAGTATTATCAAACTGGATTATTATATGCTGGAAGAGGTCTGTCGTTTCCTGAGAAAATGGATGGACGAAGGACATGCTCCCATCTGTATTTCCGTCAACTTTTCCAGAAAGCATCTGGATGAGGACGATATGGTGGAGCATATTGTTTTGATTTTGGACGAGCATGGCATTGCCCATCAGTACATAGAAATTGAACTGACGGAGAGTGAGGATTTCCAGAATTACGAAATTATGACGAACATCGTCAACGAGCTTTCCGAAGCGGGAATCGGTACTTCCATGGACGACTTCGGAACCGGATTTTCTTCCCTGAACATGATAAAGAAGCTGGATTTGAAGGTGATTAAAATTGACAGATCCTTTATTCCGTTGGAAACGGATTATTCCGGCAAAGACAAGGACATGATTATGTTCTGCAACATTGTGACCCTTTTGCGTGAGCTGGGCAAAAAGACCATTGCGGAGGGTGTGGAAACACAGCAGCAGCTTCGGTATCTGGAAAATGCAGGCTGCGATATCGTACAGGGATATGTATTTGACAAGCCGCTTTGTGAAGCGGATTTCCGGATGAGACTGGAAAACGGCTACGGGAGCTGCTGAAAAGCAGTTATGAAAAGAGCGGCAACACCGGAACGAAATGCAAAACAGAAAAGAACCTGAGCAGAAAAGTAACTGTTTTGAAACTATGAAATCATGGAAAGATTAAAATGAAGAACGAGAAAAAGAAATTACTTATTTATATAGCGGGCGGCTGCGGAGCGCTGGCACTGGGACTGGGAATTGTGGCGTACCGGCATCCGCATGTGGCAGCAGCCAACGGCGCAGTGGTATCGGCAGCCGGAAAGGACATGGAGCCGGTAGCAGACAGCACAGCAACGGAGACAACAGTCTCAGGCAACGACACTGCCACAGTTTCCGGCAACGATGCGGCCACAGTCTCCGGCAATGATGCAGTGACGGGCGCGGCGGCATTTTCCACCCGGGCTCTGGAGGAGGGCATGACGCTTAATGACCTCCCGGCGCTGACCATTGCGTCCGGCGTTTCCTTTGCCGAGGTGCAGGACCCGGAAGCCATCAGCTTTGCCGTAGCGCCGGATGAAGAAGAGTCGGAATATGCAAACCTGGCGATTGCCCAGGTTACCGATTATGTGAATGTGCGCAGCCTGCCCAGCACGGACGGCGAGATTGTGGGAAAGATTTATAACGGTTCCGTGGCGCAGGTGCTGGCAACGGCAGGGGACAATGACGACTGGTTCCAGATTATTTCCGGCGATGTGGAGGGCTTTATCAAAGCGGAATATTTCTTATACGGCGAAGAAGCGGAGGCGGTGATTGACCAGTATGTAACGTATTATGCGACGGTACTGGCGGATCGTCTGAATGTAAGAGAAGAGCAGTCCGCGGACAGCAGGCGGATTGGTTACATAGACAACGGCGAGAATGTCAAAGTGGTGGAAGATTGCGGAGACTGGCTGAAGGTGCAGTACACGGACAGCAAACAGGGTTATGTTTCGGCGGAATACGTTTCCGTGCATGAAGAATTTGTGTATGCCAAATCCATAGAGGAGGAACGCCGGGAAGAAGCGGAACGGCAGGCGCTGGCGGCGAGAGCGCAGGAAGCGGAGCAGAGCACCCCGGAGGTGATTGGCGACATTACCTTCCCGACCAACCAGTATACTTCCAATGAGGAGCTGCGCACAGCCATTGTGGACTACGCGATGCAGTATCTGGGCAACAAATATGTGCACGGCGGCAGAAGCCTGGCAGGCGGAACGGACTGTTCCGGTTTTACCAGCTATATCTATAAAGACTTCGGCTATTCCCTAAGCCGTACTCCCGGTGGGCAGTATTCCACCAATGGCAGAAGCATTGGCTACGACGAAATCCAGCCGGGCGATATTATCTGCTACGGCAAAAGCAAATGTACGCATGTGGGACTTTATATCGGTGACGGACAGATTATCCATTCCGCCAATTCCAGAAAAGGAGTCATTATCAGCGCAGCGGACTACGACAACATATTGGCAATTAAAAATGTAATCGATTAAAAAAGAGCCTTTGGAAATTTTCCAAGGGCTCTTTTATCATTAGCATCCGAAACAGTTACGGATAAGGTTAAGCAGATTGCAGTTATTGAAAAACTTGAAACACATACTATTTACCTCCTTTTCAGATTTTGTGCCCGGCGGTTCTGCGTTGCAGAAGATGGTATCTATGGATTAGTTTGTCCGGCGTCTGACGTGTTGCCTTGTAGTACGCCTTGCCTGAGCACAAATGAATTGTAACAATTTTGTAACAATTACGCAATGGGAGATGAATGGTAAAAATGGGGATCGCTTCCAATCCTTTATTCCAAATCAAAAGCACCGGTGTACAACTGGTAATAGGTACCCTTTTCGGCAATCAGTTTTTCATGGCTGCCGCGTTCAATGATGCGTCCGTGGTCAAGTACCATAATCACATCGGAGTTCTGGACGGTGGAAAGTCTGTGGGCAATGACAAATACCGTACGTCCCTGCATCAGCTTATCCATACCGTTCTGTACAAGAGCTTCCGTTCGGGTATCGATGGAAGAGGTTGCTTCGTCCAGAATCATGACCGGCGGATTGGAAACAGCCGCTCTGGCAATGGAAATAAGCTGGCGCTGTCCCTGGGAAAGACCACTGCCGTCACCCTTTAAGACGGTGTTGTAGCCGTCCGGCAGCATGCGGATAAAGCTGTCGGCATTGGCAAGCTTTGCGGCAGCAATGCATTCTTCATCCGTGGCATTGGGATTGGAGTATCGTAAGTTTTCCATAATCGTGCCGGTAAAAAGGTTGACGTCCTGCAGCACCATGCCGAGGGAACGGCGCAGGTCCGCTTTTTTGATTTTGTTGATGTTGATGCCGTCGTAACGGATTTTACCGTCGGCAATGTCATAAAAACGGTTAATCAGGTTGGTAATGGTGGTTTTGCCCGCACCGGTGGAGCCGACAAAGGCGACTTTTTCGCCGGGGTTCGCATACAGGGTAATGTCGTGCAGAATTTCCTTGTCGGGATTGTAACCGAAGTCCACATGGTCCAGTACGATTTCGCCCCGCAGGCGGGTGTAGGTAACGGTGCCGTCATGGTGTGGATGCTTCCATGCCCAGATGCCGGTGTAGCGGTCGGTTTCGGTAAGGGAACCGTCTTCGTTTTCCACGGCATTTACCAGGGTAACATAGCCTTCGTCGGTTTCGGGCGCTTCGTCCATGAAAGTGAAAATACGGGAAGCACCGGCAAGAGCCGTTACGATGGAGTTATACTGGTTGGAAATCTGGGAAATCGGCTGGGTAAAGTTTCTGGACAGCGTCAGGAAAGAAGCAATCATACCGACGGTCATGGTGTGGAAGCCGGTCAGCCCTAAATTGGGAACCTTGGCAATGGCAAGGTAAGCGCCAAAAACGGCAACGATAACATACTGGATGTAACCGAGGGCGTTCATAAGAGGCATCATGGCGCCGCCGTGACCGTTTGCCTTAGCGGAATTTTCTTCCCACAGTTTATTGCGGCGGACCATTTCCTCACGGGCTTTTCCTTCATGGCAGAAGACCTTGATTACCTTCTGGCCGTTAATCATTTCTTCAATGTAGCCGTCCAGATCAGCCAGTGTTTTCTGCTGCGCCATAAAGTAGCGGCCGCTTTTCTTCATGATAATGCCGGCAAACTGCATAACGAGGAAAAGTACCACAAGCACCACGATTGTCAGCCAGATGCTGATGTTCAGCATGCAGACGAACACGGCAGTAATGGTAAAGGCGGAAGAAATGAGCTGCGCCATGGACTGGGCAATCATCTGACGTAAGGCATCCGTATCGTTGGTGTAAAGACTCATGATGTCACCGTGGGTGTGGGAGTCAAAATAACGGATGGGCAGCTTCTGCATTTTTTCAAACATTTCATCACGGATGGTTTTTAAGGTGCCCTGGGCTGCGGTTACCATCTGTCTGTTATAAAGATAAGTGGATAACGCACCCACCAGGTAAATCACAGCCATGACAGCCAGTGCTTTGATAAGTCCGGAATAATCGGGTGCTCCGGCGGAGGCTAACAGCGGCGTGATGTAATCGTCAATCAGGGACTGCAGAAACATGGAGGAGGCAGCGCCTGCCAATGCGGAAAGCAGAATGCAGACGGTAACGAAAATCAGGGTGCCCTTGTATGCCTTCAGGTAAGAAAGCAGTCTTTTTAAGGTTTTCATATCTAACTTCTGCCGGGGGCGTTTTCCCAAATCGGGTTCTTTGCCGGGCATGGCTTTTGTTTCATTTTTTTCGTTAGGCATTTTCACTCTCTCCTTTCTGCTGGGATGCAAATACTTCGCGGTAAATGCCGCAGGTCTTTAACAGCTCGTCATGGGTGCCGATGGCACCTACTTTTCCGTCATCCAGGACAATAATTTTATCCGCACTCTGTACGGAACTGATTCGCTGCGCAATAATAATTTTCGTGGTCTCCGGCAGATACTCCTTGAGTGCCTTCTGGATCAGGGCATCGGTGCGGGTATCCACGGCGCTGGTGGAGTCGTCCAAAATCAGCACCCTGGGTTTCTTAAGCAGCGCCCGGGCAATACAGAGACGCTGCTTCTGACCGCCGGAAACATTGGTGCCGCCCTGTTCAATATAGGTTTCGTAACCCTTCGGCATGGCATTGATAAATTCATCCGCACAGGCAAGACGGCAGGCTTCTTTTATTTCCTCATCGGTGGCTTTTTCATCGCCCCAGCGCAGGTTTTCCGCAATGGTGCCGGAAAACAGTTCGTTTTTCTGAAGTACCATGGCAACGGCGTTGCGCAGGGTATCCAGGTCGTATTTCCGCACGTCCACACCGCCCAGCGTCAGGCTGCCGGAGGTAACGTCGTAGAGTCTCGGAATGAGCTGCACCAGGGAAGACTTGGAGGAACCGGTACCACCGATGATACCCAGGGTTTCACCGGAAGCAATGTGCAGGTTGATGTTGCTTAACACCTTTTTATCGGCTTTGGAGGCGTAAACAAATTCTACATTGTTGTAGTTGATTTCGCCGTCAGCTACATGCATAACCGGATTTTCCGGGTTGGCGATATCTGTTTTTTCCTGCAGGATTTCCGCAATTCGTCCGGCGGAGGAGCTGGCAATGGTAATCATGGCAAATACCATGGAAAACATCATCAGACTGGACAAAATCTGAATGGAATAGGTGATGAGTGCGGTCAGATCACCGGTGGTCAAGCCCAGAGCGGTGTTGTTTCCGCTGGCAACAATGGCCTTTGCCCCAATCCAGGAGGTTAGAATCATGCAGGTATACATACAGATCTGCATCAGGGGAGAGTTTAAGGCAAGCATCTGCTCCGCCTTGGCAAAGCCCTTGTAAATATCCTGGGAAATTTTCTTGAATTTACTGATTTCCAGGTCTTCCCGGTTGCAGGATTTTACCACGCGGATGCCGCGGAGGTCTTCCTGCACCACGTTGTTTAAGTCGTCATAGGTATGGAAAACCTTTTCAAAAACAGGATGCACCTTGCGTACAATCAGGGCAAGCAGAACGCCCAGTACCGGTACAATTGCCAGGAAAATAAGGGAAATCTGACGGTTGATGCGGAAGGAAACAATCATGGAAACAATGAGCATAACGGGCCCGCGGACCGCTAATTTGATTAACATCTGGTAAGCATTCTGTACGTTGGTCACATCCGTGGTCAGACGGGTAACGATGGATGCCGTGGAAAAACGGTCGATGTTGGAAAAAGCAAAGGTCTGCATGTTGTCGTACATATCCTGACGCAGGTTTGCGGAAAAACCGGTGGCAGCTTTCGCTGCGGTGTAGGCGGAAAGCATACCGGTGGCAAGCTGCAGCAGGGCAAAAACAAGCAGCAGAATGCCGAATTTCCAGACCATGGACATATTGCTTTTTTCAATACCGTTGTCGATTAAATTGGACATGCACAGAGGAATTACAATTTCAAAAATAACCTCTATGCCGGAAAAAAAGATGGCTGCAAAAGAGCTTTTTTTGTATTCTCTTAAGCTTCCTGCTAATGTTTTTAACATGGGGTATCCTCCTCTTCGGTATTTAAGTTTTCATAAATGGTTTGTAATAAAAAAGTAAGCTCTTTCACCTGTTCTTGGGATAAGGAAGCAAACAGTTTTTCATCCTGCCTGCGGATGATTTCCTTCATTTCCTTGTCAACCCGAACGGCTTTTTCCGTAAGCACCACCACCTTGTTGCGCCTGTCCGCGGAGTCCGGGTGAAAGGTAATAAATCCGTTCTGCTCTAAACGGGACACGATGCCAACAACCGTGGGATGGGCTACGGAAAGAAATTCTTCGATTTCCTTCTGGGTGGCTTCTCCGTCGTGGTCGGATAAAAAGCAGAGGACCCGGGACTGTGTCATGGTAAGGCCGTGCGCCTTTAAATCCGCATCGGCTTTGGCATGTAACTTGTCTGTGATCAATTTAAAATAAACTCCGGTTTCCTGTTGCTGCATGGGAAACTCCTTTCTTTGCCTAAACAATTTCTTTATAAATAAAAATCTGTAGCACACTACATAAATATATGTAGCACGCTATAGATTATAGTAAAAGGAATTTAAATTGTCAACGAGTTTACAAAATTTTTAGATTTGTTTATTTGGGCAGCACGAAATCACCGAAAATTTCCGTACTCCATTCCTTCAGCTTGTCCGCTTTTAAGCTGACACCGCCGTATCCGCGGATACCGTGTGCGTCGGCAAGCTCCTGCGTATAGTCCTCCAAAAGGTAAATGTGGTCGAAGCGGACGGGACCGCTCTTGTACTGGCATACCAGAGGGATGACGCCGGACTTTTCCTCATCGATGGTAACACCGCCTGCGGTTGCCTCAAAGGTCACCCATGCCATGCCCTCTAACATACTGATGGCATCCTTCTGGGTGGAAACATAGTTGCCGAGGGAGTAGTAGCAGAGGGCTTTGTTGCCGTTATCCGCTTCCACCCATTCAATGGGCTGCACCACATGGGGATGGGTTCCGATGATGATATCGGCGCCCGCCTCTGTCATCTGCCGGGCAAATTCCTTCTGATAAGTGGAGGGCGTGGTGACATATTCCGTACCCCAGTGAGGGAACACCAGAACCACATCGGCAAGTGCGTCCGCCTTTTCAATATCGGCAATCACCTGCGGATTTAAGGTGGTAAAGTCAATCACATTGGTCCGCTCATCATAAGCACAGAGCATATTCAGGTGCCCTTCTATGGAAGAAGGCAGAATCTCCGCATTGGGTCCGTAGGTATAATTGAGGATGGCAAAGGTGACGCCGTCAATGGTAAGAAGCGGAATTTCCTCGGCTTCGGACGGGTCGTCAAAAATGCCCACCATCAGTACCTCCGGGTGTGTTTTCCAGAAAGCAATGCAGGAGAGCAGACCGGCAATGCCCTGGTCGGCGGAATGGTTGGAAGCATGCAGCACTACGTTAAAGCCTGCAGCAGCGATGGCATCCCCCACCTCTGTGGGAGAGTTGAACCGGGGATAGCCGGAAAAGCCCTGCTCGTTGCCGCCTAAAATGGTTTCCTGGTTGATGACTTTGATATCCGCAGCCGCCAGAAAATCCGCAATGTCCGCATAGAGCATGGAATAATCGTAGCTGCCGTCCGCCTGTTTGCCGGAGGCGACAATGCCCATGTGCATGAGGTTATCGCCCACTGCCATCAGCGTGATTTCTTTGGAAATAGGTTTGTCCATTTCCGGCATGACTTCCGGAAGAATGTTCTTAGCCAGAGGAGAAAAATCCTGTGCCAGGTAAAGTCCTAAATTGCCGGGCATCTCCGCTGCGGCAGCCGTGTCAGCCGAACCGACATCCGTATCGCCGGCAGCTTCAGTACCGGCAGAAGTGTCTGCCGGTGCCACCGCGGGCTGCGCATCGTCCGCCGTGATGCTGGCGGTCAGAAATAATGTAATTGGCAGAATAATGCAAATAAGTATGTTTTTTAAGGTTTTCATGGCATGATTATAGCATAGATTGGAATGGATGTCTAAAGAAAACGGTTGCGGAAAGCATCAGACACAAAAATTGTTTGCCCGGGACTGCATCCTGTGCCATAATAAAAAAAGGGGGTAAGCATATGCAGATAGAATACCTGAAAATTTGTCGTTTCAAATCCATAATCTGTCTGGAAATTGAGGATATTTCCCAGGCGCTTATTTTGGTGGGACAGAACAGCACCGGCAAAACCACGGTCTTGGATGCCATCCGGGCAGTGGGCGGCGATTACCGGATTGTACCGGAGGATTTTGATGAGTCCGGCGCCAACATAGAGATTACAGTAAGGCTGTCCCTTTGTGAGGAAGACTTAAAAAGGCTGCAGAAGAGGGGAAAAGTCAGCAGTTACCGGAGATGGGATTCTTTTCTTGCCGATGTAAAGAAAAAGCTGCCTTCCTTTGACGGAGAAACGCTTACATTTACCTACATTGTAAACCGGGACAGCAGGCAACGCTTTGATGACGGCTTTAAGAAAAACAATCCGTACATCCGGGATGTTTTTCCTACCATTTATTATATTGATGCGGAGCGCAACCCGGAGCAGTTCCAGAATGACATGCTGTATCTGCAGGAGGACGCAGAATTAAAAAGCATCCGAGAAAACAGGTGCCTTTTTAACGGAGCCAAAGCCTGTACCCACTGCTTTTCCTGTATCGGTCTTATCAATCAGAAGAAACCGGAGGAACTGACGGCACTGGAAACCTTCCGGCTTCTTAATTACAAACTGTATCAGCGGAACTTAAACACCTTTGCCGGAAAAGTCAACGAAGCCTATGCGGCGAACGGCGGACAGGACACTATTTTCTTTTCCATGAGCCACAATACGGATGCCATGCTTACCGTGACAACGGAATTCAGCAGCGGGCAGGAGGGAACAAGACGGCCCATTGAACGGCTGGGAAAGGGTATGCGCAGTATTTACATGCTGTCCGTTTTGGAGGCGTATGCGGAGGATGAAAATGCGGAGGACTGCATCCTCATGATGGAAGATCCGGAAATTTTCCTGCATCCGTCCATGCAGAAGACCACCGGGGATATTCTGTACCGGCTGTCGAAAAAGCATCAGGTGATTTTTTCCACCCATTCCCCCAATCTGCTGCCGAATTTCAGTATCCGACAGATACGTCAGATGGTTTTGGACAAAGACGGCATGCCTGCCGTGCGAAAAGACACTGACATCAGCGCCATTTTGAATGACCTCGGCTATACGGCGGGGGATCTGATGAACGTGGATTTCGTGTTTATCGTAGAGGGACGGCAGGATAAGACGAGACTTCCTATCCTGTTAAAGAAGTACTATTCGGAAATTTATGACAAGGACGGCAGACTTTCCCGGACAGCTATCATCACCACCAACAGCTGTACCAACATCAAGACCTATGCCAATTTAAAATACATGAACCAGGTTTACATAAAGGATCACTTCCTTATGATAAGGGACGGCGACGGCAAAAATGCGGAAGATCTCCGCAGAGGCTTATGCAAATATTATGAGGAACAGAACGCGCGGGATGTGGACAGACTGCCCCGTGTGAAGCCCGAAAATGTACTGGTGTTAAAATATTATTCGTTTGAAAATTATTTTCTGAACCCGGAAATCATGTGCCGGATAGGCGTTTTGAAAAGTCCGGAACAGTTTTATAAAATTTTTCTTTCCAAATGGAAGGAATATCTGTATAAATTAAAAAGCGGCAGGCATCTTACCGCTGTGTTAGGCAGGGATTTTAACACAACGGAGGACGTGAAGGCTCACATGGAAGAAATCAAAATTTACATGAGAGGCCACAATCTGTTTGACATTTTTTACGGCCGTTACCGTAAGGAGGAAAACGAACTTCTGACCCGCTACGTGGAGCTTGCCGACAGAGAAGAATTTGCGGACATCCTGCAGGCGATCGACCATTTTATGTATTTTGAGAGCAGGAAAAAGGAGTAAAGGGCACAGCTGTTTACAGAGGCCCGGGAGAAAAAGGAGAGCAGTATGTTACCGGAGAAATTTTTAGAGAGAATGCAGAATATGTTGGGGGAGGAATACCCGGCTTTTTTAGAGAGCCTTTCCGGCAAACGTTACCGGGCGCTGCGGCTTAATCCGCTGAAAACCAGGATACAGGAAGGAAAAGAAAAACTACCGTTTACCTTAAGTCCGGTTCCCTGGACAAAAAACGGTTTTTATTACGAAGAGGAGGAGCAGCCGGGAAAGCACCCTTACCATGAGGCGGGCTTGTACTATATTCAGGAGCCGTCCGCCATGGCGCCGGTACCGTGCCTGATGGAGGAACGCGCTTCCGCGGCAGCGATACCGGAACGGCAGGAGGGGCATGTATCCGCGACAGCGATACCGGAGCGGCAGGAGGAGCCTGCAACGCCCGGACGCGTTCTGGATTTGTGTGCGGCGCCGGGCGGCAAATCCACCCAGATTGCCGAATATATGCGGGGATGCGGCATGCTCATTACCAATGAAATTCACCCCCAGAGGGCTAAGATATTATCGGAAAATATAGAGCGCATGGGCATTTCCAATGCCATTGTCTTAAATGAAACCCCGGAAAGCCTGAGCAAAAGGTTTATCGCATTTTTTGACCGTATTTTAGTGGACGCGCCCTGCTCCGGGGAAGGAATGTTCCGCAAAAACGACAATGCCGGAGAAGAGTGGAGTGAGGAAAATGTGGCGCTCTGCGCCGAAAGACAGGACGGTATTTTGGATTGTGCGGCAACGATGTTAAAACCCGGCGGCAGACTGGTTTATTCCACCTGTACCTTTGCACCCACGGAGGACGAAGGCTCCGTCAGCCGCTTTCTGGAAACACACCCTGATTTTTGCCTGGAAAAAGAAGAAAGGCTGATGCCGCATAAGATCAAAGGAGAAGGGCACTTTTTAGCCGTCCTGCACCGCGAGGGCGGACAGCTTAGCAGTGCGTCAACTGCCGGAACGGAGAAGTCCCTTACCCTGAAGGACTGCAGGGAGTTTCTGGACTTTGCAAAGGAAGCCCTGACGATACCGGCAGAAGAACTGACGGAAGGAAAAACTCTTTTGCGCTTCGGAGAACAGCTGTACCTGGCACCGGCAGAGACACCGTCCTTGAGGGGGCTTAAGGTATTGCGTCCGGGACTGCATCTGGGAACGGTGAAAAAGAACCGGTTTGAGCCGTCCCACGCACTGGCATTGTTTTTGAAAAAAGAACAGGTTGTACATGCTGTCAATCTTGCCTGTGACGGAACTGCCGTCAGAAAATATTTAGAGGGACAGACACTGACAATCGGCGAAGGATGCGACGTGGAAATGGCG
>ULRD01021358.1_pt1 | contig 13895 bp, 14 predicted proteins | sample 1955181 | NCBI WGS metagenome assembly ULRD01 (sample SAMEA4835675, study PRJEB28245) | human gut metagenome | biome: gut microbiome; material: fecal sample | place: Denmark | collected 2008
AGAGGCCGATAAACCTGCGGAAGGCGGCAACTATGTTGTCAATGTTCTTATAGTAGTCCAGATGGTCGTTGTCTATGTTGTTTATGAGGGCTACCGTGGGGCGGAGGGTAAGGAAGCTCTCCACGTATTCGCAGGCCTCGGTGATGAACAAATCGTGGGAGCCTATGCGGGTGCCGCCGTGGAGAAAATCCACAAAGCCGCCGATGTGTACCGTGGCATTAGCGCCGCCCTTTTCGGATATCATGGCCAGCATGGAGGTGATAGTGGTTTTGCCGTGACAGCCTGCAATTCCTACTACCTCCTTGTAGCCCTCGGTGAGCTGGCCCAGTGCAACGCTGCGCTCAAGCTCGGGTATGCCCCGGCGTCTGGCTTCCGCCCGCTCCGGGTTATCAGGCTTTATTGCGGCAGAGTACACTACCAGATCGGCATCGCCTATGTTTTCGGCCTTCTGGCCGATGGCGACTGGTATGCCCAGCTCGCCCAAACGCTCGGTGAACGGGGAGGTGGTGCTGTCGCTGCCCTGTACCTGGTATCCTCTGGCCCTGAGTATCTGGGCAAGGCCGTTCATGGAGCAACCGCCTATGCCTATGAGATGTATTTTTTTATGCCCTTCGATATGTGTCATATTTTCCTCCCTGGGAAAAATGTAATTGCGGATCAACTGCCGATAATTATATCACAAACCCGCCCGTACTACAAACGCGGGCGAAGGGCAGATCGCGAAAGCTTTTCTGCGCTTCCGCCGCCTGCTCTACCGTTTTGAATATGCCCACTACCGCCGCGCCGCTGCCTGTCATGAAGGCGTGGGCGCCCAGCGATTGAAGGCGTTTTTTGTTTTGCGCTATTTCGGGCGAAAGGCCGATGGCGGGAATTTCCAGCGCGTTTTTGCATAGGGGTATCAGCCCGGTAATGTCTCCGCGCATTATTGCAGCTATTGCCCCGTCAGTGTCCGGACGCCTTTCAAGGGGCAGCCTTAATTCTTTGAACAGCGCGCCTGTGCTTACGCCCTCGTTGCCCTTTATTATAAGCAGGTTCAGCTCCGGGGCGGGCAGCGGCGTAAGCACCTCGCCGATTCCCTCTGCCACGGCGCAGCCGCCCATAAGGCAAAATGGTACGTCCGCCCCTATGGAAAGACCTATACTATACAGCTCGCTTTCGCTGAGCGGTCCGCCGTATAGCCTGTTCATGCCCCGCAGCACTCCGGCGGCGTCTGCGCTTGCGCCGCCCATGCCGGCCTTGGAGGGTATGCCTTTTTGTATATATATGTCCGCGCCTCTGCCGGTTTTTTCGAAGAAGGCCCTGGCGGCCATTACGGCGGTGTTTCGGGGCGGCACTGCATCATCAAATGTAACGCTGACGCCTTCCGATCGCTCCATATGGACGGCATCATATACGTCCACGGCGCACATTACGCCCCGGAGCTGATGGTAACCGTCCGGCCGCCTGTACAGCACGTCTAACGTCAGGTTGATTTTTCCGTAAGCCTTTATATCCATATCCGCATTATACCATCAGATAGGGCAAATGTATATTTCAACGGCGGCGCGGTGATAATTTTTCATATGTAAAATATGCAAATCAACACAAAGGGGAAACAAATATGAAAAATACGCTGTACAGAAAGCTGCTGTACGTCATATCCATGGTGCTGCTGTCGTTAGTGGCGGTGCTGCTGTTCAGGCCGGAGGAAGGCATATTCCGAATGCACGTGATAGCCAACAGCGACAGCGCGGCGGATCAGGCAACAAAGCTTGCGGTACGGGACGCCATATTGGATTACGAGCGCGGCATGGGGAATGTGGGCAGCGCGGAGGAGGTAAAGGCCAGACTCATGGACGATGGAAAGGGACTCTGCGCCGCCATAGATAACGTGCTCCGCGAGCGGGACATGGATTATTCCGCCGAGCTGCACATAGGCACATATGACTTTCCTGACAGGGAGTATGGCGGCAAGCTGTATCCCGCCGGAAGGTACCAGGCACTCAGGGTGATACTGGGAGAGGGAAAAGGAAAAAACTGGTGGTGCGTAATGTTCCCACCACTGTGCATACTGGAGGACGAAAATGGAAAAATTGAAGATGAGGCAAAATTTGATAGCCTGATAATGAAGCTTATAAGGGAGGCGAAAAAGAATGAGAGGGCTGAATAGGAGCATAGCCGCCCTGCTTGCGCTGCTGCTTATACTGTGCATCGCGGTGCCGGAAATGGCGGACGCGGCGGCGCTAAGGCAGGGCTCCTCCGGCGAGCAGGTAAAGATGCTGCAAAGCAAGCTGAAGCGCTGGGGGTATTATAACGGCAATGTGGACGGCATATTCGGCAGCGGAACGGCGCAGGCCGTAAAATATTTCCAGAAAAAAAACGGCCTTACGGCGGATGGCATAGTAGGGGAGGCCACGGCAAGGGCATTGGGCCTGTCCCTGACGGGCAGCTCTGGAGGTGGGTCGTCAGGCTCCGGTGGGTCGAGCAATTCCGGGGACAAGGACCTGTATCTTCTGGCCAAGCTGGTACACGGGGAGTCCAGGGGTGAACCTTACAAGGGCAAGGTTGCCGTGGCGGCAGTGGTGCTGAACCGGGTAAAAAGCTCCTCCTTTCCCAACAGCATATCCGGCGTGATATACCAGAAGGGCGCTTTTTCCGCCGTCTCGGACGGACAGATAAACCTTTCCCCTGACAACGAATCCATAAAGGCCGCCAGGGACGCCATGAACGGCTGGGATCCCACCGGCGGCTGCCTGTACTACTACAACCCCAAGAAGACCAGCAACAAGTGGATGCTGTCACACGATGTGGTGCTGACCATAGGCGAGCACGCCTTCTTCTAATGGGGCATAACGGCTTTATACGAGGTGAGATAAATGAGCGAAAAAACGCAGAACGCTTTTCAGAAATACATAATACCCGCCATACTGGCCGTGGCGCTCATAGGAGTCATACTATGGGCGGCGCAGCAGAAGGCGCTGGCTGAGAGCTATAAAAACCTGGCAAAGGAAAGCTATGTCAGGGCATACGGCGAGCTTACCGACGACCTTTACGATATGGAGAGCACGCTGTCCAAGCTTACTGCCGTCAATTCCCCCGCACAATACGTTTTGCTGCTGGACGAGGTTTGGCGGCTGTCCGGCTCCGCGGTGAGCCACATGTCCTACCTGCCGGTGTCCCACGTGGACACGGCCGAGCTCAACCAGTTCGTGGTGAGGCTGGGCGATTACGCACATTCGCTTACCAGGAAGGCAGTGCGAGGCGGAGTAATGACGGAGGAGGATACAAACACCATACTACAGCTCCGGGACAGCTGCGCAAAGCTGGCGGAGGAATACGGCGATAAGTACGCCAGGGGCGACGTACCCACAGAGGGTATAGATGCTGAGGGCTACTTTGCGGACAACAAGCCTCAGGACAGCGAGGGCATATCGGAGTTTCCCACCCTGATATACGACGGCCCCTTCTCGGAAAGCAGCGAAAAACTCGAACCCAAGGGTCTGTCAGGCGGAGAGGTGACCATGGAGCAGGCGAAGACCGTGGCCAACATAATTGCCGGCGTGACGTTTGGCGAGGGGCAGGAGACGGGAGGAAAGATTCCTGCCTATCAATTCAGTATGAGCAATGAAGACGGCACGTGGATTGAAGCGGCTGTGACTAAGCAGGGAGGCAAGCTGCTGTGGTATATGAGCCCATGCAAGGGAAATACCGAGGGAAAGCCTGACGATGCTGAGGGTAAAAGATACGCTGACACGGCGCTGAAAAAGCTGGAGGAGCTGGGCTATCTGAACATGACGGCAACCTACGCCCAATATTACGGCGGGGCGGCGCTTATCAACTGCGCGGCCACGCAGAACGGCGTCATATTATATAATGATCTCATCAAGGTTTGGGTAGACCGGGAGACCAATGAGGTGACAGGCGTTGACGCCAGGAACTATTTGTTCAGCCATACCGAAAGGGAGCTGCCTGAGGCCAGCGTCACTATGGCCGAGGCGGAGGGCTATCTTGCTTCCTCGCTGAAGGTCGCGGGACGGCAGCTTGCGCTGATACCAATAACACCCGAGACCGAGCGGCTGTGCTACGAGTTCAAGTGTACCTCGGGCAATGATTCCTATATAGTCTACATAGGCGTGGAGACGGGGGAAGAGGAGCAGATATTCAAGATAATCGACAGCGAAGACGGGCAGCTGGTCATATAGCAGCAAAAACGCTTTGGGCCGTTCTTATGCAGAACGGCCCTTTTGCAGGAAAAAGATTGAGAAATTTCATACAAAATTGCCCTGTTTGCCTTGACAAATCGTAAAAAAAGCCGTAATCTAAATAAACCACTTTTTGGCTGGGGAGCTACCATGACGGCAAATGCCGAAATAACAGAGCTTATTCGCAGCGAATTATGCCGTTTCCTGCAATACGCCTGTGCCGGTAAGACCGGCGTAAAATTGGATATGGACAACCCCGCGGCGGAGGTATCCGCCCCATTGGGCTTCGTTACCGGCTATACCGCCCAATTCTGGGCGGAAAGGCTTGCTGACCAACTGGGCAGGCACAAGCCGTCGGTTTTTGGAGTGCCGCTAATAGAGAGCATAACCGCCGTAAGAGGCCATGTGGCGTTCCGTATATCCATTCAGGCATATAACGCCATGACCCATCATATAATAGAAAGCTGCAAGCTGCCGGATATGCCGGATAAAAGCTGCGATGATGTATCCTATGCGCTTATAAAGTCCCTCATGCTTGCGCGAAAGGGCGGGGAGGGCATACCGGATACGGCTTCAATAAAGAAAGCACTGTGGCTCGGCATAAGTGCCGGGGGCTTTTCCGGGGCGAAGCGGGCGGCGCTCAACAGGCGCTGTGCAGCCGCTGTGCTGGGCATATTCGACGGAATGAAAGACGGGGAGAGGGACGCTCTCGCGGCGCGGCTGGGCCCATTCGGTCAATGCGCCGCAAGGCTTATTTGGGTTAATTCCCTTCAGGAGGTATAAAATATATGTTGATTAAAAGATTTGCACACTCATGTTTTCTGCTGCAAAGCGAGGGCGGTACCCGTATACTCACGGATCCCTGCGACCCGGCAACCGGCTATAACGTAGGCCCTGTTGAGGCGGACTGCGTGACCGAGAGCCACCAGCACCACGACCACAACTATACCGCGGCGGCAAAGGGCAGAGACGTAAAGGTAATATCAGCCCCCGGCGAGTATACCGTCGGGGACGTAAAGATAACCGGCATACCCTGCTGGCATGACGAAATGCAGGGGGCGAAGCGGGGCGGCAACATCATATTCGTATTCGAGATGGACGGATTGCGCCTTGCCCATATGGGCGACATAGGCCACCTGCCGGATGAAGCTACCCTTAAAGCCATGGGCCATATAGACATATTGCTCATACCCGTGGGCGGCATATACACCGTGGACTACAAGCAGGCGCTGGAGATAGCCTACGCCATAGCGCCAAAGGTTGTAATACCCATGCACTACGCCGCCGACAAGCTGGCCTTTGAGCTGGGCGAGCTTGCCCCGTTCCTTGAAAACGCAAAGAACTGCGCCATACACCGTATGCGCCAGAGCGAGGCGGTCATCACAAGGGAAAGCCTGGGCAGCAACAGGATAATAGTGCTGGACTGCGCCGTGTAGCGGCGTAAGCAAAGCCCCCCGAAAGGGGGCTTTTTTGCGTTTACTGTACGAGACGGGATATTTCAACGCGAAGGACCTTCGCAAGCTGGACCAGCTCTATATCCGTAACGAATCGCTTTCCACACTCTATTCGCTGTATTGCATTCTTATCTATATCCAGTCCGCATACCTGCAGCCTGTCCGCAAGCTGCCGCTGCGACAGCTTCAGTCCCTTCCTCAGAGCCGCGACATTCCTTCCGCATAGATTATTCGAGCCGTCCTGAGATTTATTTATGAACATTTTTTTCTCCTTTTGACATTCAGTGATTGTCAACATCAAAAGGGTATGCTATAATTGAAACAATAATGACATTCACTGAATGTCAAATTAAAGTAATTTTGAAAGAAGGGAAAAAAATGAAAAAATCACTTGCAATGATGTTGGCTCTGATCATGGTCTGCGCCTTGCCCGGAATCGCATCGGCAAATGGCAAAGGCAGCATCGAGCGCGCCGGTATTACGCATGAATGCCGTATCCATTGAGCTGGAGGACATTACATTTGAAGAAAGCGTAAAGGTGGAGCTGTTCAGCGACAAAACTCTGCTGACCACTGCCACTCTGAAGAAAGGCTTCGTGGACGCAAACAAGCCTCAATCATTCGTGACCTGCTGTATACCTACCGAGGGTGAAGATGAGGCCTGGAGCCTGACCCCTTGGATCCCCAGGGACAAGATTGTTCCCAACAAAGCTGTCCTGTTTGTCGATGACCAAGAGATGAATACGATGACTTTCAAACTGGATGCCGAAGATTGGGCAGCCTTGCCCGGCACTGTCCCCTATAGCGGCAGCATCAACGGGGCCTGTATTACGCAGAATGCCGTATCCATTGAGCTGGAGGACATTACATTTGAAAAAAGCGTACAGGTGAAGCTGTTCAGCGACAAAACTCTGCTGACCACTGCCACTCTGAAAGTGAATGAAAACACCTTGAAAGCAAACACGTATTATCAATTCGTGACCTGTTGTATACCTACCGTGGGTGAAGATGAGGCCTGGAGCCTGACCCATTGGATCCCCAGGGACAATGTTATTCCCACTAAAGCTGTCCTGTTTGTCGATGACCACGAGATGGATACGGAGATTTTAACACTGAATGCCAAAGAATGGGCAGACCTGCCCGGCACTGTCCCCTATAGCGGCAGCATCAACGGGGCCTGTATTACGCAGAATGCCGTATCCATTGAGCTGGAGGACATTACATTTGAAAAAAGCGTACAGGTGAAGCTGTTCAGCGGCGAAACTCTGCTGACCACTGCCACTCTGAATGAAGGCAAATTGGATGCAAACACGCCTTATCCATTCGTGACCTGTTGTATACCTACCGTGGGTGCAGATGATGCCTGGAGCCTGACCACTTGGACTCCCAAGGATGATGTTGTTCCCAATAAAGCTGTCCTGTTTGTCGATGGCCACAAGCTGGATGAAAAGACTTTCACGCTGAATGCCGAAGATTGGGCAAACCTGCCCGGCACTGCGTCCCCCTATAACGGCGGCAACACCGGCGGCGAAATCCACTGGCATCCCCCGGTTACCCCTGCTCCCGTCCCCGTGGTGGTAATACCCCCCAAGACCGGCGATATGACGATATGGCAGAGCATACTGCATTTCTTCGGGGTAATATAAAAAACGGCATGACAAAGCCCCCGCGAACGCGGGGGCTTTCAGTCTGTCGAAAAACCGTGGGGTTGTTAAGGGGCCGCAGCCCCTTAAGTTAATCCCGGCTTTGACGACATGTGCGTCAAAACGGATGAAAACTGGAGGTTTTCGCACTTTACGGGTTTTGCCGCTCGGGAACGAATGTGAGAGGCAAAACCCGCAAAAACTCGAAAAAGTGGTCTTTAGCCACTTTTTCGACACTCTGAAAGCCCCCGCGAACGCGGGGGCTTTGCTTATCTTTTCGTCTTTAGGGGGGAAGAATGACGACGGTGCTTACGCTTTCTTTGACTTTGCGCTGCGGACGCTCTCGAGCATTATGCTGCCCAGTATCAGCGCGGCGCCTACCGCGCCCATGACGCCCATTTTCTCATGCAGGAGAACGGCACTCATTGCGGCGGTGGAAAGGGGGTTGAGGGCGCAGAACTGGCTCGCCCTCTCGGAGGGTATCCTGCGCTGTGCCACGGGCTGAAGGGTGAAGCCGAAGCAGCTGCAAACCAGCGCAAGCCCCAATATCGGCAGCCACTCAGAGGCGCAGGAGGGCAGCTTGGGAGCCTCGAATATGAAGGAGGCTATGGTGGTGAACAGGCCGATGAAGCCGACCTGCGCTATGCCTATGAGCATGGGATCGCCCTTTTTGGAAAGCCTGTCAGTGAGTATTATCGCCAAGGCGTAAAGCATGGCAGAGAGCATGCAGAGCCCTTCGCCGAGGCCGAAGCTGAACCTGCCGGAGCGCAGGGTGAGGGCGCCGACGCCTATGAGGGTAAGCCCAGCGCAGAGCAGAGCCCTTTTGCAGGGCAGCTTCTTATGCAGCAGCGCCTCCATCAGCGGCACTATGACTATTGCGGTATTTTCGAGAAAGGAGGTGGTGGAGGCGAGGGTGTGCTTGAGGGCGAAAAGCTCCGCCGCCATCATCGCGGAGAATGCGCCGCCTATTGCCATGCCCATGAGCAGCGTCCTGAGGTTCATCCGCTTCATCCGATTGAAGAATATGGCGCAGAGTATCACGAAGGCAAGGCAGAAGCGCACGGAGAGTATGTTGAGGGGGCTCATAGTGGTGAGGAGCGCCTTGGACAGCAGCAGAGAGGTGCTGCGCGCAACTATAACGCCCGCGAGAAGGAACTCCGCAGGGTTTACCCGGCAGCCTATCCTTGCCCTTGCGCTGATGCTTTCCATTGTTTCTGTCCTTTCCTGATATTTTGTCGTTTTCTTTGTTTGACATCATTATATTACTGTTATATATTTGAGTAAAACGAGGATATATCATGGCAGCATTGATAAAAAGTCAAAATAGAGGCGCGATATGGATACAGAGAAGTGCAGGGCGCTGATAGCGGCGCTGGAGCTGGGCTCACTTACCGCCGCGGCGGAGAGCCTCGGCTATACTCCCTCCGGAATAAGCCGTATGATGGCGGCGCTGGAGGATGAGATGGGCTTTCCGCTTCTGATAAGGAACAGAGGCGGCGTCGCCCCTACCGAAAACTGCAAAAATATGCTTCCCCTCATACGCGATTTCGTGTACATGGGGCGGCGCTGCGTGCAGCAGGCGGCCTCCATACGCGGCATAGAGATAGGCAAGCTCACCATAGGCAATACCTACGAGGCCTGCTACGGCTGGCTTGCCCACTTGATCGCCGGCTTTTCGCGGAAGTACCCGATGGTGGAGATAAGCACTTTGGAGGGAACCAGTAGCGAGCTTGCGGCAGCTCTGGGGGAGCACAGGGCGGATTTCTGCGTAATGAGCCGCCGCGAGGGCGACTTCGACTGGCTGCATATAAAGGACGATCAGCTGGTGGCGGTGCTGCCAAAGAGCAGCCCACTCTCCGGCGGCGCGGCCTTCCCGCTCTCGGCTGTGGGCAATTATCCTTTCGTAGCCATACGCCCCGCAGAGGAGACGGACAACTCCCGCATGATCGCGCAGATGGGCATAACCCCGGATATACGCTTCGGCTGCCCGGATGGCCTTGCCGCCATGGCGATGGTGAAGGCGGGGCTGGGAATAGCCATAATGAACCAGCTCATCGTGGACTCGCTGGAGCCGGGCGGCGAGGTGAGGGTCATGCCTCTGGATCCTGAGCAGTATGTGGATATAGGTATAGGAGTTACAAGGAAGGATATGATTTCCCCTGCGGCAGCAAGGTTCATCGCCTACGCGAAGGAGCACATAGAGGAAATGAAGTAAAGAAAAAAGGCTTCCCAATTTAAAGGAAGCCTTTTGCGTTTGCAGCGTTATTCCTCCGCGTCTATGTAGGGCAGAAGCTTGTTGAGGTCGCAGGGCTCACTCAGTACAAGCTCTATGCCTTCCACCCGCTTGTCCTCGAACATCTGGGTGAGCGCTATGTACTGGCACAGGCGGGACTTGAGGTTGAGGCAGTCGCCCTCGGCGGTCATGAGCTCCACCCTGCCGGCGCAGGTGTTTACGGCCTTAAAAAAGCTTGCAGGCTCCGATATATCTCTGATCTTCATTGGGGCGTCCTCCATAAGTTTTTCTGTTATTATACAACAGCTCAGGTTTTTTTTCCACTTCACAATTATTTCAAATTATTATGATGATATGTACAAGGTCTTATATTACAATTAGCACTCGAAAGGCAAGAGTGCTAATAAGGATCATGGCACATACTACTTACGAAATCATCGGTCCGAGGAGGATTTTATATGGATATTAACAGGTTAACGCAAAAATCTATTGCGGCGGTGCAGGATGCCCAGTCCATCGCCAGCCGCAACACCAACCAGCAGGTGGATCAGCAGCACCTTATGAAGGCGCTGCTCGACCAGAAGCTCATAGCCGAGCTCATCACCAGAATGGGCAAGGATAAGGACGCCTTTGACGCGGCCCTGGACAGGGAAATAAGCAAGCTGCCCAAGGTCACGGGCAGCCGGGAGGCGGAAAAGGTGTACATAACCCCTGAGCTGGATCGCGCGCTCAACGCGGCGGAGGATCAGGCCAAGCACATGAAGGACGAGTACATCTCGGTAGAGCATCTGTTCTTAGGCATGCTGGAAGCGCCTAACGGCGCCATGAAGGAGATGTTTAAAACCTTTGGCATCACCCGGGACGAGTTTTTGAAGGTTCTCAACGACGTCCGGGGCGGCGCAAGGGTGACGACCGACAGCCCGGAGGACACCTATGACGCGCTGGGCAAGTACGCTCAGGATCTTGTAGAGCTTGCAAGGAAGCAGAAGCTTGACCCTGTTATAGGGCGTGACGAGGAAGTACGCAACGTCATCCGCATACTTTCAAGAAAGACCAAGAATAACCCTGTGCTCATAGGCGAGCCGGGCGTGGGCAAGACGGCAATAGCCGAGGGGCTTGCCCAGCGGATAGTATCAGGCGATGTGCCGGCAAACCTGAAGGATCGCAAGATATTCTCCCTTGACATGGGCGCCCTTATTGCGGGCGCAAAGTTCAGGGGTGAATTCGAGGAAAGGCTTAAGGCCGTTCTTAATGAAGTAAAGCGCAGCGAGGGCAGGATAATACTGTTCATCGATGAGCTGCACAATATAGTAGGAGCCGGACGCACCGAGGGCAGCATGGACGCGGGCAACCTCTTAAAGCCCATGCTTGCCAGGGGCGAGCTGCACTGCATAGGCGCGACCACACTGGACGAGTACCGCAAGTACATCGAAAAGGACCCCGCCCTTTCCAGAAGGTTCCAGCCCGTAATGGTAGATGAGCCTACGGTAGAGGATACCATAAGCATACTGAGAGGGCTGAAGGAGCGCTACGAGGTGTTCCACGGCGTAAAGATACAGGACAGCGCCCTGATAGCCGCCGCCACACTTTCCCACAGGTACATAAGCGACAGGTTCCTGCCGGATAAGGCTATCGACCTTGTGGACGAGGCCTGCGCCATGGTGCGCACCGAGATGGACAGTATGCCCACCGAGCTGGACGAGAAGCGCCGGCACATAATGCAGCTGGAGATAGAGGAAGCCGCCCTTAACAAGGAAAGCGACAAGATATCCCAGCAGCACCTTGAGGATATCCGCAAGGAGCTGGCTCACGAGCGCGAGGAGTTCGCGGGGCTCAAGGCAAAGTGGGAAAACGAGAAGGACGCCATAAAGAAGGTTCAGTCCCTCCGTACAGAGATAGAACAGCTTAACGCCGATATGCAGCAGGCCGAGCGGAGCTACGACCTTAACAAGGCTGCAGAGCTCAAGTACGGCAAGCTGCCCAAGCTGAAGGAAGAGCTGGCCAAGGCGGAGGCGGACATGGAGAAGGGCAAAGCGGACGGCCTGCTCCGCGACCGCATCACCGAGGAGGAGATAGCCAAGATAGTGGGCCGTTGGACCGGTATACCGGTCGCCAAGCTGATGGAAGGCGAGAGGGAGAAGCTGCTGCACCTGGACAGCATACTGCATAAGCGGGTCATAGGCCAGGATGAGGCAGTACAGACCGTATGCGACGCCATACTGCGCACCCGGGCGGGGCTGAAGGACCCCAACAAGCCTATCGGCTCCTTCCTGTTCTTAGGGCCTACCGGCGTAGGCAAGACGGAGCTTGCCAAGGCTCTGGCGGAAGCCCTGTTTGACGATGAGTCCAACATGGTGCGCATAGATATGAGCGAATACATGGAGAAGCACTCCGTGTCCCGCCTGATAGGCGCACCTCCGGGCTATGTGGGCTATGACGAGGGCGGCCAGCTTACAGAGGCCGTGCGCCGCCACCCCTACTGCGTCGTGCTGTTCGACGAGGTGGAGAAGGCCCATCCCGACGTGTTCAACGTACTGCTTCAGGTGCTGGACGACGGGCGCATAACGGATTCCCAGGGCCGCACGGTGGACTTCAAGAATACCGTCATCGTCATGACCAGTAATCTGGGCTCCAGCTACATACTGGAGGGCATAAAGGACGGCAGGATAACCGAGGAGGCACGCGCACAGGTGAACCTGCTGCTCAAGCAGAGCTTCAGGCCGGAATTCCTCAACAGGATAGACGACATAGTGTTCTATAAGCCCCTGGACAAGGAGGAGATCTTCAAGATCACCGACCTCATGCTGGAGGATATACGCAAGAGGCTCAAGGAGCGCAGGCTGGACGTGAAGCTTACCGACAGGGCGAAGAACTACCTTGCGGAGACCGGCTACGATCCTCAGTACGGCGCAAGGCCCCTGAAGCGGCTGCTTTCCAGCAAGCTTGAGACGCTGCTTGCCCGCAAGATAATCGAAGGCGACCCCGCCCCCGACACGGTGTTCACCGTGGATTACGACGGCGAGAACCTCACCGTATCAGAGAGCAAGGGCGAATAAAGCCGAATAATAATACGGCCCCGGTGAAATTGCCGGGGCACTTTTTTTAAGGAAGCGGCGGGCGGCAAGCCCCCGCAACCTCCGGTTGCGCTTTTTCCAAGTATGATTGGTGGCGCGATAGCCGCCAAATAGAGTATGCTATACCCAACAAAACCGCAAAGGAGTACTCGAGCAATGAAAGAAATGACAGTAGGCGAAAGGATACAGCAGCTTCGAAAGGCGTCGGGCCTTTCGCAGGAGCAGCTTGCGGAGCAACTCGACGTTTCCCGCCAGTCGGTATCAAAATGGGAGCTGAACGACGCGGCGCCGGAAATATCCAAGATAATCGCATTGAGCGAGCTTTTCGGCATATCCACAGACGAGCTTTTGAAGGGGGCTGAGAGCATACCCGCGGCGGCTGGAGAAAAGGAGAGCATAGCCGCCATAGCCCGGCTGAACGCTGCGGAAAAACGCATACGCACAGGCTTTATAACGGCGGTCGCGGGATTGATAATGCTTGCGCTGGAGCTTTTGCTGCTGCCGGTGATGCAGGTAATGGAACACAATGCCTTTGGGCATTTTTTGACCAACGCTATGGATTACGCCGGAAAAATGCCGATGAAGGCGGTGATATTCATAACAGCCGCCGCCATTGCCGCCGGGGGGATATTCATGTATCAGGGATACCTTTGCAAAAGGAAGCAATAGCGCACGGTTAGTCAAAAAAAGCGGCTTTTAAGCCGCTTTTTAGTCTGTCAAAAAACCCCGGGGTTGATAAGGGGCCGCAGCCCCTTATGTTCAATCCGGCTCTGACGACATGTGCGTCAGAACGGATGAAAACCTAGAGGTTTTCGTACTTTGCGGATTTTGCCGCCCGGGAGCGAATGCGAGAGGCAAAACCCGTAAAACTCAAAAAAGTGGCATTCAGCCACTTTTTTGACACTCTGAGGCTCCGCGTTGCGGAGCCTTTTATATGCACTAATTCTTTACTATGGTCGGCATATCCCAGCCGTGATGGTCGGTGTGCAGCAGGTGATGGGACTTTTCGCCCAGCGGAGCCGTGAGGTATTCCTTATACAGCGCCAGCACGTCGGGGTTCTCGTGGGAGAAGCGGAGCTTATCCTTGGCGTCCAGCCTCCAGAGGACGCTGCCGCGCTCATCCGCCAGCTCGCAGCCGTCTACGATGGGCTGTCCGCCGCCGCCAGCGCAGCCGCCGGGGCAGGCCATTATCTCGACGAAGTCGTAATGCACCTCGCCGCGCTTGATAGCCTGAATGAGCTTGCGCGCATTGCCGAGGCCGCTGGCCACGGCTACCCGCACCTCGCCCGCGCCGGGGATCTCGAATACGGA
>ULRD01009373.1_pt1 | contig 13894 bp, 12 predicted proteins | sample 1955181 | NCBI WGS metagenome assembly ULRD01 (sample SAMEA4835675, study PRJEB28245) | human gut metagenome | biome: gut microbiome; material: fecal sample | place: Denmark | collected 2008
TACGACGCGGCCGCTTCGTCAAGCCCGAGCTGCACGCATTCCAGCGCGGCGCGCGCGCAGTCCGCCGGGGTCGTCGCGCGGAACTCGCCGGACGGGTTCGCCACGAGCTCCGGCGTTTCCGGCTCGAAGCGCTCGCCCGCGCTGCGCCACACGGTGCGCCGCATGTGCCCCGCCAGATCGCCCACGTTCTCCGCCACGGCGATGCGCCCGCCGCCCAGAAACACAATCTCGTCGCCCAGCGCGCGCAGGCGTTCGCCGCCCGTCTCCGCGTCCAGCGCGATCACAAACCGCCCGCCGCCCTCGCGCGCGCCGGAGACGTACAGAAGTCCGTCGCCCTCCGCGAGCGTCGGCTCCTTTGCGCCGTCCGGCAGCTCCACCGTCAAAGGCCGCCCCGCGTCCTCGATGGAAAGCACCGTCTTCTCGCCCCGCGCCCGCACACGCAGCGCGCGCCCCGCGCCGGTAAGCAGCGTTTCCTCCGGCACGGCCGGATACACGCGGTCGGGCGCAAGCTCCAGCTCCGTAACGCCGAACGGCCACGCCACGGCGCTCACGCCCCGCAGCCCGTCAAACGACGCGGGCACCGGCCGCCCCGCCGAAAACGCGAACCGCCGCGCCATCGAAAGATAGCCCGGCGCCAGCGGCTGAAATTCCAGATATATCGCGCCGTACGGCCCGACCGGCCGAAACAGGGGCGCGTCCGGCCGCGCTTCGCCCCAGAAATCCCCGTTCACCGACACGATTCCCTCCACCGCCGAGGTAAGCATGATCATCGGCTGCATACGTCGCCCTCCCTTTTCCTCAAGCCTATGCGGCGGAACGTAAATATATTTCGACAGTATTACAAAACAGTTGCAGGCTCGACAGATGTGTGCTATAATTTCCCCATGCAAGCTGTTTTTGTACCGCGGAAAGGTGGTATTTTCTATGACTCGACTGGAAATGGTGGAAAAGATTCGCGAGAAGACCGGCGTTACCTACGACGAGGCGCGCACGGCGCTGGAAAACGCAAACTGGGATATGCTGGACGCGATTGTGGCTTTGGAGCACAAGACCGGCGCGGCGGAAGCGCAGAGCGCGCCCAAGGCGACGGCAGAAACCGTGCAGGATGCCGCCCCCGCGCCGAGAAAGCGCGTCGTGCGCCGCGCGAGCGCGGGCGAGGTGGGCGACAAAATCGCCAACGTCGTGCGCTGGATCGGCTCGTTCATTCAGAAGATCGACGAAACGTGCGTCGAGGTGAGCCGCAAGGACGAAACGCTGTTCACGGTTTCGGTTCTGTTCGTCATCATGCTGTTCATTCTGAAGTGGTGGGTGCCGGTTCTGCTGGTCGTGGCCAGCCTGTTCACCGGCTATCGCTATCGCATCACGGGCAGCTCCATGATCGCGCGCGCCGCCAACGCCGCGAGCAGCAAGGCCAGCAGCAAGGCAGAGGAAATCAGGGAGCAGATGAACCGCTCGGACGACGACGATTCCCAGCCGCAGGCGCAGGCGACGCCGCACAAATGAGGTGGTCGGCTGGCGAATGGATTTTTCGTCAGATGCAGATGCAAATTTCGAAGGTTTACTGGCGGTAAATCGAGGAATTTGCATGCCGCAGATGGCGGAAAAGACTTCGCCCGACGCGCCGCCGAATTGGGCGGTGGTGCCGTACATAAATTTACAGTCTCCTGCTTGCTTTCGCAAAACGTGGTTCCTACAATACCCGTAACGGTCACCGGCCACGGGCAAAGCGTTCGCGGTCGGGCTGCGGCCGCGTTTTTCGTTTCAGAAAGAACGACCGACGAATCAGGAGAGGCATATCATGGTCATATCGGATGTCTATTACCGCGCGCGGAAAATGGGTCTGCGCGCCTATCACGCCTGTTTGCAGGCGCATAAACAGCCATACCTTCCCGTGCTGGACGAGCTGGTGCCGGAGGAAAAGGCGCTCGCGCGCGTTCCGCTGGGCATCGTGCAGATTCCGCTGAACCGCGTGGTCGGCACGGCGACGCGCGCGCGCTCCAACGCGTTCGCGCCCAACTTCATGCCGCTGCTCGAGCCGAACAGCGAGTTCGCCATCAAGTGGGTCAACCTGTACGAAAGCGTGCTCGCCGACGGCATGCGCCAGCCGATCACCGTGCTCGAATACATGAACGAGTACTATCTGGTGGAGGGCAACAAGCGCGTCAGCGTCATGAAATACCTCGACTCCGTGTTCGTGGAGGCCGAGGTCACGCGCGTTCTGCCAAAGCGCACGCGGGAAAACCGCGCCTATTTCGAGTTCATCGATTTCGAAAAGGACAGCGGACTCAACGCGATTATCTTCACGCAGCCGGGCAAATACAATGAACTGATCGAAAAAACCGGCCACACGCCGGGCGTAAAATGGTCGAGCGAGGATCGCATGGATCTTCGCAGCGCCTATCTGTACTTCGGAAACGAGTATAAGGCGGAATACGGCGACAACCCGCCCATTCCCGTGGCGGACGCGTTTCTGCTCTACCTGAACGTGTTCAGCTATGAGGAAGCCAAGAGCAAGTCCTCCGCCGAAATCGCCGCCGACATTCGCCGCCTGAAGGACGACTTCGAGCGCGGCGTGAAGTCCGAGGCCGTAAGCCTTATCATGGATCGCACCGAGGCGCACAGCGGCGGCCTTTTCAGCGCGCTGTTCCGCCCGTCCAGGGTGAAGGCGGCGTTCATCTATCACCGGCCCATTGAGGACTCCGGCTGGAACTACTGGCACGAGCTGGGCCGCATCAACTGCGAAAACGCGCTGGGCGACAAGGTGGAGACCACCGTGTGCGTCACCACCGCGCAGGATCAGTTTGACGACGAAATCGACCGCATGATCAAAGAGGGCAACCGCGTCATCTTCGCCACCTCGCCCCTGATGATGAACGCCTGCGTGCGTCCGTCGCTGGAGCATCCCGACGTCGACATCCTGTGCTGCTCGCTGCTGTCGCCCTCGCATCACGTGCGCAGCTATTACCTGCGCATCTACGAGGCCAAGTTCCTGATCGGCATGATCGCCGGCATGATGGCGGAAAACGACAAAATCGGCTACATCGGCGATTATCCCATCTACGGCGCGCCCGCGTCGATCAACGCCTTCGCCATCGGCGCGCGCATGGTCAACCCGCGCGCGAAGGTTTATCTGCAATGGTCTACGCGCAGGGACTTCGACCCCGCGCATCCGTTCGCAGACGATTCCATCCGCGTGATCTCCAACCGCGACATCAACGCCCCGCGCTATTCCTCCATGGAATACGGCCTGTACGCGCTGAAGGACGGCGGCATGACCAACCTCGCCATTCCGGTGCTGGATTGGAGCAAGTTCTACCAGACGGTGATCGAGAGCGTTCTCGCCGGCACGTTCAATAACGACCACGACGGCCCGAGCGCGCTGGACTACTGGTGGGGCATGAGCTCGGACGCGCTGGACGTGGTGCTCTCCTCCCGCTTCGATCCGCACGCGGGACGGCTGATTCACGCCATACAGTCCGGCATACAGTCCGACGTGCTGTGGCCGTTTGAAGGCGAGATCCGCGCGCAGGACGGCCGCATCTGCTGCGGCCGCGAGGATCGCCTGACCCCCGCCCAGATTCTTCTGATGGATTATCTGGTAGACAACGTGGTGGGCGACATGCCCAAAATGGAAGAGCTGAAGGAAAGTGCGCGCCCGCTCGTGGACACCCTGGGACTGGGCTGCACCCTGAGACCCGATCTCTCGGAGATCAGCTGGAAATTTAACGAATAACAGGGCGGAATGAACGCGTGCCGACTGTGGCCGTTCTTCGGCAGACAACGCGGCGCGCGGCATTTCCAAACGAATGCGCGCCCGCTCTCGAATACACCGGGACTGGGCGACACCCTGAAACCCGATCTCTCGGAGATCAGCTGGAAATTTAACGGATGATAGGACGGGATGAACATGCGCGTGCTGGCCATCGCAGATGTGGCGGATAAACGGCTGTGGGATATGCTGGATCGCAGGCTTCTGGAGGGCGTGGAGCTGGTTCTTTCCTGCGGGGATCTGCCCGCGGAATACCTTTCGTTCCTCACCTGCTTCACCCGCGCCCCTATCCTCTACGTGCGCGGCAACCACGACGACCGCTATTTCAAAAAGCCGCCCGAGGGCTGTGAGTGCGCCGAGGATCGCATCATCAACGTGGGCGGCGTGCGCGTGCTCGGCCTTGGCGGCTCCATGCGCTACCGCGAAAGCGAGTGCATGTTCACCGAACGCGAAATGAAGGCGCGCATCCGTCGCCTGTACTGGAAGCTGCGCAAAAGCGGCGGCTTCGATATCCTGCTCACCCACGCCCCCGCCCTCGACTTCGGCGACGGCGATAATCTCCCCCACCGCGGCTTCCAGTGCTTCGTCGACCTGATGGATAAATACCACCCGCAGGTCATGGTGCACGGCCATATGCACCCCGAATACGCCGCCGCAACCTTCCGGCGCGAACTCCTCCACGGCGAAACCCGCATCATCAACGCCAACCAGCGCGTCTACTTCGACGTGGAACCCCGAGGAAAAATCAAACCCGTCTAATCATTCAAACTCCCCGCGCCGAAACGATTCTGTCGCTTCAGCGCGGGGAGCTCATCTCGGCGCTCTTACCTGCACGTTTCAGTTTTCTTCGCTGTCAACCAGACTTTCATCATAATCCATGAGCAACGCCGGCGAAAACTCATCCACAATAAGCTGGTCGAACTTATTCAGATCATCTCTCAGTTCATCGGTCGTCCCAATATCCCGCCTCATAAATGGATGTACCGCGTTTCGGTATCTGCGAATCTTATCAATCCATGGACTCCATTTCTTCCCCTCCGGCCATTCCTCCCAAACCTTTTCCTCAAAAAAGGTCTCCATTTCGTTGAATGTCAACTCATAGGGCATCCGCCCGTCCTTTGCCTGTTTTTTATAATCCCTAAGCCACACGCACAAATACAGCGTCAACCAACATTCCAGCAGCATACCCAGATTCACATAGGCAAGAATCCGCTCTCCGTCGCTCATTTCCTCGTGAATTTTCGCTCGCCAGATTTCCAACGCATCTGTCAAATTCGCCATCCAGCCCAGCTGCGCGTTTTCGGTAATCTCTGCAACCTCCCTCGGCGCCCAATCGCGCGCATGCTCCCCGTAAAGCTCCAACACCTGCTTGGAAGCTTCTCGCATCCGCTCATGTACACTGCCAAATTCCATTCTCGCCGCCTCCTTTTCTCTTCGCCTAAGCCTGTTCAATTCAGCCAGCTTGTATCCGCCTCTGCTTTAGTGCCATTGTCGTATTCATAACCGTTCTCTTGTGCCCATTCTTCCGCATAAGAACCGGGTTGAACCTTGAATGCCGTCACTTTCGAATCAAATGCTCCCTTACCTATAAATGTACAACTTGACGGAAGAGTAATGACGTCCTTAATGTTCTGAAAGTCACGGCTAAGCGTAAAACACGCTCCCCTAAATGCATATTCTCCAATCGACTCTACCCGGCTGAAAAAATCGTCATCAACATCTAAGACTCCATCTGTCTCTGCAAACGCTCTGCTACCGATGGTGATAGGCTTCATGTGATCAAATGCAAATTTAGCAATAAACGTCTTTGCAAACGCCTCATCACCGATTTCCGTAATACTGCTCGGTAAATGCATCTTCTCCTTAGAGCTATGAGAAAAATCTTCAAAAGCTCCCTCTGGAATTTTGGTTATTTTCGTGCATTGCTCAAGATGCAAAGCCTTCAAGCTCGCATCCGCAAAAGCACGCTTTCCAATTTCACTTAGCGTACTGCCGAAGTAAATAGTAACTCCACTCTCACGTAGAGATGCAAACGCATAATCTCCGACACTTTTAACATGATCGAATCTAATTGTTCCATCCCCATAGCTATCTATACCATTAAATGCATAGCTCTTTATAATTTCTATAGAACTCGGGAATTTGACTTTCGTCAACTTTATCAAACCGTTTATGCATGAATATTCACCTATCGAGATAATTCCGTTCGGAATTGATGTTGTTTCAACAGCAAGTGCCAAAAGCTCCTTGTCCTTCTTGCTGTACAGTGATCCATCTATCGACGCATAATTCTCATTTTTATTATCAACCGTTACATTCCTCAGTGCGCCCGTGCAAAATGCGGCTGTTTCTATTGTTTTTACGCTCGCTGGTATAGTAAAGTATCCAATGCCCGAATTGAAGAACGCTTTTTCACGCACTTTCTGTACAGTTCCGGGTATTATCACCTTAGCAAAATATGTTCCCTCGTGATATCTCGTGCTCAACTTGCTCTTCCCTCCTGCAAAAGCAAACGAGCCGATATCCGTAACGGTATATCCGTCAATCATCTGCGGAATGACAATGTTTTCATTATCTTTGTATTGGCCCCAAGCAAATCCCGTTATGCTTGCAGTACCATCTCCCTTCAGCGTATAGCTGAAGGGACCGCTCTTCCCCGTCGTAGCCGCCTGCGCGGGCAAAACCATTGCAAGCAGCAGCACCGCAGCCATCAGGAACCCCATCGTACGCGCGAATCCATGTTTCATGAACTTCTCCTCCTTTAAATAGGAACTTTTCTGCCTATAATTATGCTACTATTCTTCCTATTTGTCAAGCCTTTTAGGAATTATTATTCCTATTGACAGAAAAAAGGAGGAAGAAAAATGCTCATTTCTGATCTTCGCGTAATCGGAAACAATCTGCTGGCCGTTCGAAAAAAGCTTGGCATGACCCAGATGGAGGTCGCCGAAGCCGCCGGACTGGCCGACCGTACCTATGCGGACATCGAGCGCGGCAGCGTAAACATGCGCCTGGAAACCATTCTGCGCATCTGTCAGGCGCTTCATATCACCCCGGATGAAATCCTCACTCAGCCCCCGTCCGCCCTCTCCGCCCGTCAGGAAGAGCTGCTCGCCCGCCTCAACGCCTGCTCCGAAAAAGACCGCGCCACCGCCCTCCTCCTGCTGGAGGTATTCCTCGAATCCCTGAACCGCTGATTTCCCGCGCTTCCGTCAACTGGATAAATCCCCCGCCGCGCCCAAATTCCAACGCGAATTCCTCCATGACGAAATCAGAATAAAACCCCCTTTCCGCGGACAGCGGCATGTGTCCGTGCGGAAATGGGGGTTTTAAGGCAGCGCCGCACAAATGAGGTGGTCGGCCGGCGAATGGATTTTTCGTCCGATGCAAATGAAAATTCCGAAGGTTTACTGGAGGTAAATCGAGGAATTTGCATGCCGCAGATGGCGGAAAAGACATCGCCCGACGTGCCGCCGAATTGTGCGGTGATGCCTTAAATAGGCGGCCGGTTACAGCACCTTTTGCAGGAAGCTGATCAGGCGGGGGCTTTGGGGGGAGTTGAACAGGTCGTGGGAGGGGCGGTCTTCTTCGACGTGGCCGCCGTCTAAGAAGAGGGTACGGCTGGAGACCTCGCGGGCGAAGCGCATTTCGTGGGTTACGACGATCATCGTCATGCCCTCCTCGGCAAGGCGTTTCATGACCTCGAGCACCTCGCCGATCATTTCCGGGTCGAGCGCGCTGGTCGGCTCGTCGAACAGCATGACCTCCGGGTTCATCATCAGCGCGCGCACGATGGCGATGCGCTGCTTCTGGCCGCCGGAGAGCTGCGCCGGGTAGGCGGTCGCCTTATCGAGCAGACCCACGCGCTTCAGAAGCTCCTCAGCCTTGGCGGCGGCCTTGGCGGGCTCCATGCGCTTGATTTTGATGGGCGCGGCGGTCAGGTTCTGCATCACGTTCATGTTGTTGAACAGGTTGAACTGCTGAAACACCATGCCCATGCGTTCCCGGTACCGGTTGATGTTCACCTTTTTCTGGCAGATGTCGGTTCCGTCAAAGAAGATGCTGCCGGAGGTGGGCGTTTCGAGCAGGTTCAGGCAGCGCAGGAACGTGCTCTTTCCGCCGCCGGACGGGCCGATCACGCTGACGACCTCGTGCTCGCGGAAGGAAATGGAGATGTTGTCAAGCACCTTCAGCCTGCCGAAGCACTTGGTAAGGCCTTCCACACGGATGATTTCGCGATTATTTGCGTCCACGGTTCATTCTCCTTTCCATGAGCGCGATCAGGCGGCCGCCGATGAACGTCATGATGAAATAGATCATTGCGGCGATGAACAGGCATTCCAGCGTCTTGTAGTTTTTCGCCTTCACGCCGTTGGTACGGTACATCAGATCCGCGATGCCGATGACCGAAACGATGGACGATTCCTTGATGATGGTAACGAACTCGTTGCCCAGCGCCGGCAGGATGTTCTTTACCGCCTGCGGCAGAACGACCATGCGCATGGCCTGTCCCCTGGTGAAGCCCAGACTGCGCGCGGCCTCCATCTGTCCGCCGTCCACGGCCTGAATGCCGGAGCGGATGATTTCGGCCACATAGGCGCAGCTGTTCAGGCTCATGGCCACAATGCCCGCGGCGAAGCGCTGAAAATCGGGAATAAAGGAGACGTCCGGGAATTTGACGCCGATCATGGGCAGTCCATAGAAGATAAACATCAGCTGCACAAGCAGAGGCGTGCCGCGGAAGAACTCGATGTACGCGGTGGCCAGCCATTTCAGGGGCTTGAAGCCGCTCAGCTTGGCCATAGCCATCAGAACGCCCAGAATCGTTCCCAGCAGCACGGTGAAAAACGCGATGATCAGCGTGTTTTTCGTGCCCTCCAGAAAGAAGCCGTAGTACTTTTCCAGCGTCTTCCCTACATTTATAAAGAAGGTCATTTGGGAAAAGAAATCCTGGATGGCGGTCGCGATGGTGTTCCAGTATTCCTGCACCGTCTGTCCAAAGCTAAGCAATAAGTTCATTTCGGCCATCGACTCCTTGTATATAATCGCACGGAAAGCCGTGAGACCGAATGCAGGATCCGGTCTCACGGCATTTCTGCCGTTCAGCGGAAGGGGTTCTTTCGATTATTCACCGGTTTCGCCGGTCGCGGCGACGGCGGCGGCGTAGGCGGCCTGATAGCTGCCGTCGGAGGTGACTTTCGCGATGACCTCGTTCACCTTGGCGAGCAGGTCGTCAGAGCCCTTGGCGAGCACGCAGGCCTTGCCGAAGCTGGCTTCCTCGGCGCTGAACTCGAAGTTGGCGACTTCCAGCGCGCCGTCGGAGCTGTTCACCATGGACATGCCGACCGCGTAGTCCACCACGAAGCCCGCGATGTTGCCGTTGACGGTTTCGAGCGCCAGGTTCGGATAGGTGTCGAGCTCAAACAGCTTGCTGTCCGGCAGAGCGCTTTCCACAAGGCCGCTCTGGATGGTGCCCAGCTGCGCGCCGACCTTCAGACCCTTCAGGGACTCCTTGTCCACGTACTTCTCACCGTTGCCGGCCTTGACGATCAGCAGCTGCGCGCTGGTCTCATACAGGTCGGAGAAGTCAATGACCTCGGCGCGCTCGGGGGTGCAGGTGAACGCCGCGATGCCGATGTCCACGCCGCCGGCCTGCACGGCCGGGATGATGCCGTCAAACGCCTGATCGACAACCTCGAGCTTTACGCCCAGCGCGTCGGCGATCTGCTGAGCCAGCCAGATGTCGCAGCCCGCGAAGTTGGCGTTGTCGTCCAGATACTCGTAGGGGGGATAGGTCGCTTCGGTGCCAACGACCAGCTTGCCGGCGGCGAGCACCTTCTCAAGAGCGGTTTCGGCGCTGGCCACGCACACCATGGACGCGCACAGGACGAGAGCAAGAACCAGAGCAAGAATCTTTTTCATGGGATGTACCTCCATTTTGTATGGTTTTCGGTGACCGTTTATTCATTCACCCGATGCGCATAATTATACGCAAAACTCGGAGCTTGTAAAGCCCTTTTTCAAAAGATTAACGAAGAAATTTTTGCGCCTGTCAAACGCCGAATTTCAGCGCGGAAAGCCGGTCAAACGCCTCTTTCAGCTGTTCTGTCTTCGCCGTGCAGGCGATTCGCACGTGTCCTTCGCCCGTTTTGCCGAAAACGCCGCCCGGACTGACCAGCACATGCGCCTTTTCCAGCGCCGTTTTCGCGAATTCCGCGGACGAAAGCCCGGTTTTTTTGATGCCCGGAAACAGATAGAACGTACCCATCGGCGGAACGAGCGTCATATACGGAATTGTATTTATGCGTTCCGTTGCATAAAAGACGCGGTTTTTATACCGGGTGATGTACGTTTCCCGTATCTCCTCCCGCAGGGACAGCGCACGGATGGCGGCGCGCTGGGAAACGGAGGGCGCGGTATAGATCATGGCGCCGTTGGCGTAGCCGATCGCGTCCACGATTTCCCTCGGCGCGATGATGAAGCCCACGCGCCAGCCGGTCATCATGAAGTTCTTGGAGAAGCTGTTCAGCGTCACCGTGCGCGCTTCCATGCCGGGCAGCGTGCGCATCGGAACGAACACGCCCTTATACAGGTAGCGCGTATAAATTTCGTCCGCCAGCACCAGAAGATCGTTTTCCTTCGCCACATCGGCAATCAGGCGCATGTCGTCCATGGTGAACGCCTTGCCGGTCGGGTTGGCGGGGTTGTTGAAAATAATGGCCTTCGTGCGCGGCGTGACGGCGGCGCGCAGCGCTTCCGGGCGCAGGCTCCAGCCGTCGGCTTCATACGTGGGAACCTCCACGCACACGCCGCCGTTCATCTCAATCTGCTGCTTATACAGCGCGAAGTACGGCGAAATCACCAGCACCTCGTCGCCGGGATCGAGAATCGCCGTGAGCGCCAGATACATGCCCAGACAGCTGGACGCGGTGACGATCACCTCGTCCTTCGGCACATCCTGCCCGAAGTCCTCACGCCACGCGGTCTGAATCGCGTGTATCAGCTCCGGGTCGCCCTGCGGGAAGCCGTAGCGCGTTGCGCCGCCCAGCGCGTCCCGGTACGCCGCCTCGATGATGCGGCTGTCGGTGACGAAATCGGTGTCGCCGATGCTCAGGTCGATCAGGTCGGTATAGCGCGAAAGCGCGTCCGCGTCCAGCGTCAGTCCCGCCTGCACATGCTGGAATCTCTTTGCCACATAGCTCATTTTTCGCCCCCCTCTCCCATGACGTGCGGAACCACCGTGGAGCCGTTGGGAATCACATAGATGGATTTGCCCGCGAGGTTCGCGCTTTTCAGAAGCTCATCCATGTCGGAAAACGCTTCCAGCCCCATCGGCTTCACGATTTCCGGCTCAATGCCCGTGAGCAGCATCACGCGGTAGCGCCGCGCCTGCTCGCAGTTCAAAAAGAAGATATATCCCGGCACGGTGAAGCGCGTGCGCAGGCGCTCCTCGATCGTTCCGGCGGTCAGGTCGCGAATCCAGTCAAAGTACTCCGGATGCCCGCCGCCGTCGCGCGCTTCAATCAGCAGAATCAGCGTGCCGCCCGGCTTCAGGCCGGATTCCACGTTGTCGATCGTCTTCGTGCCCTGATACAAAGACATATCCTTCGGATAGCCGCCGCAGCTGGCGATGACCACGTCCGCGCGCTCGGGCACGTCCACGCGGTAGATGCGGTCGACCTCCCGGCACGCGCGCAGCCACGAGGTGAGGTAGTGGCCGGAGAAGATCGACGAAAGCTTCATCCGCGCGTTCATCACCAGATTCACCATGAACAGCGCCTTCATCATGCCCGCCGCCTCGCACATGTCCTCGTTCAGCGGGTTGTCTTCCAGCACACCGTTTCCGATGCGCGGATTGCTGCGCAGCCTTTCGGGATCCAGCGAATACGCGTGGTTGCGGCAGATCGTCTGCATGCCGGCAATGCCGGGCACGATGCTCTTGCGCCCGCCGCCGTAGCCGGCCATCACGTGCTGGGTGCACGCGCCCAGACACACCACAAGGTCGGACTCGGCGGCAATCCGGTTCACCCACACCGGCGTGTGAAACGACGTTTCGCCCAGATACACAAGGTCGTCCGCCATGCAGTCGTGGTTCACCACGCGCACGCGGTCGTACACGCCGTCCGTCACCAGCCTGCGCAGCGTCGCTTCGTCGCCGGGCGCGTGCGTGCCGTTGGCGACGAGAATGGTCAGCGCCTCCGCGCGCACGCCGCATTCGTCCGTCAGGTAATCGACCAGATGCGGAATCACCAGATCCTGCCGCATCCAGAAGCGCGTAACGTCGCTGATGATCATGGTAATTTTTTCACCCGCATGCGCCAGTTCCTTCAGCGGCGCGCTGTCGATCGGCTCGTTCAGCGAACGCCATAGCGCCGCGCGAATGTCGGCAATCGGCGGCGTTTCATGCCCGCGAAGCACGCCAAGCACCTGCTTTTCGTCCAGCCCGGCGCGTACGCTGCCGTCTCCGTAGGGAAAAATGTATTCCTTCATGGCCGTGAACCCCTTTGGATTTGATTCATACATTATATAAGCCCGATTGTAAAGATACAAGAATGTGCATGAAAATCCATCATGCACATTCCTGTCAATTTTTATTTCTGTCCGGCGGCGAGGTTGCCGGCGGGCACGCGGCTCAGCGAAATTTCGCGTCTCAGATATAATCCGAGATATAGGGCATCTCATGCAATATACAATCGTCCAGCCGATTAATCGTTTCTCTGTCGCCCTCGATTCTTCCCATCTGGTACAGACGCGCCGCCGTCTTATAGCCCAGCAGCAGAGTCGTCAGCGTGGCAATCGATAGCTTTACCCGGCTATGCGTATGAGCTTCGGAAACGGAACATTCTCCCTTGTTGAAACAGACTGTGATTGCGCGATTATTCCACGCCAGGAAGGAATCTTCCATTTCGAACGTGATCATGGCGTTATCAGCCGCCGCGTCGCAATGATATTTCTGAAAAAACTGCTCCGCGTCTACAATGCGTCCCATGATGTAGGGGCGAATCGTCTCTCGAATATCGCCGTCCTCTAACTCAAACGCGATGGGCTCGCCGGTATACGAACTGCCCCGAACCTCATCGATCATCGAATCGTGCGCTCGAATAAATTCCCACAATCCATTCTGCGCTTCGCGGGTAAGATAGATCATCTCCTTGATGTGCATCACATCGTTTTTGATGAGATAAACCATATATCCGCAGGGCTTCTCGTTTGTGTCATAATAAATCGCCACAACCGTATCGTCCTCGTCCCAGCGCCAATATTCGTCCCACGCCAGCGCGTTTCGAAACAGGCAGCCATGCGTCATGGCTGCAAATTGCATATGCAGATTGCGGAAATCCTCATTTTCCCAGGCTACGCGGCGCACATAGCCCGGCGCGGACGCCTTCACCGGAATCTGACTGTCCTTCACGGAATAGGTGATTTTGTTTGAAACGATTTCCCACCCCATTTTGCGATACAGCGGAATGGAATAGGGAAACAGCAGCGCGAGAGACTGATGCTTCTGGCGCATATGCTCAAGGCTCTTTTGCATAAGCCGCTTCATCAGACCCTTTCCTGAATACTCCGGATAGGTGCACACGCTGGTGACAAACCCAACGTGATAGACCGCGTTATATACATTCATTTTCAGCGGGTAGACCGCGATCTGAGACACGAGCGCATCCTGGTCGAAACAGCCCAGCACATCCGCGCGTTCCAGAATTGGGAATTTTGATTGCTTGATTTCATCCCCGCGCCAGCCGCTGAGGGCAAGCTCCTGCTCTGTGATTTGAAACGCGTAGCGCAAAAGCGAATTGTACTGCTCCACGTCATCCGTTTTCAAATATCGTATGTCATAGTCCCTGGTTTGCTTCATGGTATTCTCCGTTTTAGCCATTCATTAATCGTAAATCCCCGTCTGCGCGTTCACAGAAAGCTCAGCTGCTCCGCGTTGGCGAGCCGCCACGAGCGGGCGTATTTCTGAATGTCCATCTGCGAAACGTCGTGCACAGGCGTGGCGCCGCGGGCGATGATCACGCGGTTGCCCGCGGGCTCGGGTTCGTCGAACACGTACAGCCAGTCGCACAGGCGGCGGCGCAGCGCTTCGGTTTCGCCGCGCTTGCCGTCGGTGGTGATCACGAA
>ULRD01033477.1_pt1 | contig 13785 bp, 12 predicted proteins | sample 1955181 | NCBI WGS metagenome assembly ULRD01 (sample SAMEA4835675, study PRJEB28245) | human gut metagenome | biome: gut microbiome; material: fecal sample | place: Denmark | collected 2008
CTAATTGTATTAAGCCTTAATATTATTAGCGTGAAAGAAAGCATCGACAGAAGCAAAATAAAAATTCTGCTATGTTTTTTTAACTTTACTTTTTTTTCATCTGACACAGGTTTATTCGGATGAGGAACGGGTGCAATGTTGAAAACAACAGGTATTGAGATAACTACAAATCCTATACTGACAACCCATGCATATTTCTCTGGTACATTGCAGATACCATATGAAAAAATAAGCATTACAACGACCAGCGTAAACATACAGCTCAAATGGCTGTTTGCATGATACCCCCCCACAAATTTCCTTAATCCCATAAATACGGCTGTAAATACAATCACCGCAGGCAGTGTGTGGGAAATTAAAGAAATCAGCAAGACGATAAGAGCGTTCAGTACATCTGATAGCAGCAGTTCCATACCATAAGCATATATCGCTTCTTTGGGTTCTTCAACTATTTTTTGCACCACAAAAAAATGTGCTATGTTTTTTGCAAGTTTAGAAATCATTTCTGATCACTTCCTGCAAAAATCATAGCACATGATATTAATTACTGTCAAGGGATTTTGTTCCAAATGTAATGAAAGTGGCGTTTTATGTAATGAAATGCATTATCGTAAAATATTTTAATCGTTCGGCACGACTATATTCAGCTTAAAAATACTATCCTTATAACTGAATTTTACAACTCCTTTCAGTCGTTCCACCGATGATTTTATACTATTTACTCCGATTCCGTGCATACCTGTTTTTTTCTTGGTAGATAAATTCTCGGTGTCAACTCTATCAGAAGTATTGGAGATAGAGATATAAAGATTATCTTTATCTTCACTGATGCTAAACAAAATATGTTTTTTGGCATTTTCCAATCTTTCACAAGCTTCAATTGCATTATCCAGTCCGTTGCCAAGAATACGGCATAATTCCATTTCATCCGCTTTCATTTCCGAAACAATGTTTACTCTGCATATAAATTCAATGCCATAAGTCTGGGCAAGAGAACCTTTCGTGTTTACAATGGAATCCACAGCATTGTTTCCGGTATGACACAAACAGTTTGAATGCCTTACAAATCCGCTAAGCGTATCAAGATATTTCAAGGCTTTTTCTGTTTTATCCGATTCCAATAAGTCATGCAGTACAGAAAATTGATTTTCTATGTCATGCTTGAATTCTCTCATCTGCTTATGCGTAAGGGCAAGCATAGTATAGTTTTCCTGTTCCTGCTGCTGCAATCTTTCAAGATACTTCAACTTTATATTATTTTCATAGCTTTCAAAGAGGTGAAACATTGTGATGTTAATGTATACTACTCCGCTTATTGCAAGGAAAAGAGCAACATAGTTTGTGTGTTCAGCATTGAGTATAATACTGTCAATCATAAATTGTAAAATAAAAATACTGAATATAGGAATTACCATTATCAGAATCCAGTATCTTACAGGAAGATCACGAATACGCTTCTTTAAGAATCTGTGTGTAAAGCTGATAAGCCAGAGATATATGATGTCTGTTCCGATTATACCAAGGTATCTTCCAATACTGCTTTGCAAGAATTCGTCAGGCATCCCAATATTTGCAACATACAGTATCCCGATTACGATCGGATCAGCAAGCGATATAATCAAAAGGTAGATAAAGATCAAAAAAACTCTATGTTTCAAATTGTCCTCAAAATTCACAAAAGAAACCATTGCTAAAACAATTGCTGTTACTAAAAAATTCGCTATAATGTTGCCAAATAATAATACAGAAATCGACATTAAAACAACAGATCCAAGATACGATAAAACAATCGCAGTTTTGTTGTTTTTCTTTTCGCTTAGCAAGGAAAAATAGAGAAATATCAAAAGCAATTCAGTGCAAATATTTCCAACTTCTATCAAATTTTTCACAAAAACAAGCAATACTATCACCTTCCCGAAGTGTATTCAAGATAATCAGAAATAATTTTATCTTTGTATGTTCTTGCAAGTTGGATTTTCTTACCGTTTGACAGAATAATATCATTTTTAACAAACTGCTGAATGTGTTCGAGATTTACCAGCATCCCCTTATTTGTCTGAACGAAATGATATTCCTGCAATTCGCTGCATATCTCAGCAAACTCACCATAATATTCTATTTCACCAGATGTTGTAAAAATTGTAACCTTCCTGCCATGTACTTCAAAGTATAGAATATGAATCAGCTTGAAACTGAATGTTAAATTCCGATTTGTGAACGTGAATGTCCTGAATTTCTGATTATACTCATCGAAAACTGATAAAAGCTGCTCCATATAAGCATAATCAGGCTGATTTTTCAGAATATAACGGAATGCACCGACTTCATATCCTTTTACAGCAAATTCAGAATAATTTGTCAAAAAGGAAATGATCACAGACTTGTCCGTATGACGTATTCTTTCCGCCGTTTCCAATCCATTCAAGCCGGGCATTTCCACATCAAGTATGATGATCTCATACATCCCTTTAACAAAGTTGCTCAGTAATTCCTGACCGCTTGTAAACTCTGAAATCTGGCAGTCATGGATTTTCAGGCTGTTGATTTTCATGTGTAGTTGTTTCAAAAAAACTTTTTCGTCGTCACATATTGCAATGTTCATTACGTTCACCTCACGTTGATAACTTTATAACAGTAAAGTTGACAAGCTTCTTGTATTATCGTTTTCCGTATTGCTCTGCTTCTTCTTTTGTGCAAAATAGTCTGTTCTCCCGAAGTTTAATTCCTCCGCCACTGTCAGTAAATTGCAGCGTATACAAGTCTCCGCTAAATTTCAGTATCTTCACTTCTCTGATAAAGCGTTTACTTTCTACAATATAGGCATATCGCCTGCTTTATATTTTCTATACATAGTTACCCCTGAACGACTTCATCTTAATAAAACAAGAACATACCCTAAATGAGTTGTTCTTGTTTTTATCCCTAATTAAATGATTACAGTTCAATTTTATCAGAAAAATCAGAGTTGATTACATAGTAAACAGCCTTATCCTCCGGCTTGACGTAGATTTCAACAGTCTTGATTTTCCCTTTGACTTTGCCCTTATAATCAGCTTCAACCGCTTTTCTGATCTCTGCAAAGTCATATTCATCACTGCCAAACTGTATCTTGACAGTTTCTTTTGGGGCAGTTGTGTTCTTAGCGGCTGCCTTGGATTTAGCAGTATTCTTTACAGGCTTTTTAGCGATTATAGGAGCAGAAGTCTCTGCAAGAGGTTTCTTCTTTACTGTTTTGGTTACATCATTTGCCTTGACCTCATTTACATCCGTTTCTGTTTTTTTCTTTCTTGGTATTGTCACTGCCTCCGGTTATTAAGATATTTTTATTATACACCATTTTTCACTTGTTGTCAATCTGACCAATGCGATTGAAAGTGAAATAATACCGACTTTAAACTGCCGTTATCGGAGAGATATTCACGAATCATCCGGGCGTTGTATTAATGAATGTTTCACAAGTTATCTCTTTACTCGCCACAACTCATTCTTTGTCCGAATACCAAATCCCGTATTCTATCATTTTCTGTTCAAGTTCAAATTTACTTACCTTACCAAAGTTTCGTACTTTGCATATTTCATCTTTTGTGTGAAATGCTACATCCTGTATATAGACATATCCTGCACGGGTAAGACTGTTTACCGTTCTTGCGGACATTCCGCATTCATCCAAAGGAATCATGTAATCAATATTTTTATCTGCGTAGGAAAATCTGTATTTTTTCATTTCATTATGTATTAAAGACAAAAAACTTTTGACCTCATCGTAACGAAATTTTCTGTTCAGCATATTAAAAATCTGAGATAGTTTATAGCCGTTAAAATCGCAGATATAGTAAATATCGTTATCGTTAAGGCATCTGACAAGTGACTGCGGAAATCCGCATTCCGCAACATATAATTCCTTTAAGGGAACAGCATTCAATACGCTGAAAACTGTATCTTCATTTTCTGTTAAAGTAAGATGTTTCTGGAAAAAACCGATCATATCGCTGCACATTTTTATTCTGTCACTTTCCGGCAGCTCTATATCGATCATCAAATTTAATTTCATACGATACTCCTTTATTTTGCAGAGAGGCGCCGCCCGTGGAATGAAGAACTCACGGACGGCATTTATATAAAAAAGCACAACTGCAATTGCAGATTGAGCTTTTTGGCTGAGAAGCAATTGTTATTTTTCCATTCTATCGCCATATTTATCAGCTATACACAGTGCCATCGCAAATACTCCTACAGTACCTCCAAATATACTTCCCAACACGAACAAAAGCAATTGATTTTCCTCCTCTGATTGTTTAATCATTTGTAATTACGACATATCAAGATATATTCTGAGCATTTCCGAATATTCTTTTGATTCTCTCAGCATCTTTAATGCATTTTTTTCTTCCACATATATTCTTTGTTTGGATAAATTTAATTGTTTTGCGATTTGATCAACGGTATATTTTCGCTTATTGATACCGTATTTCATATTCAGAATATATTCAAATCTTTTTGGCAGACTGTAGAGAGCCTTGTTTATCAATTCATGCAGTTCGGGTTTACATAATCTCCTCATGATCAGACGTTCTGTATCACAGACAACGATGCATCTTGGCAGCTCGCATGATAGGCAGTTTTCTTGTTTTTGTTTAAATATGTATTTTTTAAGCCTTTTTTGAATCAGGGAAGATACTGACGTTCTGGTTTTTACTCGTTGATTTGCCAGATCATCAGCTCGTTCCCATATGACTAATACGGCTTCTGAAAACAGTTCGTCCAACGGCAGTCCGCTTTCTTCCGCTGCTGACAATGATACTATCAATGCTGTTTTCAAGTGTAATTCCATGAACTTTTTTACAGCGGACATATCACCGCTTTTTAGTTTTTTGACAGTATTCCTTACATTACTGTTCTCTGCTGATCTATTCTGTATACATTCTGTTACGGATCGCATTCCAGGACAAACAATATTACATTGCTCATATATTGTTTCATAATCTATTTTATCCAATTTATGCCGCCTTTATTTACATATTTCGATTGAAAAGATGCCGTTGCTGCCGATTTTAATTTTTAACGTATCTGCCTGCATTAGCATTTCATTACATAAAACCGCCATATGATTACAATTCGAGCAATCTTTATTGACACCAAAAATGATATGTGTTATGCTTTTTAAGGATCACAGGTAAGGTGATTTGTCGTGTATTAATAATCAATTATTTGATTCACCATCATGCAAACAAACCGTATGATAAAACTGTTATCAAGCATAAAGTATTTCGACTTTCAGCTCTTTCGCCGCATCTATCGTGTCCGGACAATCTTGTTTCCTGCCAAACACATACAAGAGATCGCTGTTTTGGAGCATATATTCATCAGCTTCCTGATAGCATTCTGATGAATATTGTGTATTCACAAATGTTACGCTGTCGGCAAGCAATTGAACCTGAAAGTACCGATCACGGAATTCCTCTACCCAGTTTGTTGACTGTTCTTCATGTGGAATTGCAATATTGAGCGTTATATCATGAGAAGATTTCAGTCTGCATATGATCTCTGCTGTCCATAGCGGTATGCCATACTCAGCGTTTACATAAAATGTATCATACCCTTTCTGGTACAACTGCATAATAATCTGATACAGTTCTAATTTAATGCCGCAATAAGGCATCTCGTTTTCATTTTTGCATTCAAGCTGTAATTCAGCTCTGTTTGATATGATTGTACAAGTCATAATTTACCTCATAATTTCTTTTTCAAATTGTCCTGAAGAAGTTAACGATCATGATTTTCTTTTTTTGCGCCATTCTAACCGTCTGTGCCGTCCCGCTTTGCTGCCTGGTCGTATCCCAAAAGCAGAAGCAGAAGTCGGCAAGCTCCACAAGACGGGTATTCCGCACTTTCATACAATCGTGATAATAATGCTCCGATGTATATTCTATCGTATCGGCAAGATCAAGAATACGGTAAAATTCAGCTTTCTGTTCCTTTGTCCATTTTGCTGTTTGCTCCTCATTGGAACAGGGCAGGATCAGGTGCAGCTTAATGTGCGGATAGACTTCACGCAGTTTTAAAACGGTCTGGGCAGCCAGTTCGTCCCACCCCACAGCACCTCCGGTGTAAAAATCAGCAGCATTCTTTTTGATGATTGCTCTTTCCAGTATGTCATACAGCCGTGTATCTAAGTTCTCGGTATCACCTGTGAAGCTTCTGTGTCCGGTAAAGCAAACTGATTTTCTCATGGGGATTCCTCCGTTTATGTCAATTATATAAGCCGCTTTCCTGTTACCGTCAAAGCGCTGTGTTTAGATTATGTATAATTCCAATGAACCAGACAAATCCTATACATAACGAATATGTTTTTGCTTTTTCGCAAAATTAGGTATTTGGCGATAAAACCGAATTTTCTCCCTATAATATTCAGTTTTCAAGATGCTCAGTGACGTTCTTGTTACGAACGTATGACGTTAAGCAGCCTGCGATACAAGGCTCATGCAGGCACGTTTACGCTCCATATCGGAATGCACATAAAGGTTCATCGTGATTTCAATAGAGCTGTGACCTAATATCTCAGACAGTGTTTTTACGTCAAACCCTAACTTTACACAGTTTGTTGCAAATAAATGACGAAGACTGTGAAAGTGGACTGACGGAAGATATGCGTTATTCAGTATTTTAGCAAAGCGGTACTGCATTGTACGTGGCTCTATCGGCTTTCTTGTACCCGAAACAACATAAACATTATTTCTGCTTTTGAACTTGGTCAGCATAGGAACAAGGCAATCAGGAATAGGAATTTCACGCTTGGAACAGTTGCTTTTCGGCTCTGTGATCGTTAATCTGGTTTTCTTATCACCTGTAAAGCATTGTACTCTTTGTATGGTTTTTCTGACTGTTAAAGTCCGTTTTTCGAGATCAATATCTCCCCATTGCAGAGCGCATATTTCACCAACTCGCAGTCCCATATACATTGAGAGCGAAACACCGAGTGTTCCAAGATTTGCATGACTGTCAATAAAATTTCTCAATTTTTCCTGCTGTGCTTTAGACAAGACATCAATCTCGGCTTTTCTCCGCTTTGGCATAACAATACCATCAAGCACATTTTTAATGTGATACTCACGGCTGGCATAGCGGAACACCGATTTTAACAGTACAATAATATCTGCAAGATAACGTGCTGATAAGCCTTCTTTCAGTTTTCGTTCAACAAAAGCGTATATATCTTTTGCTTTCAGCAGACAACACTGAATGTTGCCAAAAGCAGGGATAATATGTTTCTCTGCTTTCATACGGTAGTTAGCTGCCGTTGATTCTTTCAGCCGTGCAGACTGTACATATATCCATTCTGTCACAAGTTCTCTGACCGTCATTTCCGTTACAGCATACACTTCATTAGCGTTTTGCTGAGAGATCATCATTCTGTATTCCGCTTCTTCACGGGTTTTACCATAGAAGGAACGGAATTTTCTTTTGCCGTTTTCATCTTTTCCCAGAGAAATTCTGCATTCCCATCTTCCATCTTTTCGCTGATACGTTGTTCCAACTGCTCCTATTCACTTTTGTTACCATATATTATACACCTAAATGTCCATATATTCAAGCCCACACGGATATTATTTTATTGCCCGATAAGGTATATAATAAAAGTAATCAATACGAAAGGGGCGGTTTTATGGAAGTCGGCAAGAAACTGCACAAACTCAGGGAAGATAAGAAAATGTCTATGTACCGCCTTACACAGCTTACGGGAGTGTCGGGACACCATATCAAGGGCATTGAAGAAGGCACACGGCAGCCCACCATTGAAACGCTGAATCGTCTGGCGGTCGCTCTCGGTTCTTCACTTGCTGAAATGTTCAATGATGATACGGAATGTACCTATCTTACGGAAAACGAACGACACTTGATTGAGAATTTCCGCAGGCTGTCTGATGAAAAAGCTGCTGCTCTGCTGAATATGAGCGATGTTCTGAATAAATAAGCATTGGCTACTGCAAAAGATGCAGTAGCCGTATTTTTTTACCCATACTGGACTTATAAGTCCTCGGTGAAATATTTAGAAAAACGCCCGTAGAATCATTGACTATTTGTGCAAAATATGGTATAATGGTGTCAAGTATAACTTCGCATAATTTAGACTTATCGGAAGTGGAGGTGCAATTATGACCATACTCTCAAAAAAAGAAATGTCTGAGGAAGATATTAAACTTCAATATATCACTCCTGCTATCCTCGCAAAATGGGATAAGAGTAGAATTACAATGGAAACAAGGATCACCGACGGTAAGATCTGTCTGAACGGTAACTTTGTTCATCGTGATAAGAAAAGTGCTAAGTTTGCCGATTATGTCCTGTATTGGAGCAGCAGTTTCCCCATAGCGATCGTTGAAGCTAAGGACAACAACCATAGCGTATCATTTGGCTTACAGCAGGCTATCGCTTATGCTCAGATGATGGACGTACCTTTCGTTTACAGCTCCAACGGTGATGCTTTCTATGAACACGATATGCTGACAGGTATGGAGCGTGAGATCGCACTTGATGATTTTCCTACACCTGATGAGCTTATGGAACGATACAAGGCAAATGCGAACGGCGGGCAAGGTCTGTCTGAGAATGAGCTTGCAGTCATCAGCCAGCCTTACTATTCAAGCCAGAATACCTACGAGCCGAGATATTATCAGCGAGTGGCAGTAAACCGTACTGTTGATGCGATTGCTCGTGGTGTAATGAGACTCCTGCTCGTCATGGCAACAGGCACGGGCAAGACTTATACTGCGTTCCAGATCGTGTACCGTCTGCTGAAAAGCGGTATGAAGCGTAAGATACTGTATCTTGCCGACAGGAATATCCTTGTGGATCAGTCCATTCAGCAGGATTTCTCTCCGCTTGAAAAGGTTATCCACAAGATCAATGTTGCTAAGGATAACAAAACCACTATCACCTCACATCAGGTCTATTTCTCGCTGTATCAGCAGTTGATCGGTGATGATGACAAGGAGCATTTCTCTGAGCTTTTCGACAAGGATTTCTTTGACCTTATCATCGTGGACGAGTGTCACAGAGGCAGTGCCAAAGAGGACAGCAAGTGGCGCAGGATACTGGAATACTTCTCCTCGGCTACACAGATCGGTATGACCGCTACTCCGAAGGAGACAACATATACTTCTAACATTTCGTATTTTGGCGAACCGATCTACACATACTCCCTCAAAAACGGCATAGAGGACGGATTTCTCGCCCCGTTTAAGGTCATCAGCATCACAACAGACATTAGTGACGGCTGGAGACCGCTGAAAGGACAGCTTGATTACTACGGCAACGAGATCGAGGACAGGATATACAACAATACCGACTATGACTACAATATCATCATTCAGGACAGAATCAACCAGGTTGCGCTTGAAATTACGAACTACCTTATCAGCACAGACCGTATGCAGAAAACGATCGTATTCTGTGCGACTGAGGACGCTGCGGAGCGTATGAGAGTGGCTCTTGTCAACTTCAATGCGGATATGGTTGCTCAGAATCCTGATTATGTGGTGCGTATCACAGGCTCAGACGAGTACGGCAAGAGCAAGCTCGATTACTTCATCTCTGTCGGCTCTCCTTATCCTGTTATCGCCACGACTTCCAAGCTCCTGTCTACGGGTGCTGACTGCAAAATGACAAAGCTGATCGTGCTTGATGAGAATATCGGCTCTATGACCGAGTTCAAGCAGATTATCGGCAGAGGTACCAGACTGCGTGAAAAAGAGGGCAAGACGCACTTTGTAGTTATGGATTTCAGAGGTGTGACAAGGCTGTTCTACGATGAAAAGTGGGACGGTCCGGTTGAAATTGATCCGAACTATCACCCTCCGAAACCAAAAGAGGGACCGGATATTATTGTCGATCCGCCTGCCCCTCCTCCTGAGCCGCAGGAGAAGCCCTATGTTGATGTGAACGGCTGTACTGTCCGTATCATCAACAAGGTGGTATCGGTGTACGATGCCGACGGCAAGCTCCTCCGACATGAGAACATCATAGACTATACAAGAACAAATATCCTCGGAGAATATGCCGACTTAGAGCATTTTATCAGAAGTTGGAACGGCGAGGAAAAGAAAAAGACCATATCCGAGCTTTTCAAGGAACACGGTATTGACCTGCAAGCCTTGAAAGAATCGCAGGGTATGGGAGATATAGACGATTTTGATTTCATCATTCATGTTGCGTTCGACAAGAAACCGCTGACACGGAGAGAACGTGCAAATGCTGTGAAGAAGCGTGACTTCATCAGCAAGTACAGCGGAATGGCGAGAGAGGTCATTGACGCTCTGCTTGAAATGTACTCCAACGAGGGAATCTATCAGATAGAGGATACGCAGGTGTTGAAGCTCGATCCGTTTATCAGAATGGGCAAGCCTGCCGCGCTCGTCAAGCTGTTTGGCGGTAAGGACGGCTATTTGCAGGCGATCCGTGAGCTTGAAGAAGAAATATACAAGGTGGTATAAAACATGAGCAGTTTAGGTAATTTCGTGAAGAGATTACGGGATATTATGAGAAACGACGCAGGTATCAACGGTGATGCACAGCGTATCGAGCAGATCGCTTGGCTGCTGTTTCTCAAAGTGTACGACACAAAGGAAGAAGATTGGGAATTTGATGATGATGCCTATGAATCTATCATTCCCGAAGAATGCCGTTGGAGAAATTGGGCTGTCGATGACGGTAAGGGTACAGCACTAACAGGCGATGATCTGCTCGATTTCGTCAATAATACGCTGTTTCCCACGCTGAAAGGCATTCAGGTCTCAAAGACTACACCTATCAACAAGGCTATCGTAAAGACTACGTTCGAGGACACCAACAACTATATGAAGGACGGTGTTCTGCTCCGACAGGTAGTCAACGTCATTGATGAGCTTGACCTCACCAATTATGAGGAAAGCCACGCATTTGGCGATATTTACGAATCTATCCTGAAAGAATTGCAGAGTGCAGGCTCGGCTGGTGAGTTCTATACGCCCCGTGCTGTGACCGATTTCATGGCTCAGATGATAAAGCCTGTGATCGGTGAGAAAATGGCGGACTTTGCCTGCGGTACGGGCGGATTTATCATCAGTTGGCTGAAAGCACTTGAATCGCAGAAAAAGACCGTTGAAGATCATACCGCTTTTGATACTTCCGTTTACGGTATCGAAAAGAAGCAGTTCCCGTATATGCTCTGTGTCACAAACCTTTTGCTCCACAATATTGACACACCGAAAGTTTACCATGATAATTCGCTGTTAAAGGACGTTCTCGACTATACGGAGGACGATCAGTTTGATGTTGTTTTGATGAATCCCCCATACGGTGGCAGCGAAAAGAACGAGGTCAAAAACCATTTCCCGTCCGATCTCGCAAGCAGTGAGACTGCTGACCTGTTCATGTCGGTTATCATGTATCGTCTGAAACAGAACGGCAGAGCTGCGGTCATTCTCCCTGACGGTTTCCTGTTCGGTACGGATAACGCAAAGGTCGCTATCAAGAAAAAGCTGATGAGCGAGTTCAACCTGCACACGGTCATTCGTATGCCGCACAGCGTTTTTGCTCCGTACACCTCTATTACTACAAATATCCTGTTCTTTGACAGGACAGGTTCTACTAAGGAAACATGGTTCTATCGACTGGATATGCCCGACGGGTACAAGAACTTCTCCAAGACAAAGCCGATGAAGCTCGAACACTTTGCTCCTGCTGTTGAGTGGTGGAGTGACCGACAGGAGATCACCATTGACGGCTTTGACAAGGCGAAGAAATACACGGCTGAGGAGCTTGCTGAGAGAAATTATAACATTGACCTCTGCGGTTTTCCCCATGAGGAAGAAGAAATACTCCCTCCGAAAGAGCTGATCCAGCAGTATCAGGAGAAGCGTGCAAGTCTGAATGCGGATATTGACCGTATTTTGGAGCAGATCACGGGTATATTAGGAGTAAAGATAGATGAGTAATGATATTGTAATACACAACGATAATATGGATCAGGAATTATATGATGCTATAAAAAATATTCTTCTTGAAAGCAGGCAGAAAGCATATAGAGCTGTCAGCTCCGCTATGCTCGGTGCATATTGGGATATTGGCTGTATCATTGTTGAACACGAACAGAACGGCAGTGAAAAGGCAAAATACGGCAAAAAAGTATTGGAAACATTATCCGAAAAGCTAACGAGCGAATTTGGAAAAGGCTTTGATGTGCGAAATTTGCGGAATATGCGTTCATTTTATCTTACTTTTCCAAATCGGAACGCACTGCGTACCGATTTGACATGGACTCATTATCGTGCGCTCCTGCGTGTAAAATCTGAGGAAGCACGAAACTGGTACATTGAGGAAGCATCAAAGGGACAGTGGTCGAGCCGTCAGCTTGACCGCCAGATCAGTACATTATATTATGAGCGACTTCTCGGAAGTCAGGTCAAAGAGGGCGTTATCGCAGAAGCAAATGCGAATATGGCAAAGCTCGCTCCAGAACAGTTTATAAAAGATCCGTATGTACTTGAATTCCTTGACCTGAAAAATTATCCGGAACTGCGTGAAACTGAACTTGAACAGGCTCTTATTGACAATTTACAGGAATTTTTGCTTGAACTCGGTCGTGGCTTCTGTTTTGTAGCACGTCAGAAACTGATGCGTTTTGACGATGATGATTTTTATCTTGATCTTGTTTTTTACCATAGTATTCTCAAATGCTATGTGCTTATTGACCTGAAAATTGGCAAGCTGACACATCAGGACGTTGGACAAATGGACAGCTATATCCGTATGTTTGACGCTTTGCAGAAAAATGATGATGATAATCCCACACTTGGCATTATCCTTTGTTCCGAGCCGAATGAAACGATAGCGAAGTATTCGGTGCTGAACGATAACAAGCAGATATTTGCTTCAAAGTACCTTTACAATCTGCCGACTGTTGAAGAATTGCAGGACTATATTCAGACACAAAGGCGATTGATCGAAGAAAGGAACGGCGAGACATGACAGCACAACAGCTTAAAAACTCCATACTTCAGATGGCGGTGCAGGGTAAGCTCGTTCCGCAAGATCCGGGCGATGAGCCTGCAAGCGTACTGTTAGAGCGTATCAAAGCCGAAAAAGAGGAGCTTATCAAGGCAGGCAAGATAAAAAAGGATAAGAAATTCTCGGAGATATTCAGAGGTGCTACCCATAATTTGCCTTATGCCTTCTGTGAGCAGATCGGCAAGGAAATTCGGGATATTTCGGACGAGATACCGTTTGAGATTCCTGATTCGTGGGAGTGGGTAAGGTTAGGTATGATTGGCGAAACAAATATAGGTTTAACATATCGCCCTGCTGATAAAACTATATCTGGAGGAACATTAGTATTACGTTCAAGCAATATTCAAAATGACAGAATGGATTATAGCGATACTGTCTATGTTTCTTGTGAGATACCTGAACGAGCTATGATACATAAGGGTGATATTCTTATTTGTGCAAGAAATGGTAGCAGAGCATTAGTGGGAAAATGTGCAATAGTCGATAAGGACGGTATGGCATTTGGTGCGTTTATGGCGAAATACAGCAGTCCGTTTAATCAGTATATAAAGTTGTTTATAGATTCACCATCATTCAGACAACAGCTTGATGGTGTTAAGACAGAAACGATTAACCAAATCACCCAAGATATGCTTAAAAATCAGCTTTGTCCGTTACCACCTGTGAATGAACAAATCCGTATAGTTGAAATGTTCTACAGACTACTCCCATACATCGAAAGATACGGCAAGGCAGAAGAAC
>ULRD01063662.1_pt1 | contig 13785 bp, 10 predicted proteins | sample 1955181 | NCBI WGS metagenome assembly ULRD01 (sample SAMEA4835675, study PRJEB28245) | human gut metagenome | biome: gut microbiome; material: fecal sample | place: Denmark | collected 2008
TAGAACCGGGGGTTTATTTCCGCGCATAAATGCACCAAATAAAATGCATTATATGAACGGATCCATACAATGCATTTTGCGTTAACCTTGAATAAATTTTTTCAAAGGCTTTTTCGCCACATTTATTATTTTTTCGAGCAGCTTGCAAATCAGCTTGCTTAATGTGTCAATATGTAAAAGTCTGAAAATCTGAATTCTTAAATAATCCACAACCGTTGCAGCAAGATAGAATGCGATCGAACCGCTAAGCACAAGCCCTGTTTGAGCCAATGCCGAGGAAGCGTCAAAAAATGTCGAATATTTGCAAAGGAAATTGTCCCAAATCAGGGTATGTGTTTGAATAATATAAACACTGAATGAGGTTGCGGAAAGTATTTTTATAAACGGTTTACCATGTGATATTTTAATTCGGCTGAAAAGAATCAGTAAACACAAAGACGATATAAATACTGTCGGAGAAGTATAGACAAGCAGAAAATCCCTCAGTGGCTGGCGAAGCTTTATAGGGAATTTTAAATCGTAGAGCACAACATTACCTATATAAGTCAAAGTCCAGCACGCAATTGTCAGTATAATATAGACCTTGTTGGAAAATTTATAAAAAAATGATTGGTATTTTTTTATGGCTGCACCAAAAATATAGCAGAACGAAAGCCACATAATACTATAACCACGGATAAGCCCGAACATATCCTGTGCGAAAAATTTCTCAACATTGGAGCAGACACAAAAAATTATAAAACCTGTCGCAAGAAAAGAAAATAACTTTTTGCATGAAAGCTTCTCAACTATGCTGTTAAAAAACGGGATGAAAAAGAACATGAAAAAGTAAGCGGAAAAATACCAAAACCTAACATTTAAAACCGGAAAAAATGAGCCTAACAACAGATATGATTGATGAAAAATCTTTTTTTCAACGGCTGAAAGGGCAACAGAATAACAGGCAACCTGAAACCAAAGACTGATTATTCGGCTGTATTTAATTTTTGAGCCGTACATTACATAACCTGAAATCAGCGCAAAGATGTCCACTGCCCCGTAGCATAAGACCATAAAAAAAGATATCATGTAAAAGACAGTGCCTGAATCCGGATTTCCCTTATATCCCCCATGACCGGAAAAATGCAGCAGAGTTACCATAAACATTGAAAGAATTCTCAAAAGGTCTATGCCGTAATTTCGCTCCCGCTTTTTTTCAAGAGTTTTTTCATTATTCTTTGCTTCCGTCATTCTGATCCCTCCATATATTAAAATTTTATCAAATCACGGATTTAATGTCAACAATATGGAAAAATACTTTTTATATTAGACTGTTAATTGTATGAATGACAGGTAAAAAAGCAACATGATTGACATTTTATAGACAAAGTGTCGAATAAGTTAGATTTATTTCTAATCTCGGTTGACTTTATAAAGAAAATGTGAGACAATAAATATCAATTTTAGTAGTGAGGTACAGCGAAATGTTACTGAAAGAAAATATTCAACGTGCAGGCGTGGGATTTCTGCTGGACAGAGTGCTGAAATACGTTGACAAGGATCCGAAAAAGAATATTCTCAAGCTTATCGGTCTTGCCGAAAAATTTGCCGGAAAAACATTTCCCGAAAAGACATTTAAGGGCTTCCGCGATGCGATCAGCGACGATGATAATGTTTGGAATGCCTATGCGATGAATTTGCTCAAGGATATTGACAGGGGCTATCTCAAAAAGATGTTTTTGTCTTTCGTTCTCGGTGCGGGTCTCCATGGAACAAGAGCCGTAAGAGCAAACCGCGAAAAGTATAAGTGTAACATTCCATGGCTTATGCTCATTGACCCGACAAGCGCATGTAATATGAACTGCAAGGGCTGTTGGGCGGCTGAATACGGTCACAAACTCAATCTCACATATGATGAAATAAACAACGTTATCAATCAAGGTGTGGAGCTCGGAACTCACCTTTATATGTTTACGGGCGGCGAACCGCTTATCAGAAAAAACGATATTCTGCGCCTTTGCCGTGAGCATAAAAACTGCACGTTCCTTGCTTATACAAACGCAACATTGATCGACCAAAAATTCTGCGACGACATGAAGGATGTCGGCAATCTTACTCTTGCGCTCAGCATCGAAGGTTCTGAGGAGTCAAACGATTCCCGCCGCGGCAAGGGAGCTTACGAGAGAACCATTAAAGCAATGGAGCTTCTCAAAAAGAATAAGTGCATTTACGGTCTTTCGATTTGCTACACCTCGCAGAATGTCGATAAGGTAACAAGTGACGAATTTATTGATTTGATGATTGAAAAAGGTGCAAAATTTGCACTTTACTTTAATTATATGCCGGTCGGCACGGGAGCTGTTGAGGAGCTTATTCCCACCCCTGAGCAGAGAACGCATATGTATTTCTGGCTCAAAAAGATGCGAAACGGCAAAACCGGCAAGCCGTTATTTGTAATGGACTTCCAGGATGACGGCGAATATGTCGGCGGTTGTATCGCGGGCGGCAGAAACTATTTCCACATCAATTCCGCCGGTGACATTGAGCCTTGCGTATTCATTCATTTTTCTGATTCAAATATCAGAACACATACGATTCTTGAGGCTTTGAGAAATCCGCTGTTTATGAGCTATTATCACAATCAGCCGTTCAATGATAACCATCTGCGTCCGTGCCCGATGCTTGAGAACCCCGAATATCTCAGGAAGATGATTAAGCAGACAGGCGCAAAATCGACCGACCTTGAAAATCAGGAAGGTGTTGAACATCTTTGCGCAAAGTGCGATAAATTCGCCGCCGCATGGAAGGAACAGGCGGACAAGCTTTGGGCGGAAAACAAGCATCCTAATCCTAAAACGCAATATTACCGTGATACCGAGCAGGCCATGAAAGAAAAGCTTGACGATTTGGTAAGATAAATATAGAAAATCGTCCGTTTCAGACGGGCGATTTTTTTGAAAGGCATGAAATTTATGTTCAGAAAAGCTACAAAGAAAGACATTGACCGTATCAGTGAAATTTATGATGAAATCCACGACTCGGAAGAGGCAGGGCTGGTTACAATAGGCTGGATAAGAAATATTTATCCGACAAGAAAGACAGCGGAAGTTGCAGTGGCGGCAGGTGATATGTTTGTTGAAGAAATTAACGGGACAATAGTTGCTGCCGCGAGGATAAACAAAGAACAGGTGCCCGAATATGCCGATGCACGCTGGACTGCCGATGCACCCGACGGTGAGGTTATGGTGCTTCATGCGCTTGTCGTGTCGCCTAAAACTAAGGGGAAGGGCTACGGAACGGCATTTGTCGATTTCTATGAAAAATATGCGCTTGAAAACGGATGTCCTTATCTCAGAATGGACACTAATGCGAGGAACACCGCCGCACGCAGTCTATATAAAAAGCTCGGCTATACCGAGGTTTCGATAGTTCCATGTGTGTTCAACGGCATTGACGGCGTACAGCTTGTGTGCCTCGAGAAGAATTTATAAATCAACCTGAGTAGATATAATTATCTCCGTGGCACTACCAATGCGGTAGGCGGTTACACTCTTTGCCCTCGTCAGTGGGTGATTTTATGCAATACGTTACATATGAGAATTTATTCACATTCGCACTTGTAATCATCGGACTTGTGACTGTGTTCGTTGCAGTTCTTGCATATAAAAAGAAATAACCGCCCTGTCCTGAGAAAACGAGCGGTTATTCTTTAACTTTTCATTCGAGGGCGTAACCGTCTATCGGCAGTGCCGCCCTTTGTATCTTTATTATGCGCCGTGAAGCGCAATTTGTCAACATGAGATTTATCAAAAGTCATCGGACAGTTTTGTTCGATGGCTTTTATGCTTTTGTATTCATCAATTTAATCAATCTCGGCCTGAAATGCCTGTGAAAGATAATGAAGCACAGGTCAACCAGCGCCGTGACCAATCCCGTAGCAAGAAAAATCCATTCGTGCTCACTGTAAAACAGCGAAACTATGAACGGAACGAAGCTGAGCACGATGTTAATCTCATGTATAGCCTCAACCGAACAGGTCTCATTGATAAGCGCTTCAACCGGGAAATCCTTTGATGAGGAGGTCTGCGGCAAAAGATTTGGAAGCTTTTCTTTCCAACGTTTTACTCTGAGAGCTTTGAAAACAGACTCTTCAAACTTTTTCGGTGCAAACCAACCGCTTTTATAGTCGAATCTTATCGGCTTTTTTGAAACAACTTCCGAAACAAGAATTCTGTATGCAAAATGGTAGAAGCAGGTTAAAAAAGTTATAAAACAGGTGAAAGAATAGTGATTGTCATGGTGAAGATGCGAAATTAGGAAAATAACACTGAGAACGGCAAACAGAGCCGCCGCCGTAAACATAAATTTCCGTAGATGTTTCATTGTTTGATTTATTCCTCGAGTTCGGGCAATCAGCTTGCCCGAGAGAACGCCGGACTAATGGCGTTCCCTCAGTTGTAATTTATCAGCCGACAAATTTAATCGTAAGAATCTTTTTGCCTGTAATCTCAAAGTCCGCGAAGCCGTTCTCGTCAACCGTAAGCGGAGCAACATCCTTTTCCTCAAGGCTTACGAGCTTAACCTCGCTCCACTTCTTGCCGGAATACGGCGGGAGTTCAAACTCTGCCTGCTGTCTTTCAACGGGCGACTGAGCCTTTTCAATCGGAGCGATACCGCCGTTGAGGCGAATATTTGTCTTTACAGTTTTGTCAGACGGGTTAAAGAGACGAACAACATAGCCTGTACCGTCCTCGCTCTGCTTAATGCCGCTGACGTTGAGCTTTTCTGTGCCAAGCTCAAGGAATGAATGAACAAGGTCGTTCTTTCCGTGGTCTGTCGGAGCAAGCTGTGCTACGCCGAAAGCAAGGTTGAATCTTTCGCTCTCGCCCCAAACATTGCCGTCCTCCCAGTCTCCCTTATGCGGCATGAAAGCATAACGGTAGGTGTTCTTGCCGATGCACTGTGAGCCCTTATCGCTTGCGCTATAGTCCTGCATATCGCTTGTAACACAGATGCGAAGCGGGAAAGCGCGAAGAAGTGAAAGATAAACCGTGCCGCACTCATCATCCGAGGCTTCATATGCTTTAAGTCCCGTATTGAGGAGAGCTGCGCCGACCTTGCCGTCTGTTACATCAACGAAGGAGTTCATCGGCTGCTCGGTCATCGGTATCTCGTCATAAAGCGAATAGTCAAGCTTTGCAACGGGGCGCTTAACAACGTCAAACTGACCCTGAGCGTATGAGAATTCCGACTTGATGTCAGTCGGGAATGCTACCTGAAGGTAGTGATCCTCGCTCTGATTGTCAACAGTTGTTTCAACCTCAAGATAACGTGAGCCCTTCTTCAATGTGACAATGCTCTCGATCCTGCAGGGATTGAGGTGCTTTGAACGCGTCTTCTCGTCCGGGTTTCTTCCCTCGGGAAGTGCCCAGTCGATAGCAACCTTGTATGAAACGGCAAGCTCGCCCTCGTGGAGAAGCGTAATCTTTGCATTCTCGTTAAGAGTTGTAAAGGTTTCATCGTTCTCCGGGGTGAAGTGCTCCCACGGGTTGCCGATTTCGCCGGTATCCTTGAAATATCCGAGTCCAACATAGCTCTTGCCGTTCTCCTTATCAAGAACATCATAAGTTCCGTTGGAGTTGAACGAAACTCTCAGGTACTCGTTCTCCATAACCTGATTTCTCTTGAGCATAGTCTTAGGCGTTGTTGCGCGGACATGATAAAGCGGCTGAAGCTTTAGCGTTTTATAGCCCATAGCCGGTACATCTTTGACGTCAAGCTCAATCGTGTACTGCTGAGTATGAAGAACATTGGCAACGTCGTTCGGATTCTGAATGATCTGAGCCGAGTTCTTGTTTGTCGTAATTACCTGATAGGTAAGAACAGTTCCGTCGGGATCGGTAATTTTAAAGCTGTCAGCTTTCCACTCTGCCGGAAGCTCAACCGTCATCTTGACCGCTTCGCTTCTCTTGAACGGAGCCGGGTTAAACACAACGATCGCTGCTTCGTCACGGCTGAAGCCGTCAAGCTTAATATCGCCTGCAACGTCCATGAAAGCTCGCTCATAAACACAGTTTGAAAGCTCTCTTGATTGCCTGTAACGATAGATAACGTCCTCATAAACTACATCACGTCCGCATGCACCGATACTGTCATGGCCGTGGTTCTGAAGAAGATAGTTATATGAAAGGTCGATGAAGTTCTTCTGATACGGAGCTCCGCTGAGTGCCGCAAAAACCGCCATAGGCTCGGCGTAATTCTGAAGCTGAGTCTCCGTCTTGAAGTTTGCCTGCTTAACATAGGTTCTTGCGGAAATGATCCAGCCCATCATGCTGCTGACGCTGCCTTTGGTGTACGGATCACGCATTTCTCCTTTGAGAACAGGTGAATTCGGGTCAAACTCATCAATGATGCCCTGCTCCATTTCTTTGAGTGAGCTGTGATAAACAACAGCGTTCGGGAGAGCTGCGTCAAGGTCTTTAATCATCTCGACCTCACGGGCATCGGGGCATGATGAGTCATGGCCGAGTGACCAGAAACGGTGAGACGTTGTCCAGTCGTTGTCCTGCTCCTTGATTGCCTGCTCCGCACGGGGCTTAATGTTCTCCTTATGGTACTCATAGAACGGGTGAGCGTATTGATAGTCAAGATTTTTGTTCTCGGAATCAATGAACTTGAATATACCGTTGTTGTCATTCCAAACCATGTCACGGTTATTCTCGTTCTGCTGATTGTAATAAACAGGACGCTGAACAATGTACCAAATGTTATAACGCGGACGCTTGCCGAGACGTGAAGCATAAATTCTTGTTCCGTCCGGGCTTTCCCAGTAGAACTCCGACTTCGGAGCGCAATACTCGTTGATTCCGCGATAGAATGAGGCAAAGTGAATGTCAAAGCCTGCATAGATCTGCGGAAGCTGAGAAATCTGACCCCAGCCGAACGGTGAATAGCCTGTCTTGCTTATGCCGCCCATTTCCTTGCCGATTCTGTGGCCGAGCAGGAGGTTACGGATAAGCGATTCGCCGCCGACAGTGAATTCATCGGGGAGGCAGAACCAAGGACCGACACCGATTCGACCCTCGGATATGTATTTTTTCATAAGCTCTTTCTTCTCGGGATATGCCTCAAGGTAGTCCTGAATGGGCATAGTCTGGGAATCAAGATGGAAATGTCTGTACTCGGGATACTTGTCAAGTATATCCGTCAGCATATCAAGCATATAGCCGAGCATATACTGAGTTCTTCTTGCTGAAAAACGCCACTCTCTGTCCCAATGGGTGTTTGAGATGAAATGGCAGTTAATCTTCTGCGGTTTGTTGTCCATCTGTCTGTTCTCCTTTTTCCGAAGCTTCCGTCTGCTCGAGTGCTTCGGCTTCTTTTGTTTTGTTTTTATTCTCGATGATTGTCTTGAGTCTTGCAACGCTCGCCTTGATCTCGTCCTCATGGACAAGGTATGCCTCGGTCAGCATAAGAACAAAAAGTGCAAAGCTTACTGCGTGAACAAGCTTTTCGGAAGTGATTCTTTTCTTCAATTAAATCATCCCTTTATAATTTTTAAAATATCGGCAAAGCTGTTTTCGTAATAATTGCAAACAGCCTTTGTGCCGCTGTCAACGATATTGCCGCCTGCGATACCGATAGTCGTGTAGCCTGCAAGACGGACGGAGCAAACACCTGCACCGCTGTCCTCAATGCCGACAACGTGATTACGGTCAGCGAAAGCCTCTCCGAGACCTACAATAGAGGTTTCGGAATAGAGCCACGGGTGCGGCTTCGGGGAAAGCTCGCCGAGAGTTCCGACCGAGCCTTTTCTGAGCGGGAAGCCTGCGGAAATGATTGCATCATAGAAATCCTTCGGGTCACCCATGCCGAGAGTCTTGAATGCCGAAAGAATTTCCGGCCATGCCTTTTCGTAAAGACCCGAGGTAACAAGACCGATTTTTACGCCCATGTCCTTAAGCTCATACAGAAAGTCCTTAACGCCCTCCGTCGGAGTAAATGCGCCGTCCTTTCCTCTGCCTGCCATGATCTCTTCCATCTCTCTGTGAGTGTGCTCAAAGTAAAAATCACGAGCCTTGTCGAGGGATGCGCCGGGACAGTATTTATCAATACAATACTGAAGATGCTCGGAAACAGAATGACCGGAAACAAACGGAAGGTCGGCTTCTTCAAGCTCAAACTTCGGATTGCCGAGAAGGCTTGCAATGCTCATTTGAATTATCCAGATCCAGAATTCCTCACTTCGAACCGTTGTGCCGTCGAGATCCATAAGAACAGCCTTAACAGGCTTCTCAAGAGTAACGGGCGCAACGGGATAATATACGGGGTATGCGATTGCCGATTTTACACAGGCAAGAGTGTGTGAGCCGAAAGAGACGAACTCGACCTTGCTGTCACCCGTCGAAACTATATCGACAACTCCGTTATTACCGACGGAAAATTTTCCGTCCTCAGTAGCGTCCAAAACGTGAAAACCGCTGTCTGCACCGATGTCTCCCAAATCGGGAATATGAATTGTTTTGTCCAAAAGCATATGATACTTCCTTTGCTTTAAATAATCTTAATCAATTTATACTATCAAAATCATTTAAAAAAGTCAATATATTTAAACCGCGATTATTGCTTTTTTTCATCGTATTCAAATCATATGTATAATATGAAAAAGAAAATCAGCCGTCAAATGTAAAATAATTCCAAACATATTGAGATTTCCCGACAAATGCGTTATAATAAATTGATTTATTATACTCACAAGGGGGAATTATGTGAGCGGAGAAAAACTGAACAATAAGTTCCACTGGGGATTTGCGCTTATCCTCGTTACAATATTTCAAGTGTTGACCGGAACAGTGGTAATAACCGCCAACGGTTTCAACAGCACTCTGTTTACTATCTTTGCAGGTTATATTCTTCTTGAATGGGCTTATTTTATCATTGCTTCTATTTTTTGCGGACAGAATAACTTTGAGCTTGAGATAATCGGTTTCCTCTTCTCGGGCATCGGTCTGACGAATGTTGCCACAGTTGATAACGACTATGCGCTCAAACAGATCGTTGCCATTGCGCTCGGACTGATTCTGTTTATCTTCATGCTCGCGGTTATGCGCCGCACGGATATCGTCATGAAGCTGCGAATGCCCGTTGCCTTTGCGGCGGTCGGACTGCTCGTCGCCAACCTTGCGCTTGCAAAATATACGAACGGTGCGCTTAACTGGATCACAATAGGCGGCATATCAATTCAGCCGTCCGAATTTGTCAAGCTTGCGTTTATCTTTGTCGGAGCGGCGTCGCTGGACAAGCTTCAAAGTGCACGAAGCCTTACTAAATATCTTATATTCTCCTTCGGCTGCGTCGGTGCGCTTTTCCTCATGAAGGACTTCGGTACCGCATTGATTTTCTTCTTCACCTTTATAGTAATTGCATTCATGCGCTCGGGTGACGTAAGAACGATTGCACTTGTATGCGTTGCGGCTTTACTCGGCGCAATAATGATCGTATATTTCAAACCGCATGTTGCCGCCCGATTCAAGGCATACCGTCATATCTGGGAACTTATCAACGACGAAGGTATGCAGCAGACGAGAACTCTTATTTATTCGTCAAGCGGCGGTCTTTTCGGTCTCGGAATAGGAAAGGGTATGCTGAGAAATGTTGTTTTTGCCTCGACCGACCTTGCATTCGGAATGATATGCGAGGAATGGGGCATGATAGTCGGTCTGACTATAGTTATCACATATGCTTTTATTCTTCTTTATGCAATCAAGGTTGCAAGAAACACCCGCTCGGCTTTCTATGCAATCACAGCTTGCGCGGCGGCAGGACTTTTGCTGTTCCAGACAAGCCTGAATATTTTCGGCGTAACGGATATACTTCCGTTTACGGGAGTTACTCTTCCGTTCATCAGCCGAGGCGGATCCAGCGTTATCTCCTCATGGGGCATGCTTGCGCTGATAAAATCGGCAGATATCAGAACCTACCCTAAGCTTTCCAAGACTATACTCCCCGATCATCCGCTTTATCCGCCCAATATAATGATAGGCAAGAGGTCCAAGCGAAAGGTATATGTTCCGCCGGTTGTTGAGCAGCCGGTCAGAGTAAAAAGCTCCGCATCGGATGTGCCTATAAGCAAAAAACGGACACAGCAAGCCGGCAGGGGCGATGTTCCCATAAGCAAAAAGAGAACAACCTCTGCTCAGAATTCAAAGGACATTCCGATATCACGGAAGAAATCCGGGAACGGGAGGGCTAAATAAATGAGAAATACCACAAGACGTGCCTTTGTTCTTTACTTCGTTATAGTTGCATTTTTCTGCGGACTCGGATTCATGATGTACAATTTCTTTGTTCACGGCTCGGAATGGACGTCAAATCTTGTTAATCAGCATATTTATAAAAACGGCGAAATTTCCAGTGCCGGTACGATTTTTGACCGTAACGGAACAAAACTCGTTTATTCGGAGGACGGTGTACGAATTTATAACGATGACAAAACAATTCGCAAAGCCATGCTTCATGCTGTCGGTGACAATTCATCTTTCATCGCAACCGGAGTTCAGTATGTTTACAGTTCAAAGCTTTCGGGCTACGACTTTGTGAACGGTGTTTACAACCTGAAAAAATATAACAGAGGTAATGACATAAATCTCACCCTCGACGCCGATATATGTAAAACCGCTTACGAAGCAATGGACGGCAGGAAAGGAACCATAGCCGTTTACAATTACAAAACAGGTGCTATGGTCTGCATGGTTTCAACACCTTCATATGATCCTCAGAACAAGCCGGACGATATTGACGAAAATTCCGATGAATATGAGGGCGTTTACCTCAATCGCTTTGTTTCGGGACTGTACACCCCCGGCTCCATATTTAAAGTCGTTACCGCTATCAGTGCGATTGAAAATATTCCCGACATATATTCACAGACCTTTGAGTGTACAGGCGAATATGCAACGGGCGACGGCAAAATCATATGCAGCGGTGTTCACGGCACCGTCGATTTTGAGGAAGCGCTTAACCATTCCTGTAACTCCGCTTTTGCACAGATTGCAATTCAGCTCGGCCAATCAAAGCTGATGCAGACGGCAGGGGAGCTCGGCTTCAACACCAAAGAGGACATGGATCAGATAACCGTTTCCGCAAGCCGCTTTGACGTCAGTAAAACCACAAAAACCGACCTGGGCTGGGCAGGTATAGGTCAGTACACCACAATGGTAAATCCCTATCATATGCTCACAATAATGGGAGCAATCGCAAACAACGGCGTTGCAACAAAGCCGTATTTTGTTCAAAACATGGTCTCCCCCGACGGCAAGATCAACGTTATCGGAAAAACCGCCGTGAACAAAACCGTAAACATAACTCCCGAGATAGCGGCACAGATGAAAAAGCTTCTTCGTTCAAACGTTGTGAATTATTATTCCGATTCAACCTTCCCCGGGCTCAAGATGTGCGGAAAGACGGGCACCGCAGAGGTTGAGGGCGGCTCGCACGCATGGTTTGTCGGCTTTTCTCAGCGTGAGGACGCACCGTACGCCGTTATCTGCGTTGTTGAAAAATCCGGATCGGGTCTCTCGGTTGCCGGCGAGGTCGTGAACGAGGTCATGCAGGATGTCTGCAATTAACACAACATGTTGTGAGTAAAGAAACAAACTATACTAAAACAAAAAAATTATTAAAATATTTTTATGAAAAAGTGAATATATTTCTAAAGAAGAACTATAAAAATCTTTTTCGTGCTATTATAATAAAAAAGCGAAGTGTTCCCTTCGCAAAATAAAAAGCATGAAAATGCAAAAAACAAAAAGGAGAGATTTTTTCATGAAAAAATTCTTAGCAATTCTTCTCTCGGTTATCATGCTCTTCACGCTTGGCGTTGCAGCATTTGCCGAAGGCGAAAACGCAAACGAGGGTATGCCTAAAGATACACCTAAGCAGGCAGGCAAGGTTGTTTTCTCAATCCAGAATACATACATTGAGCCCTCAAAAGAGTATTCGATCCCAATCATCATGAAGTCAGATTATCTTGAGAAGGTTCCTGAAAACGCAGAAACTTTCTATTTCGGATTCTCAGGCATCAGCTTCTCAACAAGCGAGAAGGATATTGTTGAGATTAAGAACATCAGATTCTCTGATAAAATTGCTGCTGATGATCAGCTTGTTGTCAACCAGGTAGATCTTGAGAACGGCATGGACGGTTCAATGGCTTTCAAGATCAAGAAGGCTGATTTCAACAAGTTCTTCTCAACATCCGACGAAGGTATCGTTATCGGCTATATTGATGTTGTTACAACCGAGGCTGTTCCCAAGGAGTACAACAAGGACTTCGGAAGAATCGTATTCTTCCCGTATTTTGACCTTTACTCAGAAGATAACGAAGGCAATCCGAATGGTTGTGTTGCAGATCCTAATGCATCGGGCAGCTCTGTAGGCTATACAGATGCAGAAGGCAACTTCACAGGTATTTTCCTTAACGAATCCGAGAATGATGAAATCGTTCTTGATACAGCTTGCTTCTATCATGCACCTTATGTTCCTACATGGCAGGAAAGACTTAAGGTTTGGGGCAAGGCTCAGGGTCACCTCATCGTTAACTTCTTCATCACAATTCTTGAAGTTCTCGATTCATTTCTTACAAAATAAATAAATCATATTGGTTTTTGAAGGACGGTTTAAGCCGTCCTTCTTTTTTTGCTCTCTTTTGAAAATTCATAAAAATGTGCTTTATTTTATCGGCATTATAGAGTATAATAAATATATTATTTCGAGAAATTCTTATTAACAAGGAGACAGACCGATGGTTGACCTTATAAAAAGAAATACACCGAGAATTGCGGATCAGTTTCTGCTGAAAACAATTGAGTCCGATAACGGATATGATTGTTATGAAATTTATTCCGAGGACAAAAAAGTTGTGCTCGCCGGAAATTCACCGCTGAGTCAAGCAATGGCCTATTACGACTATCTCGGCAAGTATCACGGCGTTGTTATAACAAGCGGAGATTATGATATTTCAACGATCTCCTCCGCTCCCCTGCCCGAGGAAAAAATCAGCCGAACAATAAAGAAAAAAATCCGTGCCATGACAAGCTATGAATCGTTTTCGCTCAACGGCAATTTCCGCGGCTTTGACCGCTGGGAAAAAGAGATTGACTTTATGGCTATGCACGGCTTTAACCGTGCGCTTCAGCCTGTCGGCTTTGACGGCGTACTTTTCAGAACGTTGACCGATATCGGCATGCCCGAGAATTTCTGTCTTGAATTTTCCTCCGGCCCTGCATTTTTAATGAACCAGCTCACGGGCAACATCGCCGGAACAAATTCAGTCAACAGCAAAGAGTATCTTGAGAGAAAAATCACCGTCGGCAAGCTTATAAGTGACCGTGAAAGAAGTCTCGGGATTGAACCGATTTTTCCTGCGGCAATTCCGAGTGTTCCTTTCAGCCTCAGAAAAAAGTATATCAAGATGGACATTTTCAAAGCTCCGATGTGGTACAATTTTCCTCCTATTTTTTTCATCAGACCGAAGAATGCCTTTTTCTCTGTCTTTAATAAAAAATTCCTGACAATTCAGCGTGAAGCGCTCGGCGAGACACACAGCTATATCTTTGAGGGCGTATACGAATCGGATAAAAAAGGCTACAATTCTCATCTTGCCGACCTCGGTAAAGCCCTCGAAGAAATGCTCGGCGAATTTGATGCGGAAGCCGTCTGCTATTTGCACACAAGCTCAATAAATGCCGACTTTTTCAAAAACTGTTCGGGAGACAGATACATTTTTCTTGACAACTGTGAAATGAGCAA
>ULRD01024591.1_pt1 | contig 13722 bp, 12 predicted proteins | sample 1955181 | NCBI WGS metagenome assembly ULRD01 (sample SAMEA4835675, study PRJEB28245) | human gut metagenome | biome: gut microbiome; material: fecal sample | place: Denmark | collected 2008
GAGGACCGCTATCCGGAGTGGGGGCTTCCTCCTTGTCCATGGGAAGAATCGAGGCGCCTTAAGAAGCCTGGGATTCAGGGGAGGATCGAACGGGTAGAGCTGCAGATCGAGCGGGTGAACTATAACGAAACTCATCTTGTGGATTTCTTTGTAGACTCGAAGCGAGAGGAGCCATTTTTCTCTGAGTTAGAAGAAAGTTTTTCTCATATGGTACTGCGTAAAATCGATGAGAAGGGCATGACGGATCCGGAATGTTATAAGAAAGCCAATTTGGATCGGAAGCTTTTTTCTAAGATTCGGTCCCATGCAGATTATCAACCCTCTCGGGCAACGGCGCTCGCTCTGGGGATTGCCCTGGAACTTCCCCTCTCTGAATTGCAGGAGCTTTTGGGAAAGGCAGGGTATACCTTGTCTCATGCCCGAAAAGGCGACCTGATCGTAGAGTATTTTGTGAAAAAGGGAATCTATGATATTTATCAGATCAATCAGGTGCTGTTTGATTTCGACGAACCGCTTATATAGTGAGGAGTGGTAGCGGCGCACAACATTGGGAAGCGCCGCCTTTTTCGGGATTAGGAAATATGACATTGTCCTATGACGTGCGGATGGAGAACCGTTATTTTACCAGTCACCAGTCACGGGTCACTAGCCATCAGAAGATTCATTTGTCGCTTTCCAAGCGACCATTTCAAAAGAATAAAGGGATATACTAAGACTGCAAAAGAGTCACTGACGAAGTGATATCTGGCAGTCTTTTTATTTTGCATCAGTGACTTCTAGCTCCTAGTCACCGCTTATTCGCAAGGAGGAGAACTATGAATACCCAACTGACTGAACTTGTTTTCATTCTGGATCGCAGTGGTTCTATGCACGGGCTGGAGAAAGACACCCTGGGCGGGTTCAATTCTATGATGGAAAAGCAGAAAAAGGGAGAAGGAAATGCATTGGTCACCACCGTCCTCTTTGATACAGAAATCGACGTCATTCATGACCGGCTGCCCCTGAAAAGCGTGCGTCCTATGACCGAGGAAGACTACGTGGCCGGTGGCTGCACCGCCCTTCTGGATGCAGTAGGAAGTACCATTCATCGCATTGGCACTGTCCATAAATATGCCCGCCCAGAGGACGTGCCGGCCCATACCCTCGTGGTCATCATTACTGATGGAGAGGAAAATTCAAGCCGCTTCTATGACTACGAAGACGTGAGACATATGGTCGAAAGAGAAAAATCGAAATATGGCTGGGAGTTTATTTTCTTGGGAGCCAATATGAATGCCATTGAAGCGGCAGGTCATCTTGGCATCCATGAAGATCGTGCGGCAGAATTTTTATGTGATGAGGAAGGGATTCAGAAAAATTTTGAGGCAGTGGATGACTTCTGTGACCATTTCGTAGAATCGATCTCGGTAGACTGGAAGAAAGGAATAGAGGAGGACTTCAAGAGACGGGGAAGGAAATAATGGGGGCGACTGATGACTAGTATAGCGTTTTCTAAATAACTGGTATTTAAGTCAACTTCCGAATTAAGTTAGGAGTTAGGAGTTAGGAGTTAGGAGTTAGGAGTGAGGAGTGAAGGTACGGCGCATAAAATTTGGAAGCGCCGTGGAGTTTTATGTAAATAACAAACAAGTTGTTTTATATAATGAGGGGTATTGGGGCGCTATATGAATTGTGCACCCCTTCCACCACTTCTCTCTTCTAACTAAGTCCAGAAGTTGACAAAACGAAATACTAGTAACTGGTGACTAGGGATTAGGGTTAGCCCCGTGAGGCGCGCCGCTTTTTTGGATGAGAAATGGTGGTGCGGCGCATAAAATTAGAAGCGCCGCAGAGTATAGATGGCGATGCCCGAAGGAAGGCGGGATAACAGGTTTCCCGTTTTTGTTTCCTGACATCGTCCGCTTGACCGCGAATGACAAAGATTTCTCGCTTCGCTCGAAATGACGATACGAGAGAAAAGTGACGGTGAGATATGATGAGAAAATGGTTATTACTGGTATTGCTTTTGCTATGTCCCTTGTTTCAAAGTGTGGATGCCTTTTGGCTCGTATCTTATCAGACGGGAGAACGGTATCAATATGCAGGGGAGGGCATGTTTTTTGATGAAATGAGAGGACAGTATGTGAATATTCCCATCGTGCAGTTTATGGGAGATCAGGCACTTTCTGCCAATGGGGTCCTCTATGAAGTGGAGATGACGCCGGAAGAACAGATCGCGATGATGGAAGCTATGTCGCGGCAGCGGTAATGGGAAATGAGGGAGAATATATGGATTTAAATCAGCAAGTCGCCATAGCGAATGCGGTTATGCGGATTGTTTGTGGAGATAGCCGTTCCTATTATGTGGGACGTCCTGTAGAAGAGATGAATCCTTTGATCAAGGCAACGTTTGATTGGGGTGGAAAGCAAGGGTGGTCAGCCGAACAGATTCCGCAGTATTTCGGTGATTCGTTCCTAGCATATTTTAGTGGGATATTAGGCATCCGGTATCGATGTGCGTCTCTTTGGCTGCATCGCGCCTACAAAAAAGAGGATGCCGATTACATGGATGTTGCTATACGGTCTTTGATAGAGGGGACTGGATTCATTCCTGAAGGAACTTCTCATATATTCTCTGCTATGATAGAAGCCTTTCCTTCGGAGAAGTTTGAGGCTCTTTTTGTGGCAGATAATTCAGCGAGGGAAATTATGAATCGATGCGATGCTGATTTGGAGGCGCTTTCTAACTATCATCCTTTGCCAGAACTGCGTAATTTCTTCATTTCTCGTTTACAGGGGGAGTTTGAAATGCTCAATGCGCTTCCTGTATTTCGCAAAGAAGGATGCTGGTTCTGGATTGGCCTGGCAGGAATTGTGGGATTCATTCTCTACCTGATCTTTTAGCATAGGTGAATTAAGGAGAAGAAGGCAATGCAAAAAATTATGGTCATTATGTTATTTTGGCTCCTTATGCCATTTTACTCTTGGGCTATTTCTTTAGAGGATATACAGAGTCATCCAGAACGATATGTAAAGATGGATGAGAGTCGATCTTGTATCAATTATATAGATGCTGAATCAATCCACTCTTTACGATGCGATCCACCTTATTATACGTTATTAGGAGATGTGTATTATGTGGGCCGTAGTGATAATCTAATTTTTAAAGTGACAGAAGTTTTTTGTTATGATTACCAAAGAAGTAGAAGAGAATTAGAGAAGTCCATCCAATTAAGAGATAGGAACATCTCTTATGATCAACTCAATAAGGCAATTTTCAAAGAGTTAATACAAAATACTGGTATAGTGGGCAGTGTGATCAGTGAAAAAGCCTATAATACAGCAGGGACATTTCTTCAGGACGTACCTACCAATAAATTTAGGAATAATAAAATTATATTAAACGCTCCCAATTCTCACGATGCAGATTATATGTTTTATAGATATTACGGCCAGCACTTTTTGTATTAGTAAAGTAGAGGGGAGCAGAAATGACATTTATCGGAATCTTGGCTTTCTCTGTGGTATGTTCCATATTGAAGAAACAAATCGAAAGCTTTCTTTTTGCTTTCCCTTTTATGATGATTGCAGCCTACTTCTTCTTTTCCGGTGGCCCATTCTGGATTGCCGCTGGAATAGCGACTTCTACCCTTTTAGGAGGGCCTCGACCAGACGAAGACGGTTTTTTTGTCTTTTGCCGCTATCCTATGTTTAATGCAAAATATGGTTTTATCTTTGATATTATAGGAGCGATTTGCATCCTTGTTGGGCTATTCAAAGTATTTTCCTAGAAAATGAAATATAACACGATTTATTAGTCCTTCTTGTCATGATGGTTTCAGAAATCTAGGGAAACGCTGATTAGATCTGACAATGATGTAATCCGTGTTTCCCTAGAGCGAAGCTTAATCGCGTAAGCGATATGAACCATGAAATGCGCTGGCGCCAGATTGCAGGGAATGTCTTCATGGAGAACCATCTCCCTTCGCTGTGTCTTTTGGGCTTGCATAAAACGCGCCTCTCATGAGTAGAGGCGCGTTTTATTTTGTCAATCAAAAATGCTTGCGTGCTAAAACGAACTGTGCCATAATTACAATATAACATAAATAATTTCAAAGCAGTCTTCTATAGAGAAGGGAGCGATGGGAATGACAGACATGATGAGAATCGTGACGATCGGCGCGCTCCTGCACGATATAGGCAAGGCCATCATCAGGGCCAGCGGAGAGAGGAAGACCCACTCTCAGCTTGGCGCTGATTTTTTGCGCCCTTTTTGTGGCATATCGGAGGCAGGAGAAGCGGTGTTGCGCTGCGTGCGCTATCACCATGGGAGAGATCTTAGCGGGGCGCATCTCACTCCGGATGATCTCGCCTATATCGTCTACGAAGCGGATAATCTCGCCGCAGGCATCGACCGGCGGGATAGGGATGACGGGACGGCGGCTTTCGGATTCGACCCCGAGCTGACACTGGAGAATGTATTCAATGTCTTCGATGGGGTGAAGAGAAAGTCCTATTTCCCTTTGCAGTCTCTGAATGCAGCGTTGCCGATGAATATGCCGGTCGCTGACAGGCCCTTGGCGAGCCGCGGGAAATATGCAGGGATCGTGGAGACGCTCTCGGCGAATTTCAAAGAGATACCGCCGCAGGAGATGAAGGGAAATGAGCTGCTCCGCATCCTGGAGGATACGCTCTCCTATGTGCCTTCGAGTACGGCGAAAGGGGAAGTCTGTGACATTTCCCTTTTCGACCATGTGAAGATCACCGCCGCGGTGGCGTCCTCGCTCCTTCGATATATGCAGCAGCACGGGATCGCAGATTATAAAAATTTCTGCTGCACGCGCGGTCTGGAAAACCGCAAGAAGGATACGCTGCTCTTTATTTCTGCTGACTTCTCCGGCATCCAGAAATTCATCTACCGCGTGCAGACGAAGGGCGCGATGCGCATGCTGCGCGGGCGCTCCTTCTATCTGACGATGGTGATGGAGCACATCATCGATGAGATCCTTGAAAAGCTCTCGCTGTCCCGGGCGAATCTCATTTACTCCGGCGGCGGGCATTTCTACATGATGGCGGACAACTCGGAGGAGACGAAAGCGGTACTGGAAGATGCCTTCCGCTCTGTGAATGACCGGCTGCTTCATGACTACGGTACGTCGCTCTATGTGGTGGCGGGCTGGGTGCCTTTCTCGGCAGAAGAGCTGCTCCCCGGGAAGGAGAGGAAGGATAATATTTTCCGCCGCGTGAACCGCGTCATTGCGGAGAAGAAGCAGAGCCGCTACAGCGTGGAGGCGATCGCTCAAATGATCGACGAAGACAGCGCGCTGAATACGATCGAGCCCGGCATGCGAGAGTGCGCGCTCTGCCACCGATCGCTGGATGCTTCGAAGCTCGAGGACTATGCTGTCCCCGAGAAAGAGGATGAAAAAATACAGGTCTGCCCGGCGTGCAATGGCATGTACCTTCTCGGGAAGGACATCATCGACGCAAAGCCTGTCTTTGCGATCTTGCATGCACCCATCGAAGGGGCGCTGCCTCTGCCATCTCCCTTTGGCGAGAAGTACCTGAAAGCAGTCACGACGGAAGAGGAGTGGAACCTCGAGAAGAAGGGGCTGCTCTATCGCGTGTATGCCCGCAATGCATCGGCCACGTCGTCTCTGATCGGGACGCGCCTGTGGGTGGGAGACTACGCAGCCAAAGAAGACGGCAGCACGCTGGATTTTGGCGACCTCGCCAAGCGGTCTGGCGGGAAAGAGGAAGATACCGGGATCGATCGCTTGGGCGTGCTCCGCGCGGATGTGGACTGGCTGGGCGCCGTCTTTGCGGCAGGCCTTCCTGCGCAGTATGCGACATTCTCCCGCTACGCCGCGCTGTCAAGAAGCCTCTCCATGTTTTTCACGAAGGGGATCGTAGATATTTGCGAGAAGAAACTCCCCGCGGGCGAGAAACCCTTCTACCTCTTCGGCGAGAAAGAAGGAAATCGACTGGTCCACATCGTCTACTCCGGCGGCGACGATCTTTTCCTCGTCGGTGCGTGGGATGACCTCTTAGAGCTTGCCGTCGATCTTCGGAAAGCCTTTGCTGCCTATACGAATGGCATGCTCTCCTTCTCGGCGGGCCTTGGCCTCTTTTCTCCCACCTATCCCGTGATCCGGATGGCGGAGGACAGCGGGGCACTGGAGGATAGGGCAAAGAAAGAGCCGGGGAAAGACAGCGTGGCTCTCTTTGGAGAGAGCGAGGCCGATGTACCGGTCTTTTCATGGAAAGAATTAGAAAAGGAAGTGGCAGGAGAAAAATTGCATTTTCTCCTGCAGCATATGATTCTCACCGGGATCAATGACAACGAAGCACCGCAAGGACGATGCCCGGCAGGGAAATCTCTGCTTTACCGGCTTTTGGAGCTGCTGGTGAAGCGGCCCTTCAACCTGGCGCGATTTGCCTATACCCTCGCCCGGCTGGAACCGGTAGGAAAGACCATCACGGCAGAAGAAAAAGCCAATTACGAAGACATACGGAAGAATCTGTTCCAGTGGGGGCGCTCCTCGGGCAAAGAAAGACTCGAAGTGGAAACGGCTCTTCGGCTGGTCATTTATCGCATGAGAGAGAAAGAAAAATAAGGAGGCAGCTATGGAAGACTATGTGAATCAAGCGCAGCAGGTGATGAGCCGGATCGCGAAGGATGGGCTCACCACCTCGCAGCTCCGTTTATTTCTATCGGCAGTGAATGCCGTCAACGGAAAAGTAGAGCAGTACAAGAACCGCACGGAGGGTGCTGCTCCGACGAAGCTTTCCCCAGAGCTTGCCATGCAGGTGAAGTTCCTGAAAGTGAAGCTGGCCTACCAGATCGGACGCGCTGAAAGCAAGAGGAAATCCGATCAAAGACTTTGAGCGGGAAGCGCAGCTGATGAGACGCATCGATGCCATCGGGGATGACATCCGGAAGTATGAAGATTTCGCATCGTACATGGAAGCACTCGTGGCATTCCACAAATTCTATGGAGGCAAGGACTAGTATGGGACAGGTACAACTCTTAGGGAAACTCATCATCAAAGCCACGCTCACGGTCGAGACGGGGCTTCACATCGGCGGGTCGAATGACTACGCTCCCATCGGTGCAGTGGATAGTGTCTTCGTGAGAGATACGATGACGCACCAGCCCATCATTCCCGGAAGCTCGGTGAAGGGAAAGATGCGTACCCTGCTCGCGAAAGCAAGGAATGGACAGCGGATGCTGGAAGCACCGGATAAAGATGAAGAAGTCGTGCTGCGTCTTTTCGGCTCGGCAGAGAAGGGCCACATCCTTCTCTCCCGCCTGCAGTTCGCGGACTCCTTCGTCAGCCAGAAAGCACTCTCGCGCTTTTCCGCGCTGGATACTGACACCTATCTCGGCGAAGTGAAATTTGAAAATACCATCAACCGTGGGACAGGTGTGGCGAATCCTCGCCAGATCGAGCGCGTGCCGCGAGGGATGAGCTTCGATTTCCAGCTGGTGTACAACATCGAGGATGAGGCGGAAATGAAAGAAGATCTCACTGTCCTCGCTGACGGTTTCCGCCTGCTGCAGCTCGACTATCTGGGCGGGCATGGTTCCCGCGGCTATGGCCGTGTGTCTTTCTCTGGATTCACCACCTTGAAGATCGATGCGAGGACAGGAGAGAAGACAGATTGCCGTGAACTTACCCGTATATTCGAGGAGACAAAGCTATGAGGAGCTTCTACATCTTTCCGCTCCATTTCACGACGCCGGTCCACTTCGGCAGTGCGGGATATGGGGGCGGCCTTGAAATGGCAGGCATGACCTGCCCGGCGGACACGCTTTTCAGTGCGCTTTGCGTCGAAGCAGTCCGGCTCGGCGGGGATGCGCTGGCTACGCTCACAGCCAAAGCAGAGCGAGGAGACATCGCATTCTCCGATCTCCTTCCCTGCCGGTGGGAAGCGGGAGAGTGGCAGTGGTACTTGCCAAAGCCCGTACTTTCCATGCCAGTGAAAGCAGAAGTAAGGCAGACACTCGGAGAGGCGAGGGAGGCTTCCTCTTTCCGCAAGAAAAGCAAGAAACGCGCTTTTCTGCGTGCATCAGAGCTTTCCCTTTATATCGATGATCTGCGCTTTGGTGAAAATTCGCTGGAAGAGGAGCCGACCTTTGCTTCGCTTTCTGTGGATACCCATTACAATGGAAGGCTCGCTCGTCCCTATGCGGCAGGCAGCTTCTCCTTTGCCGAGAATGCAGGGCTTTACGTCCTGCTGCGGCTTGCGGATGAGAAAGATCTTCCATCAGTGCTTGCCCTTTTCCACCTGCTCGGGCTTTCCGGCATCGGTGGACGCCGCTCGAGCGGGATGGGAAAATTTGAACTCGGCGCAGATCCCATCCTCGTCTCCAAGAGCGCCGAGGAAGAGGATACCGGCGCCCTCTATGAGCTTTTGATGGATACGCAGGCGGCCACGCAGATGACGATTTCCTGTCTCTTGCCGAAGAAAGAGGAGATCGAAGCAGGCATTGAGGTAAAGGGGCTCTGGATGAAGCGGAGCGGGCTCACCTGGACACCCGGGATGGAGAGCGCAGTGAAAGAGAAGAGCATCTACATGCTTCCGGCGGGGAGTACGCTCTCTTGCCGCCTTGCCGGCCGCATCGCGGATGTGGCGACGCCAGCCGTGGGACATCCGGTCTACCGCTATGGGAAAGGATTCTTTCTGGGGGTGCCGACATGAGTATGCGTTATTGGAAAGTCACACTGGGCGTTTACTCGCCCACCTTCATCGGCAGCGGGACGACATATAAGAAGGACAGCTATATCTATGACCGAGAGCATAATCAAGTGTACTTTCTGGATGAAGGAAAGTGGGCTGTATTTCTTGGGCAGCATGGCCTCATCGATGACTTCGCACAGGCGCTCACCCGTGAGCTTGCGCGCTTCGACCTGTTCTTCTATCTGAGAAATCAGCCCCAGCTGCGGCGGACATATGGCAGCGTCTGGAATGTGATCCATGCCATGCAGGATGACGGCGTCATCCGCGCGGAAGAGGAGTACTACGCCGCCGATCGGAATGGCAGGTTGAATGACATCGCCGGATTCATCCGTGATGCAGAAGGGAATCCCTACGTCCCGGGGTCATCGCTGAAAGGAGCTTTTCGCACGGCGATCCTGACGAGCGTGATCCGTAAGAACCAGCGCCTGTATCAGAGTGATTGGATGAATCTCAGACAGGCAGCGGGGAAAAAGGGCGAGATGGGACGTGCCATGGACGCTCTTGAGAAGAAGCTCGCCATCCCGCTGAATCAGGAAGGAAAGCGCGACATGGTGGACAGCTATTTCCGTGGACTGACCGTCAGTGATGCGATATGGAAAGAAGGAAATCTTTGCGTTGCCGCCAAGTGCGACCTCAGCGTCGATGCCGATGATACGCATCAGGTGGCACTCTTCCGTGAATGCCTCGACTACGGCACGAAGCTTACCTTCACGCTGGGGATCGATGACGACCCGCGCGCGATGGGCCATTTCGGCATACGGGACTTCCAGAGCCTGCTTTGCGTGCTGCGGGACTTTGTCGATTTCCAGTATGAGATCCTCGCTCATCCCTTTGCGCAGAATGCAGAGCGCGATGTAGACCGCGGACTCGGGGATATCAAGAAGCACAAGTATGCCGACCTTCTCTTAGGCGGCGGGACGGGCTTTCTTTCCAAGACGCTCGTCTATGCACTGGCACCTCGCCGGGAAGATGCCGTCTACGTGACGCGGAAACTGATGGAAGCCTCTTTCCGGGGGGGGAAGCACTTCCGGGATAAGGTCATCTCACCACACACGCTGAAGCTCGTGTGCGTGGAGGATGCCTGCTACCTCATGGGGCTTTGCTATCTGGAAGGAGAGGAGATCCGATGCTGAGACAGGCAGAAATCGAACTCACCCTCCCCGAAGGGGAAAAGCTGAACCAGTCCATGGGATCCGTTCTCCACGGTGCGCTCATGGGTATCATCTCCCCCGAGTGGGCGGCGGCCATGCACGAAGAGAAGGTGCGCCCCTACAGCCAGTACGTCACTTTGAAGGAAGGAAAGATCTACCGGCGCATTCAGACACTCACCGAAGAAGCCTTCGATGAGATCCTCGTGCCGCTCATGAAAGAGAGCCAGCTCACCCTGAAACAGCGCGGCTATCCGGTGGGGCTCTCTCACTTCCATGTCGCAAGACAGGAAACCTTCGCAGACATCGAAGAGCGCTGCTGGAGCGGGCGGCGCATCCACCATATCGATATGGATTTCCTGACGTCGACCTCTTTCAAGACGAATGGTACCTATGCCATTTTCCCCGATCCCCGCCTCCTCTTCGTGAGCCTCGTCCGGAAATGGAATGCCTTCAGCGACGCTTCCGTCATCGATGAGCCGGACCTCATCGACCACCTCGCGAGCCAGCTGGACATCTCCGACTACCACCTTCATATGCATCCCTTCTCCGTAGAAGGCCGCCGCATCCGCGCCTTCCGCGGGAATGTGACCTACGGCTTCTTTCAAAATGACATGGCCGCCAGCCTCGCTGCCACCCTCGCCTCCTTTGCTATGTATACCGGCATCGGCATCAAGACCGCCCTCGGCATGGGCGCGGCGGAGACAGAGGTCGCGTATTGGGAGAAGAAACAGTAGGAAACCATGGGCGTCGTAGTCCATGGTTTCTCGTGGAAACTCTCTCGAATGAGAAATGAAGGGGACGGTTTCGCCGCTTGTCATGAATAGCCTTCCCCTCGAGGGGAAGGTGTCCCGAAGGGGCGGATAGGGCACTTGCGGTATGAAAGCGAGAGGGAAAAGCGTTTCAAGTAGGCGGAAAATGAGAGTAGCGCCTTCCCCGCATCGTCATTTCGAGCGAAGTCAAGAAATCTTCCTTGTACACCGGTCAGACAAAAGATGTGGGAGAGCGGTAAACACCGTACTTCATACGACTTGGAATGACAGACTTCCTCATAGGTACTGTTTTCCCGTCTGCAAGAAAGATCCCTCGGCTGCGCTCGGGATGACGAAACGGGAGGATGGGCTGTCTCACTTTTCGTCTCATCCCGCTGCGGGAGCCAACCTCCGCCCCTTCGGGATACCTCCTTCCAAAGGAAGGAGGGAGAAGTCCAAACTCCTTCCCGTCATGGGGAAGGCGGCGAAACGAGAATACCGCTGCCCCACACCCAAAGCCTTCCCCTCGAGGGGAAGGTGCCCCGAATGGGCGGATAGGGCACTGGCGGCAGGAAAGCGAGAGGGGAAAGCGTCTCAAGCAGGCGGAAAATGAGAATACCGCCTTCCCCGTATCGTCATTTTGAGCGAAGCGAGAAATCTTCCTTGCACACCGGTAAAAGGGCGAGTGTGAGATGAGGAGAAACACAAGCACCTAGGCGATTTTCTGTACTGCCGCATGAATGCCGTGCACCACTATGACAGGGAAATCGAGGGCGTGATCGGGATGACGAAACGGGAGGACGGGCTGTCTCACATTTCATCTCATCCCGCTGCGGGAGCCAACCTCCGCCCCTTCGGGACACCTCCTTCCAGAGGAAGGAGGGAGAAGTCCAAGATCCTTCTCTCCATGGAGAAGGCGGCGAAACGAGAATACCGCTGTCCCGTACCAAAAGCTTTCCCCTCGAGGGGAAGGTGCCCCGAATGGGCGGATAGGGCACTGGCGGTATGAAAGAGAGTGGGGAAATACGTCTCAAGCAGGCGGAAAATGAGAGTAGCGCCTTCCCCGCATCGTCATTTCGAGCAAAGCGAGAAATCTTCCTTGCACACCGGTGAAACGGAGAGTGTGAGATGAGCGCCCGAGCGATTTTCTGAGCAGCCGCATGCATGTCGTACACCGCTGCGACAAGAAAGATCCCTCGGCTGCGCTCGGGATGACGAAACGAGAGGACGAGCTATCTCACATTCGTTTTCAACTGAGCACGTAGAAGGCTGCCCCTGCGGGGCAGTCTATCCTGCGCCTTCGGCGCGCCTCTTCTTCAAGGGGCTACTCAACGGTCATGCAAAAACGCAATGCCCGAAGGCGCCATTTTAGTCCCCAGTCCCCAGTCCTTAGTCACTCAATGAAAGGAGCTACATATGCGCATCTTATTCACACCCGCCGGCGATACGGACCCTGTCCGTGGTTTCCATGACGGTGCGATCCTGCACATCCTTCGTCATTATCCGGCAGACAAAGTCATCCTCTTCCTCACGAAAGACATGGAAGAGAAGGAAGACGAGATGCACTGCTACACGAGAGGTATCGCGAGCGTCGCTCCGGATGTGCCGGTCGAGATCCTCCGAAGCGGCATCACCGAACCGCAGAAGTATGAGAAGCTGACCGCCATACAGGACGCCTTTGCCAGTGCGTATGATGCCCATCCGGAAGCGGAGTGGCTTCTGAATGTCAGCTCCGGCACGCCGCAGATCAAGACCGTCATGGCACTCCTCGCACTCGACTACCCGCGGACGAAAGCCATTCAGGTGCCAAGCCCGGAAAGAAAATCGAACCGCGGAAATCATCCCTGCCGGACGGCTGATGAGCTCGTCGAAATGCTCGACTGCAATGAAGACGCCGAGCCCGGTGCGGTCAACCGCTGCGAAGAGCCACCGCTCCTTCTCCTGAAGCGCCACGGCCTTCTTCGTCAGGTGACATCGCTCGTCAGGAATTACGAGTACGCCGGTGCGCTTCAGATCGTCAGGCAGAATAAGAACTGCTTCTCGCCCATTTCCGAAAAACTCCTTCAGCACGCCGCCTTGCGGCGCGACCTCATGTGGAAGGAAGCGAATAAAGTCATCGCCCAGTATGAGGGGAAACCACTCATCGAAGGGGCGGGAGACTTCTCCGAGTATTTCCAGGTCATGGAAATGAGACAGAGAAAGAAGCAGTACCCGGAATTCATCGTCAAGCTCTCGCCTATCCTTGCTTCACTTGGCATGCAGTACATCCAGAAGATCCCCGGCTTCACCCTGTCCGAGATCGGATACTGGAAGAAAGATCGCGCAGGACATCAGATCTTCTTCATTGACCGTGAACGCATGAACCAGAATTGGCGGGGCCTTGTCAGCTATCTGGAGAATGCCTTCGGCGGTATGCTGCGCCCGGGGCCGATCTACTTCAGCCTCATCGTCCTCATCTCAGAGTATCTCGAAGAGGGAAAACTTTACGGCAATGAAAAGCATAGCCAGATCACCCGCCTTTTCAAAGAACTCCGCTCCGTCGAAGAAAGCGTCAGAAATCCCATCGCCCATGAGATCACGAATATGAGCGATGAACGGATCCAGAGCCTTACTAAGAATGCGGTAGGGAAAGGGCTCTCTTCGAAGGAAATCCTCCAGCGCCTCCACGAGCTCGCCCGCCTCATCCGCGGTAGCGATATCCGATGGACATATGATGAGCTCAATGATAAGATAATAAAGAGCTTGTGAGGATGAGTAGCTAGGGATTAGGTTTGCGATACGAGAAAACCGCTAGTTTCAAACCTCCGCGGCGGCTCCATATTTTTATGCGCCACCATTTCTCATTTCTCATTTCTATTTTCTCATTACAAATCCCCGCCGATGCCCGTTCTGCCTGGGAAAATCGGCATTTCATCTCCGAAGGAGAGTGCCTGATGAAGCGATCCCCCCATCCCCGCCGCAAATGCGCTTGCGAGAGCAGACGGGCTGGGGCTTCGCAGGCACGCTATTGAAAAAAAGTCCCCAAGAAAGGGGACGAAAACATGGTGCTATGGATATGAAATGGTAAACTAAAATTGGACACAGAGGGGGGTAATCT
>ULRD01010253.1_pt1 | contig 13692 bp, 13 predicted proteins | sample 1955181 | NCBI WGS metagenome assembly ULRD01 (sample SAMEA4835675, study PRJEB28245) | human gut metagenome | biome: gut microbiome; material: fecal sample | place: Denmark | collected 2008
GACGCAATCCTCGAAGATCAGGTCGCAGGTAGAGGAACCGCGAATACCCATCTTCTTCTCGTGCTTGCCCTGGGAGAAGCCCTTGTCGTCCTTCTCCACGATGAAAGCGGAGATCTCCTTCATGGAGCGGCCGCGCTTGTCGACGACCTTGCCGGTGACGGCGATGATGACGAAGGTATCAGCCACGTTGCCGTTGGTGATGAAGCACTTGGAGCCGTTCAGGATGTAGTTCTCGCCGGACTCGTCCAGGACAGCGGTGGTCTGCTGGCCCTGAGCATCGGTACCAGCGCCGGGCTCGGTCAGACCGAAGGCGCCGATCTTGCGGCCGGAGCACAGGTCGGGCAGATACTTCATCTTCTGCTCCTCGGTGCCGTTCTCGAAGATGGGGGCGGCGCACAGGGAGGTGTGAGCGGACACGATGACTGCGGTGGTGCCGCAGACCTTGGCCAGCTCCTCAACGCACATTGCGTAGCTGAGGACGTCGGCGCCCGCGCCGCCGTACTCCTTGGGGAAGTAAATACCCATCATGCCCAGCTTTGCCATCTTCTCGACGGTTTCCATGGGGAAACGCTCTTCCTCGTCGATTTCGGTGGCCAGGGGCTTGACCTCGTTCTCCGCGAACTCGCGGTACATCTTCTGAACGAGCAGCTGTTCCTTAGTCAGATGGAAATCCATACTATTTTCTCCTTTTCCAGAATGTTACTTATTGTAGTTGAAGAAACCCTCGCCGGACTTGATGCCCAGCTTGCCGGCGCGCACCATCTTGCGGATCAGCACGTTGGCACGGTACTTGCTGTCGTGGGTCTCATTATACAGAACGTCCATGATGTTCAGCACGATATCCCAGCCGATCAGATCGCCCAGATGCAGGGGGCCCATGGGGTGGTTGCAGCCCAGCTGCATCGCGATATCGATATCCTCAGCAGAGGCGACACCCTCCTGCAGGACGCAGACGCCCTCGTTGCAGTAGGGGATCAGGATCTTGTTGACCACGAAGCCGGGAGCCTCGTTGACCACCACGGGGGTCTTGCCGATCTCGACGGACAGGTTCTTGATCTTCTCGACCAGATCAGCGGGGGTATTACCGCCGGCAATCACTTCCACCAACTTCATGGCGGGCACGGGGTTGAAGAAGTGCATACCGATCAGGGGATGCTTCAGGCCCTGCGCCATCTCGGTGATAGACAGAGAAGAAGTGTTGGAGGCGAAGATGGCGCTCTCCTTGCAGATGGCATCCAGACGGCCCAGCAGTTCCTTCTTGGTGGCCATGTTCTCGGCGACGCACTCGATGACCAGATCGGCATCGGCGGCAGCCTCGAACTCCTCGACCAGGACGCGGCTCATCAGATCATCAGCGGCTTCCTGAGTCATCTTGCCCTTGGCGACCTTCTTGTTCAGAGAGGCAGCCAGCTTGTCCTTATGACGCTGGGCGCTTGCCACGCTGGAAGCATACATCAGAGCGGTGTGGCCCTTAGCTGCGAAAACCTGGGCAATGCCGCTGCCCATAGTACCGGCACCAAATACTGCGACTTTCATGTGTTTTCCTCCTATAATATATTGTTTAATCATCAGGCGAACCTGTTAATTAACGTGGGGTACGCTTACTTATTCTGGTAAGGCTCGTGCTTGCGCTTTTCCAGGAACGCGGTCATGCCCTCGATCTGGTCAGCGGTCTTGAAGCAGCTGCCGAACAGCTTCTCTTCGATGACGATGGCGTCGTCCATCTTGGCCTCCAGGCCGTCGTTGATGGCCTTCTTGCAGGCGCGGACGGCGATGGGCGCGTTCTTGGCGATGGTCTCGGCCAGCTTCTCGGCGGCGGCCATCAGCTCATCCAGGGGATAGACGGCGTTCACCAGGCCGATGCGCAGGGCCTCGTCCGCCTTGATATTCTTGGCGGTGTAGATCAGCTGCTTGGCCATGCCGGGGCCCACCAGGCGTGCCAGACGCTGGGTGCCGCCGAAGCCGGGGGTGATGCCCAGGCCCGTCTCAGGCTGGCCGAACACGGCGGTATCGGCGCAGATGCGGATGTCGCAGCTCATGCTGAGCTCGCAGCCGCCGCCCAGAGCAAAGCCGTTGATGGCAGCGATGGTGGGGATGGGCAGGGTCTCGATGCGGCGGAACACGTCGTTGCCGTGCTTGCCGAAGGCCTCGCCCTCTTCGGGGGTCAGGGTGCTCATCTCGCCGATGTCAGCGCCGGCCACGAAGGCCTTTTCGCCGCTGCCGGTCAGCACCAGGGCGCGGATCTCGCTGTCAGCGTTGACGATATCCACCAGCTCGCCCAGATCGGTGAGCACGTCGCTGTTCAGGGCGTTCAGCGCCTTGGGACGGTTGATGGTGGCAACTGCGATGTGTCCCTTTTTCTCTAACAGAACATTCGTCATGTTAACTCCTCCTTACTTCCTTTTCGGACCGTGTTTCATTACCGCTTTAACGGAATGAAAACATTGCTCCTCATACAGGTTACATTATAGTACTTCGTCTAAAATTTATCAACCCCCATCCGGGGTGCTTTCCGCTTTTTTAGCACATTCCACAAAAGTCAACGAGAGAATTTGCACATTTTGAGGGTGGGTTTTTCCCGCTTTGGGGCCGGGACGTTTTCCTGTTTGCAACGGGGGCGTTTTTGTGGTATAATGTCGACCCTGAATCAAGTTGACCATTGGAGGAAATTTCCATGCGGATGAGAAAAAAGAAGAATCTGGTGCCCCGGATGGAGGCGTGCGGCGCGTGGCTGGTGCGGGACCCCTTCGCCCAAAAGGGCCGCTGGCGGGAGCTGATGCCGGGGGCACGTGAGGTGCGGCTGGAGCTGGGCTGCGGCAAGGGCCGCTTTACCGCCGGGACGGCGGCGGCGGAGCCGGACGTGCTGCTGATCGCCGTGGAGAAGGTGCCGGACGCCATGGTGGTGGCCATGGAGCGGGCAAAGGACGCGGGGCTGAAGAACGTGTTCTTCGTAGACGTGGACGCGGCGCTGCTGCCGGACATGTTCGAGCCCGGCGAGATCGACCGCATCTACATCAACTTCTGCGACCCGTGGCCCAAGAGCAATCAGGCCAAGCGGCGGCTGACCCACCACAACTTCCTGAATCTGTACCGGAAGGTGCTGAAGGACGGCGGCGAGATCCACTTCAAGACCGACAACGACAAGCTGTTTGAGTGGTCGGTGGAGGAGATCCCCCAGTACGGCTGGGCGCTGCGGGAGGTGACCCGCGATCTGCACGCGGACGGCCCCGTGGGCGTGATGACCGACTATGAGAAGAAGTTCTTCGAGCTGGGAAAGAACATCAACCGGTGCGTGGCGGCGAAAATGCCGTGGGAGCCGGCGGAGGAAGAGGAATAAAATACGCAAAACGCCTGCCGTCGGCAGGCGTTTTGTTATATATGGCAAGGTGCTAACTCCGCAGGAACCGTCTCAGGAACCACACCGCCATCACGGCGCAGACGGCCTCGGAGATCACCGGCGCGTACCAGATGGCGCTGCCGCCCACGGTGAAGGCCAGCACCGCCAGCGCTGCGGCCTGGAACGCCAGTCCCCGTCCCACGGAGATGCAGATGGCCCCGGTGGGGCGCTCCACCGCCGTCAGGAAGCCGCCCATGAGGATGTTGCCGCCCAGCAGCAGATAGCACAGGCCGTACCGCCGCAGGGCACCGGCGGCGTCCGCCACCAGGCCGGGGTTTTCGTTTCCCAGAAAAATTCCGGCGATCTGGGGCGCGAAGGCCATCACTCCGGCGCAGATGACCGCCGTCATGACGCCCACGGCGGCGAAGCCGTACCGCAGCAGCCTGCGATAGCCCGCCGCGTCCTCCTTGCCGTAGTGGAAGCTGACCAGGGGCTGGCTGCCCTGGGAGATGCCCAGCATGGTGTTGATGATCAGGGTGTTCACATAGGCGATGATGGTGTAGCACACCAGGCCGTCGTCCCCCAGGCACCGCAGGATGACGCGGTTGAAGAGGAAGATCATCACGCCGTTGCACAGCTCTGTCACGCCGTCGGCCACGCCGATGGGCAGCAGCCGCTTGTAGATGTGCCAGTCCATCTTGAACTTCACAAAATGGAAGGTGTTGTGTCCCCGCAGGAAGTGGCGCAGATAGATGACGCAGGTCAGCAGCTGGGAAAGTCCCGTGGCAAAGGCCGCGCCCCACACGCCCCAATCCAGAAGGAAAATGGCCACATAGTCCAGCACGCAGTTGGTCAGGCACCCGGTGATCACCGTCAGAATGGCGATGCGGGGGTAGCCGTCGGTCTTGATGAGCACCTCCATGTTATAGGACACGATGAAGCACAACGCAAAGGGTGCAAGGCCCCGCAGATAGTCTATGGTATACTGGTAGGTGACGCCCTTCGCGCCCAGCAGCACGGCGAACGGCTCCAGGAAGACCAGCACCAGCACCGTGATGACAAGGCCGATGCACGTCAGCAGCACCGTATTCTGGCTGAACAGGCTGTTGGCCTTCTCGCCCTCGCCCTTTCCTAAGTAGATGGCGATGATGGTGCTGGTGCCCACGGCGAAGATGATGCCGATGGAGAACAGCACATTGGTAAAGGGTACCGCCAGATTCACCGCCGCCATGGCGTATTCGCCCACGCCCTTGGCCACGAACAGGCCGTCCACAATGGAATACAGGCTGAACACCATCAGCGACGCCACCGTAGCGGCTACGAAATGGAGAAACTGCGACAAAAGACTGCGCTCATTGAGCATTTTAGATAGTACTCCTCACTTTCCTCCCTCAGTTTGCAAAGGGGTATTTTTTCTATTTTAACGAAAATTTTCAATAATGTCAAATAGTCTTTCCGTTAAGGAGATACCATATTAAAAACTTGGACAGAATCTATGTGGAAAAAATAACAAAGCTTGTCAAACCGGCGGCGGTCATGTATACTGATGCTGTATGTAGGAATTTACGATTGTAATATGGGGGAGTTTGGGCATGGGAATTGCGGACGTCATATCGCTGCTGGGCGGCATCGCGCTGTTTTTATACGGCATGGCCGTCATGGGCGACAACCTGAAGAAGGTCGCCGGCAGCAAGCTGGAGATCGTGCTCTATAAGCTGTCCGGCACCCCCATCAAGGGCGTGCTGCTGGGCACCGCCGTCACCGCCGTGATCCAGTCCTCCTCCGCCACCTCCGTGATGGTGGTGGGCTTCGTCAACTCCGGCATGATGAAGGTGCGGCAGGCCATCGGCGTCATCATGGGCGCGATCCTGGGCACCAGCGTCACCGGGTGGATCCTGTGCCTGAACAGCATCTCCGGCGGCAGCGGCTGGGTGGATCTGCTGTCCACCGCCACGCTGACGGGCATGTTCGCCATCGTGGGCATTCTGCTGCGGATGGTGAAGGGAAAGCCCACCCGCAAGCATCTGGGCAACATCCTGCTGGGCTTCGCGGTGCTGATGTACGGCATGACCGCCATGTCCGGCGCGGTGGCGCCCCTGAAGGAGAGCGAGGCGTTCATCGCCATCCTCACCAAGTTCTCCAACCCCCTTCTGGGTATTCTGGTGGGTCTGGCCTTTACCAGCGTGCTGCAGAGCGCCAGCGCCGCCGTGGGTATCCTGCAGGTGCTGGCCGGTACCGGCGCCATCACCTTCGAGATCGCTCTGCCCATCACCATGGGCATTGCCATCGGTGCCGCCGTGCCCGTGCTGCTGTCGGCCCTGGGCGCCAACATCAGCGGCAAGCGCACCGCCTTTGTGTACCTGCTGATCGACGTGCTGGGCGTGGTCATCTGGGCGACGCTGTTCTACGCCGCCAACGCCATCATCCATTTCCCGTTCCTGTCCACTGTCATGACCACCGTCACCGTGGCGCTGATGAACACCCTGTTCCGTCTGGCCACTGTGGTGGTGCTGACCCCCGCCATCCCCCTGATGGAGAAGTTGGTGGTGTGGCTGGTCCCCGACAAGGGCGACGATCCCCAGGCGCGGCACGACATGGACCGCCTGGAGGAGCGCTTCCTCCAGCACCCGGCCCTGGCCATTGAGCAGAGCCGCCTGGTGACCGACTCCATGGCCGAGCACGCCCGCGCCAACCTGCTGCGTGCCATGCACCTGCGGGAGGCGTACACCGACCGGGGCTATGAGCAGGTGGAGGAATCCGAGGAGCTCATCGACCGGTACGAGGACAAGCTGGGCACCTATCTCATGAAGCTGACGGCCCGCTCCCTGTCTCCGGAGCAGACGGAGGAGGTGGCCAAATATCTGCACACCATCTCCGACTTCGAGCGTATCTCCGACCACGCCTGCAACGTGGCCGACGTATGCCAGGAGATCGACGAGAAGAAGATCGTTTTCTCTGACAGCGCCCTTCACGAGCTGGACATGCTGGAGGCCGCCGTCACCGAGATCCTGGCCATCTCCATCGACGCCTTTACCGGCGGCGACCTGCAGATGGCCGCCCGGGTGGAGCCGCTGGAGGAGATCATCGACGGACTGTGCGACGAGATGAAGTCCCACCATGTGGATCGCCTGCAGCAGGGCGTGTGTACCCTGAACCAGGGCTTCGTGTTCAACGACCTGCTGACCAACTACGAGCGCGTGGCCGACCACTGCTCCAACATCGCCGTGGCCGTCATCGAGGTGGAGAGCGACAGCTTCGATACCCACGAATATCTCAACAGCGTCAAGGCCATGAAGGACGCCTCCTTCGCCCGGTACTATGACGAGTACAAGAAGAAATACACGTTCTGAGTATAAAAAAGCACCGTATGGCCGATGCCATACGGTGCTTTTTTATGTTCTATTACTCCGCTTTGGGCTTGTCCTCTTTGTACGCCACGATGACGCCCGCCGTGATCAGCACCGCGCCGATGATGCTCATGACAGAGATGGGCTCACCCAGCAGCAGCCAGCCCACGAACACCGTCACAAAGGGGGAGGCGTACAGGTAGTTGTTGGTGACCACCACGCCCAGCGCCTTGAAGGCGATGTTCCAGATGGCGAAGCACACGGCGTTGCCCATCACGCCCAGAAACAGCCAGCTGACCAGCACCTTCACGTCGGTGAACAGCGGCGTCAGGACGGGCATGCCGTCGGTCAGCAGCATCAGGGGCACGGCGGTGAGGAACGCCCACAGGAACACCCGGCGGGTGACGATGAAGTTATCGTACTGCTCGGTATACTTCTTGATGAGGATGGAGTACACCGCCCACATCAGCGCCGCCGCCAGGGCCAGCAGATCGCCCACCGGGCTGAGGTGGAAGGAGAGCTGGCCGTTGAGCACCACCAGCACCACGCCGGCGATGGCGATGACCGCGCCGATGTACACATACTTGCCCAGACGCTCGTTGCTCCGGCTGAACAGCTGGGCCAGCAGCACCGTCAGGATGGGGCTCAGCGCCACCAGGATGCTGACGTTGGCGGCGTAGGTGTGATCCAGCGCCGTATTCTGCAGATAGAAGTAAAAGCTGCCGCCGGTGATGCCGATGAGGATGAACATCAGCTCATCCTTCCAGGGCAGCTTCATGGTACGGGGCCGCAGGATCCACAGCGTGATATACGCCAGGCCCATCCGCAGGGGGATGATCTGGATGGGGGTGAAGTACACCAGCAGATTCTTGGTCAGCACAAAGCAGCTGCCCCATACCAATATGGTGATGATGGCGAAGATGTGGCCCATCACTTTTGATTTTTCCATGGGAAACGCCTCCTGAGATATTTTTTCACAACATTTTATTATAAAGGAAACACCGCCCGAAATCCAGAGAAAAATACAGGTTTCCCGAAAATTTTTCCGTTCAAAAGGCGGTTGCCCTTTCCCGGGAAACGTGGTATCATAGAAAAGGAACAATTTCCGCGAGGAGGAAAACAACTATGCAGCATGCGACACTGGTGATCATGGCGGCCGGTATGGGCTCCCGCTACGGCGGCAACAAGCAGGTGGACGGCGTGGGGCCTCACGGCGAGATCCTGATGAACTACGGCATCTATGACGCGGCACGGGCCGGTTTTGACAAGGTGGTGTTCGTCATCAAGCCGGAGATCCGGGACCTGATCCACCGCCTGGCAGGCGACGCGCTGGAGACGCTCCACACCCCCGATGGCCGCAAGGTGGAATTCTGCTATGCTGAGCAGACCTTCGACTCCGTGCCGGACTTCTATCACATCCCGGAGGAGCGCACCAAGCCCTTTGGCACGACCCACGCGGTGCTGTGTACCCGGGACTATGTCCACGAGCCCTTCTGCGTCATCAACGCCGACGACTATTACGGCGTGGACGCCTACCGCACCATGTACGAGGCGCTTCAGACCCTGCCGGAGCGGGGCAAGGCCGTCATGGTGGGCTATCTTCTGAAAAACACCGTCAGCAAATACGGCACCGTCACCCGGGGCGTATGCCACACGGCGGACGGCAGGCTGACCGATATCCGCGAGACCATGAAGATCCAGCAGTTCCCCGACGGCAGCATCGCCGACATGGCGGACGGCCCCCGCCGGGATCTGGACGGCGACAGCGTGGTGTCCATGAACTTCTGGGGCTTCTCCCCTGCTATTTATGAGGACATGGAGCAGTATTTCCACGATTTCCTCCGCCATGTGGGGGACGACATCAAGGCCGAGTGCCTGCTGCCCGCCATGGTGGGCGACCTGATGGACAAGGGGCAGCTGACGGTCTCGGTGCTGCACTCCGCCGACCAGTGGTTCGGCATGACCTATCACGAGGACCGGCCCCGTGTGGCGGCGGCTCTGCAGAAGCTCCACGACGAGGGCGTGTATCCCGACAAGCTGGCGTGACGAAGCATAAAAAGATCACCTGCCGCAAGGCGGGTGATCTTTTTATGCGTGAAAAGATAAGAGAGAATAGTGAAAAACTGCGGTATGCCGCCGTGGGCGGCATGAATTGAAATGATTCTATCTGTATCGGGCTTTCTTATATGCAAGTTTCTATGTCGCAACATTCATTTTTTTGCGTTTGACGAAATTTTCACATTGTTCTGTGTGTAAAAATGAATCTTACAAAATTTATACTTGCAAAATCGAAATGACAGGTTTATAATGGGATCGTATTTGAGGGGCGCCTGCGGGGCGCGGCTATAGAAAGGAGCACACCATCATGAGCAACAGCAGCGGAACACTGGAAAAATTTGCAGGCTCCCTGAGCCAGCTGATCCGAAAAGAATACGCCATCGGTGAGGAATTCTACCGGGGCGATGTGAAGCGCGGCCTGCGCAACAGCGACGGCACCGGCGTACTGGCCGGCGTGTCCAAGGTAGGCAGCGTGCAGGGCTATTTCATCCAGGACGGCCAGCGGATCCCCAAGCCCGGCCAGCTCTACTACCGCGGCATCGAGCTGAACGAGATCGTGGAGGCCCATCGGAAGGCGGGCACCTTCGGCTATGAGGAGGTGGCGTACCTGCTTCTGTTCGGCTATCTGCCCTCCCAGTCGGAGCTGACCAGCTTCAACGAGATCATGAACCGGGCCCGGAAGCTGCCCGACGGCTTTACCGAGGACATGATCATGCGGCACCCCAGCCGGAACATCATGAACAAGCTGGCCCGCAGCGTGCTGGCCCTGTACTCCTATGACGACAATCCGGACGACACGTCCATCGAGAATATGCTGCTGCAATCCATCAAGCTGGTGGGCTGCTTCCCCTCCATCGTGGCCAACGCCTACGCGGTGAAGCGCCACTATTTTCAGGGGGATTCCCTGCACATCCACTTCCCGGTGGACGATCTGTCCACGGCGGAGAACTTCCTGCGGATGATCCGTCCCGACAAGCAGTACACCGAGGAGGAGGCCCATCTGCTGGACATGATGCTGATGGTCCACGCCGAGCACGGCGGCGGCAACAACTCCACCTTCGTCTGCCGCGCCATGTCCTCCAGCGGCACGGATACCTACAGCGCCATCGCGGGCGCGGTGGGCTCCCTGAAGGGCCCGCTGCACGGCGGTGCCAACGCCAAGGTCATGGAGATGTTCCAGTACGTCAAGGAGAACGTGGATCCCCACGATGACGGCTCCATCCGTGATTACCTGAACAAGCTGCTGGACGGCGAGGCCGGTGACCGCTCCGGCAAGATTTACGGCCTGGGTCACGCGGTGTACACCATCTCCGATCCCCGGGCGGTACTGCTGAAGAAGTATGCCCAGCACATGGCGGAGATCAAGGGCTATGCCGACGACTTCGCCCTGCTGCAGAAGGTGGAGGAGCTGGGCATCCCCCTGGTGCAGGAGCGCCGCCACAGCGACACACCCATGTGCGCCAACGTGGACATGTACTCCGGCCTGGTATACACCATGCTGGGCATCCCCGAGGATGTGTTCACCCCCCTGTTCGCCTCCGCCCGTATCGCTGGTTGGTGCGCCAACCGCATGGAGGAGGTCATCACCTGCCACCGGATCATGCGTCCCGCCTACCGCGCCGTGACCATCAAGGATCACTATGTGCCCATCAAGCAGCGCATCGGAAAGCTGGTCACGCCGGAGGCGTGAGGGAAACCGGCATAGTTTCGATAAAGCCTTGTGGGGGCGGGGTTCTCCCCCGCCCTCTGTCTATCTCCGCGACACCGATAGCGCAGGGGCATTTCGCCCTCCGGGGCGACCTACTTTTGCCTACAGTGGCAAAAGTAGGCAAAAGCACCGCTTAAACCTGCGGTTTAAGAATCCGCGCACGCTGTTCATTTTACGAATCTGACACATTGTACCACGCGTTCGCGGTAAATATTTGTTATCGTTTTGTATGACGAATTGACTTTCTTCTTGCGCCGCTGCCGCTCACGTTCTCAACGGTAGAACTAAAAGCGTTGTTCGACAGGGTGGACAGAGTCGTCCGCCCCTACGGACGGTTTCCGGCGGTCGCTGCGTAGGGGCCGGCGTCCCCGACGGCCCGCACGGTGGACGCAAAGATCTGTACGCGGCGGGGTACCCTCACCCTGCCGCGCGGTGGACGCACCGTATTTTCGATAAACAGTCGTAGGGGCGGACGACCCTGTCCGCCCGCCGACATAAGATGGTACCTTCAAAGACAAGATGGATGCTGCGGCGGCATAGCCGCCGCGATCGGAGGCTAAAAACATGCCACCGGCATGTTTTCTTAACGCCCCGACGCCGCTCCCCCCACACAACAACAAGACCGCGGAGCCATCGCTCCGCGGCCTTGTCCGCAATACCCCTTGTTTTCCTCGTCAGCGGCAGTCCTTGCTGTCCTTGGCGTTCTTGTTGTTCTTGGTGTTCTGGGTATTCTGGGTGTTGTTCTGGGTGTTCTGTGCGTCCTTGGTGTTCTTGCAATTCTTGTTTTCCATGAATTTGCACCTCCTTTATCTGTGCAAGCCTAGGATGTCCCGGAAAAATGCCGTCTATGCATGGAAAAAACAAAAATATCAGGCAAATTTGTGTTGACAAACTTCTTCCGAACAGGTATAATACTTCTGCAAAACAAAGAAGGTCGGTGCATCCGCCTCACCTCCCGCCCACGGCAAAGAGGTCAACAGCGATTTACAAAAGCCCGTAAAACCGGCTTTTTGATGTTGCGCGGATGCATAGCTGCATTCGCGTTTTATTTTTGATTGGAGGTGCTTGTAGTATTAGCAAGGTAGTGCATCAACTGAACGAGGACATCAACGACCGCGAGATCCGGCTCATCGGCGAAAACGGCGAGCAGATGGGTATCGTATCGTCGGCCGAGGCGCTGCACATCGCAGAGGAGCGCGGTCTCGATCTGGTGAAGATCTCTCCCCAGGCTGTCCCCCCCGTATGCAAACTCATGAACTATGGCAAGTATCGCTTTGAGCAGAGCAAACGCGAAAAAGAGGCCCGTAAAAACCAGCATGTGGTGGAGATCAAGGAGATCCGCATGTCCCCCGGCATCGACGTGGGCGATTTCAACACCAAGCTGAAGAACGCCCAGAAGTTTCTGGCCGACGGCAACCGCGTCAAGGTGTCCGTCCGGTTCCGCGGCCGCGAGATGGCCCATACGGAGATCGGCCGTGACCTGCTGACCAAGTTTGCCGAGCAGTGCGGCGAGGTGGCCAGCATGGAAAAGGCCGCCAAGATGGAAGGCCGCAACATGTCCATTTTCCTGGCTCCCAAGGCCGGTAAATAAAATTTGTATTCTTTTGTGACCACGCAATCGTAGGAAGGAGAAACAACTATGCCTAAACTGAAGACCCATAGCGGCGCAAAGAAGCGCTTCAATCTGACGAAATCCGGCAAGGTCAAGAGAGCTCACGCATTCAAGAGCCACATCCTGACCAAGAAGGACACCAAGCGCGGCCGTCGCCTGCGCACCGGCACTTATGCCGACTGCACCAACGAGGCGACCATCCGCAAGATGATCCCTTACAAATAAGAGACGGAATCGTTAGAATAGGAGGCTAATTAGATATGGCACGTGTTAAAGGCGCAATGATGACGCGCAAGAGAAGAAATAAGATGCTGAAGCTGGCCAAGGGCTATTGGGGCGCCAAGTCCAAGCACTTCAAGATGGCCAACGAGCAGGTCATGAAGTCTCTGACCTACGCTTATGTGGGCCGCCGCCTGAAGAAGCGGGACTTCCGTCAGCTGTGGATCACCCGCATCTCCGCCGCCTGCAAGATCAACGGCATGAACTATTCCACCTTCATGCACGGTCTGAAGCTGGCTGGTGTGGAGATCAACCGCAAGATGCTGTCCGAGATGGCCATCAACGACGCCGTGGCGTTCACCGCCCTGTGCGACATGGCCAAGGCCAAGCTGGCGTAACCGAACATACGAAGAACACCTGCCGCGGGCAGGTGTTCTTTTTTGTCCGAACCGGCCGCCGCAGGCGTTCCTTTATGCAATGTCACCAACAAATGGCAGTCAAAAGCCGTCATTATCCCGAAAGGCTTCTCCTGTGGCGAAACACACAAAAACAGTAGGTGGAACCTGTCGTTTTTTCTTGCAAATGGCCGGAATGTGAAAATAGGGGTTGACAAATGGCCCCGAAAGCGTTACTATGCCACCATCCAAGGCGGACACGCCATTGAGAACCGAGGAAAGGAGAAAATCAGTGATGAAGAAGCTGAGCGCCGTGATGATGATGTCTATGGAGATGTGCATGTGCCCCATGTGCATGTTTCGTCGCGCCCAGATTGGTCAACTGATTTTCCCTGACGGTATGGCGTCCTGCTGAACACAGGATGAACAACAGTCTTAAACGGTGGAAGGTCGATTGACCTGCCACCGTTTTATTTTTGTTCTTCACCCGCAAACCTACATTGATGAAAAAAGGAGACAAACATCATGAAAAAGCACAACTACTTCGTGAAGCTGGCCGCGCTGGCGCTGGCGCTGGTCCTGACCCTGAGCCTGACCGCCTGCGGCGGCAACAGCACCCCCGCCGCTGACGGCGACGGCGACACCCAGCCCGTCATCAAGATCGGCGTTCCCAACGACACCACCAACGAGGCCCGCGCCCTGCTGCTGCTGCAGGAGAACGGCATCATCAAGCTGGCCGACGGCGCCGGCATCACCGCCACCAAGAACGACATCGTAGAGAACCCCTACAACGTGGAGATCGTCGAGGCTGAGGCCGCGCAGCTCCCCAACCAGCTCCAGGATTATGACTACGCCGTCATCAACAGCAACTACGCCATCAGCGCCGGCCTGAACCCCGTGAATGACTCCCTGCTGATCGAGGGCAGCGCCTCCGCCTATGCCAACATCCTGGCCGTGAAGGAGGGCAGCGAGAACGAGCCCAAGATCCTGGCCCTGAAGGCCGCTCTGGAGAGCCA
>ULRD01014341.1_pt1 | contig 13641 bp, 11 predicted proteins | sample 1955181 | NCBI WGS metagenome assembly ULRD01 (sample SAMEA4835675, study PRJEB28245) | human gut metagenome | biome: gut microbiome; material: fecal sample | place: Denmark | collected 2008
TGAGTCTGCTCCGTCACGGATTCTGTAATGATACTGTTATCCGCATGAGGAACTTTCCTCCCGCAAGCAGCAGTTCCCCCTGCAAGCATCAGCGATACGGCTATCAGAAATGTAATTCTCTTAGTTTTCAGCATTTCAGCCTCTCAGCTCTGCGCCTATACCCGCAAGAGCTTTGAGTACGCGCTTCATAGCGCCGTCAGCCTGCTCGTCAGTGAGAGTTCCCTCGTGTGAACGCATTGAGATCGAATACGAAACGCTCTTTTTGCCGGATTCGATCTGCTTACCTTTATACACATCGAAAAGAGTTACCTTTTCAAGAATTTTTCCCACTGCGCCCTTTATAGCCTTTTCAAGCTCGGCTGCCGGGATCTCGTCGTCGCAGATAACGCTCAGGTCTCGTGTAGTTGCAGGGAATTTCGGAAGCGGCTGATACGTTATATTTTCAGCGGCACAGCTCATCATTTCAGCGATATTGAGCTTAGCAGCATAGGTCTTTACGCCGATGCCGTATTTCTCCTGCACCTCGGGATGAATTTCACCCATGATTCCGATGTGAACGCCGTCTTTAAGGATCACAGCGCTTCTTCCTGGGTGGAGAGCGTATCTTTCATCGAAAATTTCGCAGTCTCCGGCACGGACATATTCAACTCCGCTAATGTGCATTTCGTCAAGAAGCTGCTCGACCATACCCTTAAGAGTATAGAAATCGGAATCTCCGCCATACATACCGATAGTTATATTCTGAGGCTCGTCGGGGAGAGAATATTCGTATCTGTGCTTCCCTTTTCCGCTGCTTGCCAGAATTTCGCCGTTAATAAACGGCTTTTCCTGCTCCGCCGGCAGATATTCCTTGGCAATTTCAAAAAGACAGGCTTTTTCGTTTCGGTTATTGTAATTAAACGAAAGAACGTCGAGCATCGAAGGCAGCGTCGAGGTCCTCATAACGCTCGTATCCTCTCCGAGCGGATTTACTATCTTTACCGCCTTGCGGAGCTTGCTGTCCTGCGGAAGATTTATTTTGTCAAAATATTTAGGCGAAACAAAGGAATATGTCGCTATCTCATATCCTCCGAGCGAAGCAGCCGCATTTCTGAGAGTACGGATAAACTTCTGTTCTTCGGTATATTCAGCCTTTGCAACTCCTCTGAAATCCGTTGACGGAATGTTGTTGTAGCCGTAAATTCTTGCAACTTCCTCGGCAATATCGGCTTTGCACTCTATGTCGATCCTGAACGAAGGAGCGATCACTTTACCGTTTTCAATTTTGAAATCAAGACGGCTGAGATAATCTTTCATATCAGCTTCGGGAATATCCGTTCCGAGGAATCCGTTTATCCAATCCGCGTTGAATTCGACTTCGGCAGGAGTTCTATCAGTATGGTCGCAGTCGATAACACTGTTAACTACCTCGCCTGCGCCAAGAAGCTCCACAAGCTCAAAAGCTCTTTTAAGGCAGGTCATCGAGATAAGACGGTCAACGCCCTTTTCATAGCGCGAGGAAGCGTCCGATTTCAGTCCGAGCTTTTTCGACGTTCGGCGAACCTGAGTCGGCTCAAAATATGCCGATTCAAATACGACAGTCGTTGTGTCTTCCATGATTCCGCTGTATTCTCCGCCCATGATTCCTGCAACAGCGACAGGCTTCTTTTCGTCTGCTATAACAAGCATATCATCGGACAGCTCGCGCTCAACACCGTCAAGCGTCATGATTTTTTCGCCGTTCACAGCATTGCGGACGTTGATATGCGCTCCCCCGACATAACGGAGATCAAAAGCGTGCATAGGCTGACCGTATTCGAGCATTACGTAATTTGTGATATCAACAAAATTATTGATAGGACGTACTCCGCTTGCACGAAGACGCTCTCTCATCCAGCGCGGAGAAGGTTCGATCTTAACGTTTTTAACGATACCTGCGCAGTAACGCTGACATTTTTCGGTATTGACGATATCGACCTTGAGATAATCGTTAACATTTCCGTCAACGCCCTTAAATTCGGGAGCTTTAACGTTAAGCGGAAGATCAAACGCTGCGGCTGTTTCTCTTGCAAGACCTATAACGCTGAGGCAGTCCGGACGGTTCGATGTGATCTCAAATTCAACGGAAGTATCGTCAAGACCTATCGCGGAGCGTATATCCTGACCGATCTCGCAGTCCTCCTGCATGATAAAAATTCCGTCTTCGATCGCGTATGGGAAATCTCTCTTGTCAAGTCCAAGCTCTCCGAGGGAGCAAAGCATTCCGTTCGATTCAACGCCGCGAAGCTTGCCCTTTTTGATCTTTACTCCGTTCGGCAGAGTTGAACCGTCGAGAGCAACGGGAACGATATCGCCTGCGTTAACGTTTGACGCTCCTGTAACTATCTGGATAGGAGCGTCCTTGCCGACCTCGACCTGACATACGACAAGGTGGTCGGAATTTTCGTGGGGAACGACCGAGAGCAGCTTTCCAACAACAACATTGGAGATCTCAGCGCCCTCCGTCTCGTAGCATTCTACCTTCTGTCCTGCCATTGTAAGAGCATGACAGTAATCCTTTATCGGCATATCGGCTTTAACGTAATCGTTAAGCCATTTCATAGATAAATTCATAACTTTTTCCTTTCTGTTTTATGGTTCGTTATAAACTTTTATATTATTATTTTTTTTCGTAAAACGCTTTATAATGCTGCGGCACAGCCTGTCATTATCGCCTGCTATTATTACCGTGCTTCTGAATCCGTATCTGATCCTGATAATATAGAATCCACAGAATGGGATCAGCGGTCCGCGTCTCATAGCTCCTAAACGTATGCTTCCCACACCTACAGAAGCAGTATCAACAGTGATCGACTTTATTTTTTCATATGGTATCTTTCTTAATTTTCTAAGATCAAAAAAATGATCCGAAAACCAGTAGAATCTGTCTTTCATCCGATAAGAGCTTTTGCGAAAGTAATGTACAGGCTCTTCTGGAAGCCCGGCAAGAAATTTTTTAAGGCGAATAATATATATGATTTGCCTTAAAATTGCAGCAGCCAATGGCAGCGCAGTTACCGCGCATACGATCAAGCCGCTGCTGACGGAAGTTCTTCCGAGATTTGAAAAAATCATTATAAGTGCAGCTAAAGCGTCAATGATAAGAAAAACAATTGAAAATGTTATTATATTCCTGCTTCGCTTAAACATCAGAACTGCTCTAAGAATCTTACGTCGTTCTCATAAAGCAGACGGAGATCGTTTATATTGAACCGTCCCATAACCATACGCTCAAGACCCATACCAAACGCGAAGCCCGAGTAAACGCTGCTGTCGATGCCGCAGTTTTCAAGCACTTTAGGATGAACCATACCCGCGCCGAGAAGCTCGATATATCCCTCGTCTTTGCACATTGAGCAACCCTCGCCGCCGCAGTTGAAGCAGCTTATATCCACCTCGCAGCTCGGCTCGGTAAACGGGAAGTGATGAGGACGGAAACGTAGCTTACAATCGTTGCCGTAAAGCTTTTTCATGAGCATTTCCAGCGTTCCCTTTAAGTCGGACATGGTGATGCCCTTATCGACGACAAGTCCCTCTATCTGGTGGAAAAGCGGCGAATGTGTCGCGTCTACAGCGTCCGAGCGAAAAACCCTGCCGGGTGAAATAATGCGGATAGGCGGCTTCTGATTCTCCATAACATGAACCTGAACAGAGGAAGTCTGGGTGCGTAGAAGGATCGTTTCGTCCGTGCCCTCGATGTAAAATGTATCCTGAGTATCTCTCGCAGGATGATCGGGCGGAAGATTAAGAGCCTCGAAAACATGGTAATCATCGTCGATCTCGGGACCGTCTGCAATTTCAAAGCCCATGCCCATGAAGATCTCGCGGATCTCGTTTTCAACCTTTGTAAGAGGATGAAGTTTTCCGAACGGAGCGCGCTTTCCGGGCAGCGTAACGTCGATGGATTCCTCTTTGATCTTTGCAGCCTGAGCGTCTGCTTTAAGCGAATCGAGCTTACTTTTCAGCGCTTCCTCAATATCGGCTCTTACCTGATTCGCGATCTGACCGATGATCGGTCTTTCTTCTGCCGAAAGCTTACCCATTTGTTTTAAAATAGCGGTAAGCTCTCCCTTTTTTCCGAGATACTTGATCCTGAGATCGTCAAGCGCCTTTATCTCAGTGCAGGCTTCAAGCTCCTGCTTAGCCAGCGCTTCAATTTTTTCAAGCTGTTCTTTCAAAATAATCAACTCCTGATATTCTAATATTTATTGTGCAGGCAAATAAAATAGTCCTGTCCAACAGGACAAGACTTTCACCTTGCTTATAACCACCTATTGCTACAGGAGAGCCGACACTCTCTTGTCTTTAACGCAGACCTACGTCGGGATCTAATAAGCCATATAGCCGTTCAAAACCGCCCCTCGTGAGTGAACTTCGATTTGTTTTATACCGGAGCATTACACCGACCTGCCCCTCTCTGAAGATACATCTGCAAACCTACTCTCTCAGTCATTGGGTTACTGATAATATTATAAACGCAAAACAAAAAAAAATCAAGTACTTTTCTTGAATTTTTCTAAATTTTATGCTATTATATTTAAGGAAGCGCTGATTAAATCCGGCGCTTCCTTAAAGCGGCATTGTAAAGACTGCCTGACCTAAAATTATTTAAGGAGAATTTATTATGGATAATTTTGCTGAACAGCTTGTAAAAAAGAATGAGACCGCATCAGACAAAGCCAAACGAGTTATTATGGCTGTCGTTGGAACTGTTGTTACCCTTTCGCTTATTCTGCTTGCTATAATGCAGCTTCAAAGCTTTTTAATGGCAACCCTCGGCATCATACTCTCTGTAGCGACCGCTTTCGGAACTTTTTATCTTGTACAGTCGTCAATGGTGGAATACGAATATACCTTTACTAACGGAGAGCTTGATATTGACAAGATAATAGCAAAGAAAAAACGCACAGAGATGCTCAGCGTTGACGTCAAAAAATTTACCGCCTTCGGAAAATATGACGACAGTCTTGAAGAAACCGAAGACATGACCGTTGTTTTCGTTTCTGATAATATAGCCTCCCACGAATATTATGCGGACTTTCAGCACGAAGATTACGGCAGTACGCGCCTTGTTTTCGCACCGGACGAAAAAATACTCGGCAATATTAAAAAGTTTCTTCCCGCCAAGCTTAAAACAGCGCTCAACCAATAAAGGAGGAAAAACAAATGCAGATAGTTTCACCCAAACAAATGCGCAAAATCGAGGAACGTTCGGAGGAACTCGGAATTTCCCGTAAACAGCTTATGGAAAATGCGGGAAAGGCTCTTGCCGGAGCCATTGACGAATACTGCCGCAGAGAGCCTGATATTCCGCCTGAAGAAAAGTCTATTGTATTTCTTGCAGGAAAAGGAAACAACGGCGGAGACTGCTATGCAGCCGCAAACGCCCTTATTTACCGCGGATACAGGATCACTATTATTAACATAGGAAGCAAGCCCTCTGCCGAGCCTGCAACGGAAATGTTTGAAAGACTTCCACGCGAAAGAGTGGAATTCATCGACGGCTCGCGCAGTGAGAACGTTGACCTCGCCATAGAAGCTGCCGAGCTTAATTATATGACACTGTCTCAGGCTAAGGAAAACGCTTCCGCTTCTGAAAAAAGTTCAATTGATAATATAATCGCTAAGGAAAAGCAGCGTCTGCGCACTGTAAAAAGCGCTATACTCTGCGCTTATGTCGTTGTTGACGGAGTATTTGGAACAGGTTTTCGCGGTCAGCTTGACAACGAGATCGCCGAAATTTTCAGCATCGGCTCAAGTGCATACCGCATTGCCGTGGACATCCCCAGTGGAGGAAACAGCTCCTCCGGCACTGTATCTCCCGGTATCTTCAAGGCGGACGAGACTATCACGTTCGGGTTTCTTAAAACAGGCATGACTCAATACCCTCTAAAAAAATACTGCGGTAAGATAACCATTGCCGATATCGGGATACCCGTTAAAGCAGTCGACGCCGTCAGCGGTGAAAGACAATATTTCCGCATTGAGCGAAATCACCTTGCGGCGTTTCCTGCAAGACGCGAAAAAGACGCTCACAAGGGTACTTTCGGAACTGTACTTGTTATCGGCGGAAGCTCGTCAATGAGAGGGGCAGCGGTATTCGCCGCACTGGGCGCGCTCAGAACAGGCGCAGGATTGGTGCGTATCGCCTCGGTTGAAAAATGCATTGACACCGCTGCATCTCTTGTTCCCGAAGCTACATATATCGAGCTTGAATGCGACGATTACGGCTACATGCTCTACGACCCGAACCGTCAGATGCTGCTTGAAGCAATGAAAAAAGCCAGCGCCATCGTCATAGGCTGCGGCATGGGAGTTACTCCTGATACCATAGAAGTAACCAGGCTTGTGACAGAAAATGCAGAATGTCCCATAATTATTGACGCAGATGGAATAAATTGCATAGCCTCGGACATAGATATTTTACTGAAGAAAAAGACAGACATTATTATTACTCCTCATCCGGGAGAAATGGCAAGGCTTCTGAACTGCGAGACTTCGACGATCAACGAAAACAGGATGATCGCCGCCGAAAAATATGCCGAACAGTTAGATATTACCGTTGTCCTGAAGGGCGCAGGAACAATTGTCGCTAACAGCAGACTCAGCGCCGCTAATCATACCGGAAATCCCGGCATGAGCTGCGGAGGAAGCGGAGACATCCTTGCAGGCATTATCGGATCTATCGCAGCTCAGGGCTGCTGCGCCTATGACAGCGCCTGCGCAGGCGTATATATACATGGTCTTGCCGGTGACGCTGCCGCTGAAAAGCTGGGTATGGAGTCCATGCTCCCCAGAGATATTATTGACTGTCTGTCCGATTCGTTCAGGATCCTAAAGGAAAAACAAAAATCAAGAAAGATCGGCTGAAACCGATAACATCAAGGAATGTAAAAGTCTATAAGAACCTGTATTCATAGGGAAGATGTGCGGATTTTAGAGAATAATTTTACAGAGGACAAGGCGAAAAAATGAAAGCATACTATTGTATGGTGAATTTTTTCAACGCGGTCATCGGCAAAATTTTTCGAAAAGACGCGCAGTTTATCCTATGAATACAGGTTCCAAATCAAAAGATTGGAGCAGATTTTATGAAAAGACTTATTACATTGTTTGCTGTCATGATAACGGCAGTATGCTGCCTCGCATCATGTTCGGTACCGCTGAAAACCACCTCCTCCCGAAAAAACGGACTTAACTGCGCCTTTAACTCAAAGGTATCGGTGACGCTGGATAAGCTTCAGGCGGAGGGTACTGTCAACCGCTTCGGCGACGGTATGTGGGACATTGAATTTACCGCGCCAAATTCTCTCAGCGGCGTTAAGCTCTCTTTCGGCGAGGGCAATGTCAGCGCATCCTACAAGGGACTGAGCTTTTCCGTTCCTCAGTCTGCGCTCCCGGTAAAAGCAATGATGCTCAACCTCATCAAGGCTGTAGACGATAACGCGCGCCTCAGTGAGCTGAAAGGCGAAGAAAAAGACGATACTCTCGAAATCAGCGGAAAACTTGACGGCGGGGAATACTGTATTATCGTCGATAAAAACGGACAGCTTGTCGGATTCAATATGCCCGGCAATAACCTGAAAATAGTATTTACTGAGATGACTGTTACGGGAGAAGCTCCTGCGGCAACTGCTTCCGCTGCAACCGATCTCACCACAACCGTTGATACGACCTCAACAACTGCGGAAACTTCAACGCAGGCGGCATAAAAAGGGTTCTTAAAGATTAAAAAAAGGCTGCATAACCAAACGGTTACGCGGCCTTTCTATTTTTATCATTTTTCATACTGCCGGCAAAGACAATACTCTTTAGGCATTGCATCGAAACTCTCATCAAAGACCTTGCCCAAAGCGTTATCATCGTAAAATCTATTTGAATAAATTCGCATTTTCGAGTTTCAGCAATTTAATTTTCTTATCAAGACCGCCTGCGTATCCCGTCAGGCTGCCGTTTGCGCCAATTACTCTATGGCAGGGTATAATGATCGAGATCGGATTGCGTCCGACAGCTCCTCCTACAGCCTGCGCTGACATTCTTGTCAGATTTTTCTGCTTAGCAATGATACCTGCGATCTCACCGTAAGTCATAGTCTGTCCGTATGGGATCGTGAGCATAATATTGCAGACAGACTTGCAGAATTCTGTTGTTTTCAGATTCAGCGGCGGAGTAAAATCAGGAGCTTTGCCGCTGAAATATATATCAAGCCACTTGATCGTCTGTTCAAAGATCGGCAATTCAGATTCTGTGTTTTCTTTATAAAGCGTTTGAGCAAAATATTTCTGTCCGTCAAACCATAATCCGGTAAGAGCTTCGCCGTCACTTGCGAGAGTGATCCCACCGAACAGAGACGTGTAATGAAAAATATAATCCATATTGACTCTCTCCTAAATTCCAATTCTGATTTTTAGGGATATCAATATTATATATCACTCGCATGAAAAAGTCAATCACTCCCTCCGTAAAATTGTCGGTTTGAGTAATTGACTATTTGGGGAATACAATCCTTATAGTTAATTTTTCATTTTGATATTCCGCTGTAATATCGCCGTTCATCTGTTTTACAAGTATTTTTGCGATCGACAGCCCAAGACCGGTGGATTTACGGGCAGCTTCAAGAGTGTAGAACCTGTCAAAAAGTCGTTCTGTCTCTATTTCGTTAAGTCCGTATGCTGTGTTGGAAAAGCTTATAATTCCGTCATCGGACATCTTTATCTGTAAATCGCCGTCACTGTATTTTACAGCGTTATTCAGTAAATTTGAAAATACTCTTGACATTGCATTCTTATTTATATTACGAATAATTTTATTATCCGTTATTTCAATTATCGGAGCAATTTTATGCTCCTGTAACGTTGCATAATAATTTAAAATACTTTCCTCAAGAATATTATTTAATGAAACAGGCTCTGTTGTTGTATCATATTCCGGAGACGCAATTACGGCATAACAAAACAATTCTTCGGTAAGTCGACTTAGCGCTTTGGTTCGTTCCCTTATAATTGCAATATATTGTTTTGATTTTTCGGGATTTGTTTCAAGCAGATCAAGATAACTGCTGATCGCCGTCAAGGGAGTGCGCAGATCATGCGAGATATTTGTAACAGCGTTTTTAAGTTCGGTATCTCCCTGTTTGAAGCGAATATACTCGCATCTGAGAAGTTTAAGCTGTTCATTCAGATCGGACGCAAGATTACACATATCCCTGTCACCCGACGATATATCAATAAGCGTATTTGTATCTGCGGAAAGCTTTTCGTTAAGTTGATTTCGTATTTCTTTTGCTGATTTTTTCATCAGGTATATTTTTATAATAAGCAGAATTATTATAACAAAAGCGATACACAGATACAAAAGCTCCATAAATTCACCTATTTCAAATCTTTTTTCCTGAATAAAATTATTCCAAGAGCAGTAGTCGCTATAAATATTACGCCGTCATAACCGGCATATTTACCGGCGTGTTCAGTAACCATCATTACATATTCATAAATATGCGAAGTCGGCATTACATCGTAAACAGCTTGATATACCTTGCGTTTTGTACCGGAAATATAATACTGATTCTTTTCTTCAGGCACATCAATCACTGCGCCTGTTTCGTTATTGACATATGAATAGCTTTCATTGTATTCCGGAGCATCGAGCTTATTTCTGATTGTAAGCGTTGAGAAAAACATTACCATAGTTATTATAATTACAGCAACGGAAGCGCCCGCTTTACTGCTGATAATCATAGAAATAAGAACCATAACGGCAGTTGCCGATAATAAAGCTATAAAAGTAAAAATTATAGTTTTGATTATATCAGTTGCTTTCAGTACCTCCAGACCGCACAATGCTGCCCCTAAAGTAAAGTTGATCAGAAGGTTAAATGATGCTCCTATTATTGTACCAACAGAACATACTATTAAATTTGCTGAATATATATCGGTTCTTTTATGCCCTATCATGAGTTTGTTTCTTATAGTGCCGTCTGAATATTCCGTTCCTAAGAAAATACCGACGAATACAGGTATGGCAAACAGAAGATACACAATCCCCACAAACGCTACACCGTCTATTGTATGAGATTCGGGCGGAAGTTCGTTGTATCGTTCCATATGTTTCTGATAGTCAAAATAACGCATCAGTACACACAACACGCCAATAATGCCAGAAAATGCCATATACATCCTGAATACGCCGCTTTTGAAAAGTCTTGCAAAATTTGCTTTTATAAGTCTGCTCATTTTTTTGTACCTCCAACAAGATTCACAAAATAACTTTCAAGACTTTCGTCATGTTCGGTTAAGTTAATAAGCTCGCAGTTTTCAGCGGAGAGCATATTTACAAGCCGTGTAATACTAATCTCACCGAAAATATCAGCGGTTTTTTCATCAATGATACTGTATTCAAGCTCTGATTTGTCAAGTATGCGGACAAGCGCTTTTGTATCCGAAACAGTAACACGCATACATTTTCTGCATGATTTTTCAAGTTCCTCCGCACTTATTTCCTTAACCATACGACCGCCGTCAATAAAGCCGTAATGAGTTGCAAGACGTGAAAGTTCGTCAAGAATATGACTTGAGATAAGCACTGTGATCTGACGTTCTTTATTAAGTTTAAGAATGAGTTCACGCATTTCAATAATACCCTGCGGATCAAGTCCGTTTATCGGCTCGTCCAGTATCAGAAAATCGGGATTTCCTGCAAGTGCAATTGCAATTCCAAGTCGCTGACGCATACCAAGAGAGAAATTCTTCGCCTTTTTCTTTCCTGTATTTTCAAGACCGACAAGTCGGAGCAGTTCGGGAATATCCTTGAAATCCGGCAGTCCTAAAATTCTGTATTGCGCTTTAATATTGTCTATTGCCGTCATATTAAGATAAATCGACGGAGTTTCTACTACCGCCCCCATTCTCCTGCGTGATTTGTCTATACCGCTTTCGGTATTTTTTTTGCCATAAAGAGTAAATTCTCCCGAAGTGGAAGCCTGTAATCCGCTTACAAGACGGATAAGGGTCGTTTTACCTGCACCGTTTCTGCCGACAAATCCATATATAGCGCCTTTCGGAACGTTCATTGTAAGTCCGTTAAGAGCTTTGAATTGACGGTAATATTTGCACAGGTTTTTAGTCTGCAAAATATAGTCCATTTTTGTGACTCCTTTCATTTGATGTATTCAGTATATCACAAAAACGTTAAGAAAACAGTTAATAAAAGGTTGAGAAATTGTTGAGATCGGCGAGGTACTAAACAGGCTCTTACTTCATTTTGAATCCGATTCCCCATATTGTATCAATATAATCTTTTCCGCCTGCTTCGGAAAGTTTATTACGCAAATGACTGATATGAGTTTTTAGCGAACTTTCTGTACAATCGGGCGTATCCTCAAAAATAGTATCGAGTATTTTGGACTTTGATACGATCTGCGTCTGATTCTGCATAAGTATTTTTAAAATAGCGTATTCTGTCCGTGTAAGTCTGATCTGAATATCATTTATTTTAACTTCACGAGTATCACAATAAAGCGATATATTATCGTATATCAGAACATTTTCTTTTCCGCATACAGAAAAGGTACGGAGGTGAGCGGAAATCCTTGCAAGAAGTTCTTTTGTATCAAACGGCTTTGTTACATAATCAACAGCGCCGTCCGTCAGAAGATTTACTTTGCTTTCAATATCAGCTTTGGCGCTTATCACAATTACAGGCGTGTTTCTGATATGTCTGATAACTTCCTCGCCGCTCATTCCGGGCAGCATTAAATCAAGCAGAATAAGGTCGGGAACAGTATCTGACAGGATCAATACGGCTTCTGTTCCTGAATACGCACGGCTTACCATATAACCGTTCTGTAAAAGTGTTTCTTCCAAAGCATTTCCGATATATATGTCATCGTCTATAATCAATATATTTTTCATTTTTTGCTCCTTGATTTATGTGATTTTATGTATTATACATCATATTACCCAAAAAGTCAATCTGCAAAAATCTGCAAAATAAGAGAATATATAAAATCATAATGCTCAGCCGATTTTTTATTTTAACCCAAAAGCTTTAATTATTTATTTTTTAATTGACTTTCGATCAGAAAAATGTTATAATAAATACAAATAAAATTTCAGGAGGTTTAAAATTATGGTCAAAAAAATCATAGCCTCGTTCCTTGCCGCTGTAGTCATGGGAGCAACCATACCTACACATATACGAAATCAGAATATCTCCATAACCGCGAACGCGGAAGACGAGTACAATGAAGAAACATACGACGACTTCAATATTTATAAATACACCGACCATATTGAAATAGGCAGATATAACGGAGAATCGACAAAAGTTGAGATACCGTCAAAAATAGACGATCTGCCGGTTACAAGTATCGGCTATGGTGCGTTTTCCGATTGTTCAAACCTTAAATCCGTAACGATTCCCGACAGCGTTACTTCCATTGGCGTAGAGGCATTTTCCTACTGTAAAAGCCTTACATCCATAACGATTCCCGACAGCGTTACTTCTATTGGCAGGGGGGCATTTTCCGGCACTCCGTGGCTTGAAAACAAACAAAAAGAAGATCCGTTAGTAGTTGTAAACGGTCTTCTTATTGACGGAGGAATATGTTCGGGTAACGTTGTAATTCCGGACAGTGTTACTTCTATTAGCATGGGGGCATTTTACAGATGTTCAAGCCTTGAATCCGTAACGATTCCGAACAGCGTTACTTCTATTGGCGTAGGGGCATTCTTAGGATGTTCAAGCCTTGAATCCGTAACGATTCCCGACAGCGTTACTTTTATTGGCGATTATGCATTTTCCGGATGTTCAATACTTACATCCGTAACGATTCCCGACAGCGTTACTTCTATTGGCGTAGGGGCATTTTCCGACTGTAAAAGCCTTACATCCGTAACGATTCCCAACGGTGTTACTTCTATTGGCAATTCTGCATTCTTAGGATGTTCAAGCCTTGAATCCGTAACGATTCCCGACAATGTTGCTTCCATTGGCAATAGTGCATTTTCCAGTTGTTCAAGCCTTGAATCTATAACGATTCCCGACAGCGTTACTTCTATTGGCGTAGGGGCATTTTCCGACTGTAAAAGCCTTGAATCCGTAACGATTCCTGACAGCGTTACTTCTATTTGCGATTATACATTCTTAGGATGTTCAGTCCTTACATCCGTAACGATTCCCGACAGCGTTACTTCTATTGGCGTGGCGGCATTTTCCAACTGTAAAAGCCTTGAATCCGTAACGATTCCCGACAGCGTTACTTCCATTGGCGAGGGAGCATTTTCCGACTGTAAAAGCCTTACAACTGTAACGATTCCAGACAGCATTACTTCTATTAGCGATGGTACATTTTCCGATTGTTCAAACCTTAAATCCGTAACGATTCCAGACAGCGTTACTTCTATTGGCGATTATGCATTCTGCAGATGTTCAATCCTTACATCCGTAACGATACTTAATCCTAAATGCGAAATATATGATAAAGAAACTACTATTTTTAATTCTCACGATAGCGATAATGAAACATACATATATTCCGGCATTATAAAAGGTTACAGCGGCTCGACTGCCGAGATATATGCCAAAAAGTACGGCAGAACATTTGAAGTTCTCAGCTATGATTCA
>ULRD01029922.1_pt1 | contig 13599 bp, 9 predicted proteins | sample 1955181 | NCBI WGS metagenome assembly ULRD01 (sample SAMEA4835675, study PRJEB28245) | human gut metagenome | biome: gut microbiome; material: fecal sample | place: Denmark | collected 2008
GGTCGGCAGCGGCGCTGACATTCAGAAACGCATGCGCGACTACTATTCCCATCCTGAATGCAACCCCTCCACGCCAAATGGAGAGATTGCAAAGCTATGCGAGAATCTTTATTTTCCCTTTAAAAATCCTCGCCGTTTTCAGATTAAGAAAAGGATGCCCCTATTGAAGAATTGTCCGTGTTTCGTTATAATAGGAACTGTCGCTGTAATCAGCGTGGGTTGAAAAATGTGTATAGAAAATAAATCATTCGTGGTGGGACTCGATCTTCCCCTCAGCGAATTCTTCTCATCGCCGATTTTTGACGCGCTGGAACAGGAAATTCGCTGATTGATCACGGAAACGCCGCTGCGCGACATGAGAGTCGGCAGCGGCGCTGGGGTATGAAAGATACTTTATTTGACCTTCGCTTCGATTTCGGCGAACAGAGTCTTTACCTGCGCCTGGACGGTTTCGAGGGCGTGGTCTTTTTCTACCTTTCCCATATAAGTCTTATCGCGGCGGGCGATTTCTACCGTGCCGTTCTTAAGACCCTTAGGGCTGACGACCACGCGCAGCGGGAGGCCGGTGAGGTCGGCGTCGGAGAACATGACACCCGCGCTGACGGGGCGATCGTCGTACAGCACCTCGATACCGGCAGCCTGCATATCCTCGTACAGCTTATCGGCGAATTCGCGCACCTCGGGCTGGTCGGCGCGCAGGGCGCACAGCTGCACCTGCCACGGCGCGATGCTGATCGGCCAGATGGGACCGTAATCGTCGTGGCGCGCCTCGCAGATGCTGGCGACCAGTCGGCCGACGCCGATGCCGTAGCAGCCCATGATGGGCGTCTGAAGTTCGCCGTTCTGGTCGATGTACTTCATGCCCATGGATTCGGTGTACTTATAGCCCAGCTGGAAGATGTTGCCAACCTCGATGCCGCGCGTAAGCGTGATGGAATGCTTGCCGCACACCGGGCAGATGCCGCCTTCGACGGTCTTGGCCAGATCGACGGTGGTCACGTCGCCCAGATCGCGCGCAAGGTTCAGGCCGGTATAATGGTAACCCTCCTCGTTCGCGCCGCACACGAAGCTCGCGCGGGTCTTGACGGAATCGTCAAACAGCACGGTGACCTTGCCGCTCAGATCCTTGGGGCCAATGAAGCCGGCGCACACGCCAACCTTGTCCAGCTCCTCCGCGGGATGCACCTCGCTCTTCAGGTAGTTGCGCAGCTTGACCTCGTTCACCTCGAGATCGCCGCGGACGAACACGATCACAACGCCGTCGTCGGTTTCCTTCTGATAGGCCACGGCCTTCAGAAGTCCGCTCATGTCCTTGCTCAGGAACTTCGCCACTTCCTCGATGGTCTTCATCTCGGGCGTCGCGACCTTGGTGAGCGGCTCCTCCTCGCCGGTCATGGGCTCGTACTTGCAGTCGGCGTTTTCCATGTTTGCGCGGTAGTCGCAGTTCGAGCACACCACCAGATAGTCCTCGCCGATGGGCGTGCACAGCATGAACTCGTGCGCCACCTTGCCGCCCATCATGCCGCTGTCGGACTTGACCGAGATAACCTCCGGCACGCCGCAGCGCGCGAAGATGCGCTCGTACGCCTTGTGGCAGCGGGCATAATACGCTTCGAGGTCTTCCTTGCTGGTGTGGAAGGAGTACGCGTCCTTCATCGTGAATTCGCGCACGCGGATCAGACCGCCGCGGGCGCGGGGCTCGTCGCGGAACTTGGTCTGAATCTGATAGATCATGAACGGATACTGCTGATAGCTCTCCGCGGTGCCGCGGGCAAGCTGAACGGCGGCTTCCTCGTGCGTCATGCCCAGAACCATGTCGTTGTTGCTTCGGTCGTGGAAGCGCACCATTTCGCTGGCGATGGAATCGTAGCGGCCGGACTCGCGCCACAGGCTCGCGGGCATGACCACGGGCATCAGAACCTCCTGCCCGTCGATGCGGTTCATTTCCTCGCGCAGAATCGCCTCAATCTTGCTGGTGATGCGCTTGGTGATCGGGAACAGCGAATAGATGCCGTTTCCGACGTTCTTGATGTAGCCGCCGCGAATCATGAAGATATGGCTGGCGATCTGGCAGTCGGCGGGGGTGTCCTTAAAACGCTTGGTCAGCATCTGAGTGAATTTCATGAGCTATCGTCCTTTCTCGTTCCAAAAAATAAGCCCCATCCCTCATGCAGGGACGGAGACATGGCTTCCGCGGTACCACCTTGCTTGACGCCTGCGCGTCCAACTTGTGCGCCCCATATCGCGGGCGAAACGGCGCCTTGCGCGCGCGGCTCGGAAAGCGGGAGGGACGATGCGTCCTGCGCGGGCTTTCAGCCACGATCCGCGCTCTCTTGAAGGACGGGAAACGCCTTTTTCCTTCCTCATTGCCAGTATCCCCTATTATAAGCGCTCCGGCGGCGATTACAAGCAATATCTTGTAAATCTGTTTTTATCATAAAATGCTTGTATGCAGTGGACAGCGGGACTTTCGGATGGTATAATAAGTTATAAAATGTGGGTTATGTGCCGATTATGGATGACGATGACATGGAGGGATTGGGTCATGAGCCGAAAAATGAGAAATCTGCTGGCGTTGGTTCTCGCACTGCTGCTGGTAAGCCCCGATTTGGCGGTGCTTGCCGAGGAAGCTGCTGCTATACGGCTGCCGTCCTCGTTGAAGGTCATAGAGGATGAAGCGTTCTATGGCGACACGTCTATCGAGAAGGTCATCGTGCCGGAGGGCGCGACTGAAATCGGCGAGCGCGCGTTCGCGAACAGCTCGCTGACGGAGATCAACCTGCCGGACTCCCTTACAAGCATCGCCGACACGGCGTTTGACGGATTAGACGTTTTGAAGGTTACAGCGAATGAGGGGAGCTATGCCTATAACTGGGCGTCGAAAAACAATTACATTTACGAAAACGTTGTTTTGGAATCCGAACATCCCTATAAGAATGACGCCAATCAGGAATGGACATATACACACCCCAAATATGTATACGGTTTGCGGGTAACATTTTCTGAAACGACGGAACTGGAAAGCCCCTACGATACATTGACCATCACGGATTCTGATGGAAAAAGCGCGACATATACCGGACTGCAGCTCGCGGGAGCAACTCTGCGACTGGCAGGCCCTACATTTACGATTCTTCTGAAAACTAATTCATCCGAAACAAAATTTGGCTTTCAAACAACAAATATCGAGCCAATGACCAAGAAAGAATATGAAGCGTGGCAAAACGAATTGCTTTTCGAAACGGACTCAAAGAACGACGGCACATTAATTATCAGGAAGTATATAGGAAATTCCGAAGAAGTTGTAATACCAAGCGTAATCGACGGGAGAAAAGTAAGCTCTATTGGTGACTATGCACTCCAAAACTGCAGCAGCATAACCAGCGTCAGCATACCGGATAGCATTGCGTCCATCGGTGGCTATGCGTTCGAAAACTGCAGCGGGTTAACCAGCATTATCATCCCGGATAGCGTTACGTCCATCGGCAGCTATGCTTTCTCTGGCTGTAGTGGTCTGACCAGCATCAACATTCCGAGGAAAGTTACATCCATCGCCAGCTATACGTTCAAAGACTGCAGTGGGTTAACCAGCATTATCATACCGGATAGAGTTACGTTCATCGGCAAATATGCTTTCTATGGCTGTAGCAGTCTGACCAGCATCAATATTCCCGATGGTGTTTGGTCCATCGGAAGCTATGCTTTCTATGGCTGTAGCGGTCTGACCAGCATCAATATTCCCGATGGCGTTACGTCCATTGGTGACTATGCACTTCAAAACTGTAGCAGCATAACCAGCGTCAGCATACCGGATAGCGTTACGTCCATCGGCAACTATGCTTTCTCTGGCTGTAGCGGTCTGACCAGTATCAATGTTCCCGACGGTGTTACGTCCATCGGCGACTGTGCTTTCTATGGCTGCAGCAGTCTGACCAGCATCGACATTCCGGGGAGTGTTGCAAGCATCGGCAGCTCTGCGTTCAAATACTGCAGCGGGTTAACCAGTGTCAGCATTTCAAATGGCGTTGTCTCCATCGGATACTCTGCTTTCTCTGGTTGTAGCAGTCTGACCAGCATCGACATTCCAGAGAGTGTTACAAGTATCGGCGCTGCGTTCGAAAACTGCAGCGGGCTAACCAGCATTATCATCCCGAATAGCGTTACGTACATCGAAAGCTATACTTTCTCTGGCTGTAGCAGGCTAACCAGCATTATCATCCCGGATAGCGTTACGTACATCGGCTACTATGCTTTTTCTGGCTGTAGAGCTCTAACCAGAATCGACATTCCGGGGAAGGTTACACACATCAACGACAATGCGTTCGAAAACTGCAGCGGATTAACCAGCATTATCATCCCCGATAGCGTTACATACATCGGCCTCTCTACATTTTATGGCTGCCGTAGCCTGACTAACATCAATATCCCCGATAGCGTTACGTACATCAGCGGCTTTGCATTCTATAACTGCAGCAGTCTGACCAGTATCGACATTCCGGAGAGCGTTACGTCCATCGGCAACTATGCTTTCTCAGGCTGTAGCAGTCTGACCAGCATCGACATTCCGAAGAGCGTTACGTCCATCGGCTACTATGCTTTCTCAGGCTGTAGCAGTCTGACCAGCATCGATATTCCGGAGAGGGTTACAAGCATCGATCGCTCTACGTTCAACGGCTGCAGCGGATTAACCAGCATCAACATTCTGGGGAGGGTTACAAGCATCGGCGAATATGCGTTCAATGGCTGCAGCGGGTTAACCAGCATTATCGTCCCAGATAGCGTTGCGTTCATCGGCTCCGGAGCATTCTGTGACTGTAGCAGTCTGACCAGCATCAATATTCCCGATGGTGTTACATTCATTGACGACTATACATTTTCTAAATGCAGCAGCCTAATCGGCATCAGGATTCCCAATACTGTTACATCCATTGGTGACGATACGTTCTTTTACTGCAAAAAACTTGTTATTTACGGTGAGACGGGATCGTATGCGGAGAGCTACGCCAAGAAGAAGGGCATTACGTTCAGTACAAAGCCTATGCCTACCGTCTGACAGGCGCGTTTCCGCGAAGAACTTTCGGAGTTCCGGGTAATGGGGCTCCGATTTTGTTTTGCCGCTGAACTGAGGGGCTCATAGAAGCAGTCTCTGTCTTTGTGCATCTGCGCCTTTTTTTTACCAAGTTGCCGCCTTCATTACAAGCAATATCTTGTAAATCGCGATTGCAAAATGCGCGTTTTCATGGTATCATAGAATGAAATCTGTTTCGGAAGGAAGATACACATGACGATCAAGCCCGTAACCGGCCGCGCTTTCAAACCCTTTGGCAGAGTGATTAAGGGATACTACCTCCGTTCTCTCATTGAAGAGATGGAGAAAACCGAATGTCCGAGCGACAGGGTCGTTTACGAGCCTTCCGTTCGCAGTCTCGAAACGCTGAAGATCAACAGGCAGTTTTCCGAGGAAGCCTACGGCGGCATGCCCATCCAGATCGGCTACTGCAACGGCCGCAACCATCTGCTGAACGCAGTGGAATATCACCGCGATTCCGAGCTGAACCTTGCCTGCACCGACATGATTCTGCTCGTCGGCAAGCGGCAGGACATTGGCCGCGATTATACCTATGACACCGGCAAAATGCAGGCGTTTCTCGTGAAGAAGGGCACGCTGGTTGAAATCTATTCGACCACGCTGCACTACGCGCCCATCAGCGCCGGTGAACACGAAAACTTCCGCTGCGTCGTGGTGCTGCCCAGGGGAACCAACGAGCCGCTGCCCGCCTGCCGCGGCAAGGCGCACACGAAGGAGGATCAGCTGCTCACCCATGTAAACAAATGGCTGATCGCGCACCCCGAAAGCGGCCTTGACAAGGGCGGCGCCTTCGTGGGTCTGAAGGGCGAAAACATCCGCCTGTAATTCGTATTCCAATTTTGCACGCCGTCCTTCGGGGCGGCGTGCGCAGTGTAAGGAGACGTTCCGTGACCGATTCCGTAAACCGCATCCTGTCCGCGCTTTCCGCCGTGCGCGTGCCCGCCGCGCCGGGCGAATACGACCTGCACGCCTTGATCGCCGCCGCGCTCGACGAAGCCGGTATCGCCTATGCGCATGAAGCAAGGCTGGCCGACGGCGCGCGCATCGATTTTCTGACGGGCTCCGTCGGCGTCGAGGTCAAAAAAAGCCGGCCGGAGCGCGCTCGTCTGCTGCGTCAGGTGGATAAATACCTCGCGTGCGCGGAAGTGGACGCGCTGATCGTCGTGTCGCAGCGGGCAATTTCGCTGCCAGCCGCGTGCCGTGGAAAGCCCGTGATCCTGTTTACGCTCAACCGTCTGTGGGGGGTGTCGCTTCCGTGAACGAGCAGGAATACCCGGTCTATCTTTCGGACGCTCCCGAGGGCGCGCACACCTACGGCACGCTTTCCTATAACCGCCGTTCCAAGTGCTGGACGATCAAGGGCGAGCCGTGCGTGACGGAGCTGGCCAAGCGCCTGTTTCCCGGCTGCGACGGGCGCGGCCGCGGCGTCGCGCGCTTCACGGCGCATCGGCGCATCATCGGCGACCTGAACTGGCTGATGCTGCGCTATCCTCTTGAGATAAAGGAAGCCGACCGCGCCCGCTGGGCGGAGGCTCTGAAGGACGCGCGCGAGTACGCCATTCGCCGCGAACGGAGTCTTACCTTCCCCGCTTCCGTCACCCCGCCGGACGACGAGTTCCGCGGCGACCTGATGCCGTTTCAGAAGCTCGGCGTGGGCTTTCTGCTAAGCAGCCGCCGCTGCCTGCTGGCCGACGAAATGGGGCTGGGCAAAACGGTGCAGGCGCTGGCGTTTCTCGCCACGCTGCGCGCGTATCCGGCGCTGATCGTCGTGCCGCCGCATCTGGTGCGCAACTGGGTGCGCGAGTGCGAGCGCTTTCTGAAGCCCGACGGCAGCCTGCGCGTGCACGTCATCCGCGGTCTGAAGCCCTACGACCTGCCCGAAGCCGACGTGTACATCGTTCACTATCTCCTTTTGCGCGGCTGGAAGACAGCGCTGCCGGATTATCATTTCGGCTGCGTCATCTTCGACGAGATTCAGGAGCTGCGCCATTCCGGCACGGAAAAATACTCCGCCGCCAGCCTGCTCTCCGATACGTCTGAAAACGTCGTCGGCCTGTCCGGCACGCCGATTTACAACAACGGCGGCGAAATCTGGAACGTCGTCAACATCATCGATTTTCACTTTCTGGGCGACTGGGAGAGCTTTTCCCGCGAATGGTGCTACGGCTACGGCAACATGGTCGTGGCGAAGCCAGAGCTGCTGGGCGAGCATCTGCGGCGCGAGGGACTGATGCTGCGCCGCGTGAAGAGCGAGGTTCTAAAGGAACTACCGCCCAAGCGGCGGCTGGTGCAGGAGATCGACTGGGACGACCGCGTGTATCGCGAGCTGATGCGTCCCGTGGCCGAGCAGCTGCATCTGCTCGACGGCGCGGAAACCGCCTCCGCGCGCGCGCTGATCGAGGATCAGATTTCCCAGACCCAGCGGCAGGCCACCGGCGTCGCCAAGGCGCCGTATGTCGCCGCGTTCGTGCGTGCGCTTCTGGAAAATGGCGAAAAGGTGCTGCTCATGGCGCATCATCACGCCGTGATGGACATCTACGCGAAGGAGCTGAAGCCGTTCCATCCGGTCTTCATCACCGGACGCGAAAACGACGCCAGAAAGGACGCGGCCGCCCGCGCCTTCATGGAGGGGACGACGAATCTGTGCGTCGTGTCCCTTCGAAGCGCAAGCGGTCTCAATCTGCAGCGCGCCAGCTGCGTGGTGTTCGGCGAGCTGGACTGGTCGCCCGCCGTGCATTCGCAGGCGGAGGATCGCGCGCACCGCATCGGCCAGAGCGATTCACTCGTGTGCTATTATCTGGTTTCCCCGCGCGGCTCGGACAGCGACATGCAGGACGCGCTCGGCCTGAAGGTCAGCCAGTTTGTCGCGCTGATGGGCGACGAGCAGACCGACCGCGCGCAGGACGTGCTCATGCAGTCCGAAGCGCGCGACCGCATCCGCCGCCTTGTCGAACGGCTGCGCGGCGAATACGCATCCGCTCCGCCCGATATCCCTTCCTGAGAAACGTATACCGTCGTTTGCCGCGCGCAAAGCGTACCCATACAGTCTCTCCTTCTTGCCCCGTCGTCAGGCAATCAGCAGGGACAAAAGCGGCAGCGTCACGATGCTCGCGAGCGTCGTAAGCAGAACCACATTGGCGCTCAGCTCCTGCTCGCAGCGGTGCAGCTCCGCCAGCGACAGGATGACCGCCGCCGAGGGCGCGGCGCTCAGAACCAGCATGCAGTCGCGGAACGTCTCGTCCAGACCCGGAATCAGAAGCACAATGCCGTAGGCTACAAGCGGATACACGATCAGCTTCATCGCGCACACGCCGTACACAAACGGCCGGCTGAACAGCCGCTTCAGCTCCACGCTGGCAAGTCTCATGCCCAGCACGATCATGCACAGCGGCGTGGTCGTCTTGCCAAGCAGCGAAAGCGCACCGTTCAGGCTCTCGGGCAGCCGAATTTTCAAAAGATACAGCGGAAGCGCCACCAGCGTGGACAGCGTGGTGGGATTCAGCACGGCGGCGCGCAGCGAAATATAGCTCGGATCCCGCCTGATCGCGTATACGCCGATGGTGAACACCAGCAGGTTCATGCCGATCAGATACGCCGAGCTGTAGCAGCCTACCAGCGGCTCCGAGGGAAACAGCGCCGTGACGACCGGCAGCCCGAAAAAGCCCACGTTTCCCCAGACCGATGCAATGGACAGAATGCGATATTTCGCCTGTTCAAACCGTTTCCGGAACACGAAAAACAGCGTGCCGAACACCGCGAGCTGCGCCAGCATCGACAGAAGAAAGAACCAGCCAATTTTGATAAAATCCGCCCGGTTGTACTCCATCGCCTGAAACGTGCTGATGATCATGCCCGGACAGCAGATGTACAGAAGAATCGCCGAAAGCGTCTTCGCGTGGCTTTCGTGCCCCTTCCCGCTGCGAATCAGCAGAAATCCGCACACGACATACAGAAGAATCATCACCATGTTTCCCAGCACAATCGAAAAAGCCATCGAATTCCACCCTCAGCCAGTCATTTCTTCCAAAATCAAACGATATACCCGCCGCCCAGCAGACGTTCGCCGTCGTACAGCGCCGCCGCCTGTCCCGGCGCGGGCGCGCGGACGGGTTCGTCGGTCACCACATGGGCGCCATGCTCCGTGAGCACCACCGTGCACGCGGGCGTTTCCCATCGCGTATGGCGCACGCGCACCGCCGCGCGGAACTCATTTCCGGGCGCGCTGCCGTTTACAAAGCTCAGATTCGCAATGTCAAATTTGCGCCTGAACAGATCGTCCCACAGGCACAGCTCCAGCTCGTTGCTCTCTGCGTGAATGGCCGATACGTACAGCCTGCGCTCATGCCACAGCTCCGGCCAGCGCTGCCCGACGGTATAATGATGAATGCCCTCGTGCATGCCGATCACCTCATCGCCCAGCCGCGCCGCACCCGGCCCCGGCATAGCCGCCCGGCTTTCCAGCCACTCGGCATAGGTCTGCCCCCTGATGAAGCAGTTCTCGCGGCTGTCCGGCTTGCCCGCTACCCGCAGTCCCATCTCGGCCGCCATCTCGCGCACGCGCTTCTTCTGATATGCGCCCAGCGGCAGCAGCAGCCGCGAAACCTGCTCCGGCCTCAGCCGCGCCAGCATATAGCTCTGGTCGTTGTCCGGATTGCCCATATAGAGATTCTGCCCATCGCAGCGCGCGTAATGCCCGGTGGCAATCAAACGCGCGCCCAGCTCGTCCGCGCGCCGCAGAAGCGACGGAAACTTGACCTCCGGATTGCAGCCGATGCACGGATTCGGCGTTCGCCCAGCCAGATACGCGCGCAGAAACGGCTCGCATACATGCCGGTTCAGCTCCTCGTGAATGTCCGCCACCTGAAGCTCCACGCCCAGCCGCTCCGCGCTCGCCAGCGCATCCGCCCGCGCGTCCGCCCCGGCAATGTCCAGATATACGCCGTGGACCTCATATCCCCGATCCATCAGCACGCGCGCCGCAACCGCGGAATCCACGCCGTCCGACAGACCCAGCACCACTTTTTCCAAAACCTTCTCCTCCACCGGCAGGCTTTTTCTCCGCCGATTTAAGGTAGCGCCGCACAAATGAGGTAGTCGGCCGGCGAATGGATTTTTCGTCAGATGCAAATGCATATTTCGAAGGTTTACTGGAGGTAAATCGAGGAATTTGCATGCCGCAGATGGCGGAAAAGACTTCGCCCGACGCGCCGCTGAATTGTGCGGTGGTGCCTTAAAAGCGCCGATGCCCTCGGCATCGGCGCGCGTTTTATGCCTTTCGAACCTTCGGGCCGGTCGCGGTATCCTCGATCGCGTAGCCCATCTCCGTCACACGTGCGCGAATCGCGTCCGCTTCGGCGAAGTTTTTCGCCTTCTTCGCGTCCTGCCGCGCCTTCAAAAGCGCCTCGACCTCCGGGTTCTCATCGCAGCCGTCAAACGTCACGGCGAAGGCACCCGCCTTGGCCTGCTGCTTTTTCAGCTCCTCGCGGCGCGCATCGCCCTTCTTCACAACGTCCAGCCCCAGCACGGAGTCAAACCTTCTCAGCGCTTCCAGCTTGGTGTCGTCGTTGGTATTGTACTTCAGCGCGTCATACAGCGCCGTCACCGCCAGCGACGTGTTCAGATCGTTGTCCAGCGCAGCGCGGAACTTCGCGTCCAGCGCCTTCAGCGCTTCCTCGTCGATCTCCGCGCCCGCAGGCTTCAGCGCAGCGACCCTGGCAATCAGCTTGTTGTAGGTCGTCTGCGCGTTGTCAAGATTCTCCCACGTGAACACCAGTCCGCGGCGATAATGGCTCTGCAGGCAGAACAGACGATACGCCAGCGGGTCGTAGCCCTTTTCTTCCAGCAGCGAAACCGTCAGGAACTCGCCCTTGCTCTTGGACATCTTGCCGCCCGTCGTGTTCAGGTGGTACACGTGCATCCAGTAATTGCACCACTTGTGACCCAGATAGGCCTCGGACTGCGCGATTTCGTTGGTATGATGCGGGAACGCATTGTCGATGCCGCCGCAATGAATGTCCAGATCCTCGCCCAGATGCTTCATGGAGATGCCGGAGCACTCAATGTGCCAGCCCGGATAGCCCACGCCCCACGGCGAATCCCATTTCAGCGCCTGATCCTCAAACTTGGACTTGGTGAACCACAGCACAAAGTCGTTTTTGTTGCGCTTGTTTTCGTCGGCTTCCACGCCCTCGCGCACGCCCACGGCCAAGTCTTCCTCGTCAAAATCGTTGAACACATAGTACTTTTCCAGCTTCGACGTGTCAAAATACACGTTTCCGCCGGCAAAATAAGCGTAGCCCGTGTCCATCAGCTTCTGAATGATCCTGATATATTCGTCAATGCAGTTCGTCGCGGGCTCCACAACGTCCGGCCGCTTGATGTTCAGCTTCCGGCAGTCGGAGAAAAACGCGTCGGTGTAATACTTCGCGATTTCCATCACGGTCTTGTGCTCGCGGCGCGCGCCCTTGAGCATCTTGTCCTCGCCCTCGTCGGCGTCGCTGGTCAAGTGACCCACGTCGGTAATATTCATCACGCGCTTCACGTTGTAGCCGATGTAGCGCAGATACTTTTCCAGAACGTCTTCCATGATATAAGAACGCAGGTTGCCGATGTGAGCAAAATGGTACACCGTCGGCCCGCACGTATACATCTTCACGATGTCCGGATGATTGGGCTTGAATTCTTCCTTCATGCGGGAAGCGGAATTGTACAGATACATCGAAGTTCCCCCTCGGTTGACGTTATTAATTCCCTATCTTATATATCATACAACAATCCGCCGCCGAGCGCAAGCGCTGAAAGCGGTAGTTTGGTAAAAAAAGACCGCCTGCACTGCCAGACGACTTATTATCTCTTGCGCAAGCCAAAAATTTGTTATCATTCTCAGGGTATTTCGCTTTGCGAGTTCCTTGCTCCCGCTGCTTCTTACGACAAAAAGATGCAGCCAGGCACATCGACACAATGAAACGAAGCCCCCCCTGCACGGCTCGTTAACTCCATTCGCGTGCCGCCTATCTGGCAATGCGACACTGCGGCGGCGCAGAGCGGCTCCGTTTCATTCCTATTTCAAAAGACGCGTTCGGATTTACATCTGCGATCAATCACACTTCTTTCTCAACAGGAAAATTTCAAATCAAGGTTGACCGTTTTGCGAAGGCGCTGTATAATAGCATTTGTAATCGGATTGCGTGCATAACTGCGCGGAAGCGCCGCCTTATAAAGGGCGAAGGGAACCGGGTGCGAATCCCGGACGATCCCAGTCACCGTGAAGCGGACGGACGGGCACCATGTCACTGCGTTCAATCGTGGGAAGACGCTCGTGCCGGATGAGGCAAAGTCGGGAGACCTGGTTATGCGGCACGCTCAAACAGGCATTGCTCCTGGGAAGGGGAACATGCAGAAAAGGCGGCGGAGCTATGTCCGTCTGTGCTTTTTTGTCGTTCCCGAAGGGGAACGTTTTTTTCTTTTCCCGGCGCCGTCCGCTTACAATAAAAGAAAGGGAGAAGAACCATGAAGAAACTTGGACTCATCGCTCTCGTACTCTGCTTCGCGCTCTTCACCTCCGCGCTGGCTTTCGCGGAAACCGACACCTCCGTTACCGTTACCGACATGACCGGCCGCGAAGTCACGCTGGACAAGCCCGCCACGCGCATTGTCGCGCTGACGCCGTCCGACTGTGAGATTCTGTACGCCATCGGCGCCGGCGACACGCTGGTCGGCCGCGGCAAGTACTGCGACTATCCGGCGGAGGTTCTAAACGTGACCGCCGTTCAGTCCGGCCGTGATACCAACCTCGAAGAGATCATCGCCCTAGAGCCCCAGGTGCTGCTGATGAGCACCATGGCGCAGACCGAGGAGCAGGTTCAGGCGCTGGAAAACGCCGGCATCAAGGTCGTCGTTTCCGACGCGCAGGATATTGAAGGCGTTTACACCGCCATCGAGCTGATCGGCAAGCTCATGGGCAAGGACGCCGAGGCGGCCGCCGTGATCGAATCCATGAAGGCCACCTTCGCCGAGGTCGCTGAGAAGGCTTCCGAGAACGCGGGCAAGACCGTGTATTTCGAGGTTTCTCCGCTTCAGTATGGTCTGTGGACGGCTGGCAAAGGCACGTTCATGAACGAAATCGCCAATATGGTCGGTCTCACCAACTGCTTTGAGGACGTTGAGGGCTGGTCTGAGATTTCCGAGGAGCAGGTTATCGCCCGCAACCCGGATTACATCGTCACCATCTCCATGTACTACGGCGAAGGCCCCACGCCCGTGGAAGAAATCCTTGGCCGCAAGGGCTGGGAAGAGCTGACCGCCATCAAGAATCAGGCGGTCCTGAATCTGGCGAACAACGAGCTGTCCCGTCCCGCGCCCCGTCTGGCCGACGGTGCGAAGATGCTGTACGACTTCATCAACACCGAGGTCGTCGACAAGGCCGCGTAGGTTTTCTCTCGTCTCAAGGCGATCCGGAGTCCGTCTCCGGGTCGTTTTTTCTGTTCGGGGCTTTACAGGTGTGATATAAT
>ULRD01057023.1_pt1 | contig 13555 bp, 9 predicted proteins | sample 1955181 | NCBI WGS metagenome assembly ULRD01 (sample SAMEA4835675, study PRJEB28245) | human gut metagenome | biome: gut microbiome; material: fecal sample | place: Denmark | collected 2008
TCCGCCGAGGAGCTGCTGCGCAGCGACTTCAAGGAGTTCCATATCTCCGAGCAGGTGCTGGGCGTGGGACAGGTCACCTGCATCGACTCCCAGAAGCTGATGGAGCGCAAGGATGAGCTGCTGGATGCCATGCGCGCCGCGCAGAAGGCCAACAGCTACGACATGGTGATCCTGATGCTCACGGACGTATTGCAGGAGGGCTCCCAGCTCCTGTACATCGGCAGCGACGACACCATCCGCAACGCCTTCGCCGTGGAGCCCAAGGACAACATGGTGTTCCTCCCCGGCGTCATGTCCCGCAAGAAGCAGGTCATCCCCATGCTGACCACCCTATGGGGCTAAGAAACCGCCTTGCCTTGCATTTTGAAAGCAAAAAAACATCCGTCCGTACGGACGGATGTTTTTTTGCTTTCGTAAACTCTTACTCGGCCTCAGCCAGTGCCTTGGCGGCGGCAATGGCCTTCTCCTGCGCCGCAGCGGGGCAGTCCTCGTAGCGGACGAAGTTGAAGGTGAACGTACCGCGGGACTGGGTCATGGAGCGCAGGTCGATGGCGTAGCTCATCATCTCCGCCATGGGGACCTCGGCCTCCAGCACCGTCTCGCCGTCGCCGGTGGGGTTCATGCCCATCACGCGGCCGCGGCGCTTGTTCAGATCGCCCATCACGTCGCCCACGAAGTTGTCGGGTACGGTGACCTTCAGCTCGCCGATGGGCTCCATCAGCACGGGCTTTGCCTCGGGCAGCGCGGCCTTGAACGCCAGGTTGGCGGCCAGCTTGAACGCGATTTCGGAGGAATCAACGGGATGGTAGGAGCCATCCACCAGCGTGGCCTTCAGGAACACCACGGGATAGCCGGCCAGCACACCGTGCAGGCAGCTCTCGCGCAGACCCTTTTCCACGGCGGGGAAGTAGTTCTTCGGCACGGAGCCGCCGAACACGTTCTCCTCGAAGATCATATCCTCCTGCTCGCTCTGGGGCTCGAAGATAATGTGAACGTCACCGAACTGACCGCTGCCGCCGGTCTGCTTCTTATAGCGGCCCTGCTTGCGGACGGTGCTGCGGATCTTCTCGCGGTAGGCAACACGGGGGGTATCCAACTCGGCATCCACGCCGAAGCGGGACTTCAGCTTGCTGCACAGCACGTCGATCTGGATATCGCCGGCGCCGGAGATCACGGTCTGGTGGGTCTCGGCGTTGTTGGTGACGGAGAAGGTGGGATCCTCCTCGTTCAGCTTGTTCAGGCCGGTACCCAGCTTCTCGATCTCCTGCTTGGTCTTGGGGGCGATGGCGCGCTCGTAGCAGGCGGGTGCGAAGGCCAGAGGCGCAAACTTCACATAGGTCTTGGGCTCGCACAGGGTATCGCCTGTCTTGACCTTGTCCATCTTGCCGATGGCGCCGATATCGCCGCAGCAGATCTCCTTGGTCTCCTCGGTCTTCTTGCCCTTCATGACATACAGACGGCCCAGCTTCTCGGTGTTGCCGGTGGTCATGTTGTACAGGGACATATCGCTGGTGACCTTGCCGCGGACGACCTTGATCATGGAGAACTTGCCGTACTGGTCGGAGATGGTCTTGAACACGAAGGCGGCGGTGGTACCGTTGGGATCGTAGGCGACCTCGATGGCGTTGCCGTCGTCGTCCTCAGCGGCCACGGCGGGCATATCGGTGGCGACAGGCACCAGATCCACGATGGTCTGCATCAGCATCTCCACGCCCATGCCGGTGGCGGCGCTGCCGCACAGCACGGGGCAGACGCTGCCCTCGCGGACGCCCAGCTTCAGACCCTTGGCCATATCCTCGGCAGACAGCTCCATGGTCTCGAAGAACTTCTCCATCAGCTCCTCGTCGGCGCCGGCGGCGGCCTCCATCAGCTCGGCGCGGAGCGCCTCCACCTCGTCGGCCATGTCGGCGGGGATGGCGCACTCGCCCTTGGCGTCGTATGCCTTGTTGTGCAGCAGGTCCACGATAACGGTGACGGCCTTGTTGCCGTCGGCCTTGGTGGCAACGATGGGGGCAATGGCGGTGCCGAACTTGTTCTTGATGGCGTCGATGCAGGCGGCGTAGTCGGCGTTGGCCTCCTCCACGCGGTTGATGAACATCATGCGGGGCTTCTTGCCCAGCATCTTCCAGGTGCGCTCCATACCAACGGACAGGCCGTCCTTGGCGTTGCCCACGATGACGGCGCACTCGGCGGCGCGAATGGCGCAGACAGCCTCGCCGGAGAAATCGAAGTTGCCGGGAGCGTCCATGACGTTGATCTTCTTGCCCTTATACATGACGGGAGCAAATGCCAGAGAGATAGAGATCTGGCGCTTGATCTCCTCGGCATCGTAGTCGCAGGTGGTGTTGCCGTCGACGGTCTTGCCCAAACGGTCCACACCCTTGGTCATAAACAGCATCTGCTCAGCAAGAGAGGTCTTGCCGGAGCCGCCGTGGCCCAGCAGTGCAATATTGCGAATGTCATTAGCAGTCATAGTGGTGATGTACTCCCTTCGTTTTCTTGAAGTCCGCCGCCCACATGGCTGCGGACAGTAGCTCAACGTACCGATTATAGCTTATATTCCGGGGTCTGACAACCTCTATTTTATTGATTTGTATGAAAATTCCCGGCTGCCGCCGGTTTTTTCGTCAACTTATACAATTATTTTTCCGCTCTGCTGGGCAGGTCGACGAGGGCGGCGGCGCAGGACGAAAAAAGAGGAGCCTCGCGGCTCCCCTTTTGCGTTGTCACAGAACATTTCCGTCCCCGTCCACCAGCAGCTCCGCCGGCGGGCGGTGGCTGGAAAACCGCTGCACAGACAGGGTGCAGGCGTAGGCGCCGGCGTTGGACACCGCCACCAGATCGCCGATCTCCAGCGCCGGGCCGGTAAAGCCCTCCTGCAAAACATCCAGCGCGCAGCAGAGATTGCCCACCAGATGCACCGTCTCCGTGTGGGTGGGATCGCCCAGCGACGTGACGGTGCAGGCGTCCTCCCGGGTGAACAGCGGCTCCTGAGGTGCGATCACCGCATCCGGCCCCACCGCACGGCGCAGCATGGCGGCAATGGCGGGCTTCTGGAAGCCGTTGAGACAGTTCTCCACGATGACGTAGGTCACACCTCGGGAGGTCTTTTTGTCCACCACCGGCATAAAGTATGTACCGGCCTGACAGGTCAGGAACCGGCCGGACTCGATGAGCAGGCGGGCTCCCAGCGTGCGGCGGTTCTCCTCCGCAATACGCTGGGCGCACTGCCGCAGAGCGGCGTAGTCCAGCGGCTGCTGGGATGCCTCGTTGTAGGCGATGCCCACGCCGCCGCCGAAGTTGATATACTCCACGGTGCAGCCCAGCACCTCCTGCACCCGCAGCGCCAGTGCGAAGCAGTTCTCATAGTACCGGGTCAGCACGGCAGCGTCCAGATTCTGGGAGCGCAGATGGACGTGGATGCCGCAGACCGTAACGGGCAGCCCCTCCAGCGCCGTGCGCAGCTGGGGCAGATCCTCCTCGCAGATACCGAACTTGCCGGAGGTGCCGGGGCCGCCATCCATGTTGAAGCAGGGGTCGATCCGCACGCCGATAGGCCGCGCCTCCCCCTTCTCCGCGGCGATACGGCCGATGCGCACCGCCTCGCCGATGGAGTCGGCGATCAGGTGGCCGTGATCCCACGCCTCCCGCAGAGCGCTGTCGGACTTGCCGGCGGCAGAAAAGTAGATGTCGGCGGCGTCCATGCCGCACTCCTCCGCCAGCAGCACCTCCCGGGCGGAGGCGGCATCCGCGCCGATGCCCAGCGCCGCCAGCGCCCGCATTACCGGCGGGAACGGGTTGGCCTTCACGGAAAACAGAAAGTCAAAGCCGGGGAACGTATCGCGCAGCAGCCCAGCCTGCCGCGCCAGTACATCGCGGGAGTAGATAAAGCAGGGGGCGTTTTCCCGCGCCAGACGCAGAATATGCTCGTTCATGGAAGATGCTCCTTTCGACGTATCGTGATACGCCCAGTGTAGCATATCCGCCCCGCCGCCGTCAAAACATTCCTTGCGCACCAACAAAAATTGTGCTACAATACCGGCTGTATCTGCGGGCGTGGTGGAATTGGTAGACTCGATGGATTTAGGTGATGTCACCTCAGTGCAGGATTTTATCGCCAGTACAAGCTCTTAAAACTTAATATGCGGGTATGGTGGAATTGGTAGACTCGGAGGATTTAGGTTCCTCTGCCGTGAGGCGTGTGGGTTCGAGTCCCACTACCCGTACCAAAACAAAACCGACAGTCGATAATTGTATCGACTGTCGGTTTGTTATTTTTATGCAGAAAACCGCCGTCATATCAAGAGTTCTCCATTTGCGAATGAGCCCATTTAGAAATTGAACCTCAAAACGCTAAGGATGCTGCTATCGTTGTACTTTTGTCTCTTAAAATCTGCTTATTCTGCGTTAGGAAGAGCCCCATATCGTTAGAATTATCTGTCTACCGTCCTTTCTGAAAAGCAGATTTAGTATGCTCTTCATAGGCAGGCCGCGAGAACGGCAAAACATGACGGTCTTTGCGAGAAATTTTTTAGATTTTGAGAGCACGTTCGGTGGTGTAGTGGATTACCATATGGACAACAATGCCCTCTGCCCGGGCAGTCACGCGGAGAATAAATGCAAAAACAAGAAAAAGCCAGTTTTCTCACAGCCCTCTTCTGTGAGAAAACTGGTAGATATTGAATGGGTCTCAATTTCGTGATACAATACTTTATAATGTGATTGAAAACACCCACGGAAATATGTGTTGACTGTTAGTTATAAAAGGCTGTTCCATCTGCTGATAGAGAGGGGCATGACCACAACAATGCTTCAGCAGCAAGCCGGATTTTCATCCAACATCATTCTCCGGATGAAGCGAAACGGCCATGTATCCTTAGAAACAATAGAAAGTATCTGCCAGACATTGAATTGCGGTGTGGACGGTATACTGGAGTTTACAGAGAATCCAGTGGACACTATATAATAACTTTTGAAGGGGATATGGGGATAATGAAAAGCAGGCGCGCCAATGCGGTATTGTTCGGTTTTGACTTTCAGCGAAATGCTGCTATTGTTCTCATGCTGGAAAATATCAAGGATTTGCGGTCTGTTCGCCTTGAGGGCAACGAAGAAGATATTGAACTGACTTTAGAGAGTGGTCGCAAGATTCTTGCCCAGGCAAAAGCTGTTGAGAAAAGCAGTTCTGATTTCTCTCATGTGCGCGAAAATCTTAAAAAGGCACTGACTTCTCTCTCGGAAGGCGCACAAAAGACAGAGGCACAGCAGTTGATTTTTATCACCAACTCTCCTAATCCCTTCAATGATGCGGATTCAAGCGGTGCTTTTGGTGGTTTACCTACTCGTAGATCTTTTTCAAATCTGCCACCAACTGCACAGAAAATAGTAAATAATTATCTTGGCGATATTGAGAATCCCCTTGATGTGCAGAAGTTCACGGTACAAGTATTCCCGTTCGAAACCGATGATGATACAGAACGGTACAAAGCCGTCACGCAGGTTGTAAATGATTTTATCGGCAGTCTTAATGTGAATGTATCATATGGACTCGGCAAATGGTTACTCCAGGTTTGGCATGATGACATTTTTATCAATGGTTCAAAAAGAGATGCGTCCATCCAGCTGGATAAAAAGGATATTATATGGCCTATCTTGGTATACGAAACAGATATCAACCGATGTGACGATGACTTCTTAAACCAATTTGATGTAGGAGTTTATGACGAGGTTGTCCGGCTGTATAGCAGCACTATCGATTCCTGTTGTGAACGTATCGAGTTTTTCACAAAAATCCTTTATGACTATACGCAGTTTCCAAGTGCTAAAAAGCAGATGGAAAAATGCCAGGACTTTATTGACCATTCTTGGAAGGATTACAAATCAGAATTTTCTTCGGATGGTATTGATGATGAGACACTGGAGGCAATTACGAAAATCGTTTTATACAATGTAATCCGCCGCAGAATTACCATTGATAAGGTTCGACAGGGGGTGGATCTGTGATTATTCAATCTATCCGAATAAAAGAGGGCTTTGCAGAGCGCACTTTCGATTTTACTGATAGTGTAAATCTCATTTTCAGCAAGGAGAATAGTAAGGGAAAAACGACCTTGTTGCGCTTCATGCTATACTCTCTGGGGTACAACATACCCAACACCAGAAGAATCAGATTTGACCGCTGTGAGATTGTTACGACAATTCTTGTGGACAATGTTGGAAAAATGGTCTTGTCTCGCTACTCCAATGATTTTATCGAAGCAACTGTCGCTGACGAAAAGAAAACGTATATACTGCCCGATCAGTTACATGATTTGCATAAAGTAATATTTGGAACGGACAACACCGATGTGCTGAATAATATCCTTGGTGCAATTTATGCTGACCAGGAAAAAGGTTGGACACTTCTTAACCGTGGCACTGCCATCGGAAGTATCCGGTTTAATATTGAAGAACTGATTCGTGGTCTCTCCGGCTGTGATTGCAGCGATTTGATTCGTAAAGAAACTCAGCTTTCTAAAGAACTCTCCAAATACCGTCAGATGGCCAGCGTAGCCAAATACCGCGAGGAAATTGTAGCGGAAAGTGGCACTCTTGTTTCGGATTCCTATTCTGTAGAATCCGATGCTACTATAGCACAGCTGCTGATGCAGCAAAAAGCTCTTCAAAGCGAACTGCGGCGAATCGACAAAAGCCTTTCGGGTAACAAGCGTGTACGTCAGTATGTTGCTGAAATGAAACTAACTGTTCGGCTACCGGACGGAACTATATTCCCTATTACCGCCGATAGCATCGTTGGACTGACTGACACTATAGATTTTCTGATTGCCAAACGGAAAATTGTTTCGGCCGATCTGCGCTCTGTAATGCACCAGTTAGCAAATACTCAAAAAGAGCAGGAAAACGAAGCAGAGCAGTTAGCATTTTTTCAGTCTGAGAGCATGATTGATATTTTTGATAGGAGAATTGCATCTGTCCCCATCGATGCCAGTGCTATCGACAAAGAAATAAAACGCCTGGAGAAGATGCTGAAAGCGGTTCGTAAGGAAATATCCAGAAAAACCAAATCAGACACTGGTGTGGTAATGTCCCTCTATGAAAATATGGTGAAATACGCCGCCGAACTTGGCGTAGGAAACAGCGAATCTATTGCGTCATCGTATCTGTTTACCTCCAATTTGAAGGAATTGTCCGGTGCAGTGCTGCACAAAACAGTATTCGCTTTCCGGTTGGCGTACATTACCGAAATTGAAAAGCATTTAGGTATTAAGCTGCCAATTATTCTGGATTCTCCCAGTGGCAAGGAAGTGGATCAGGCTAATATCCAGCTGATGGTAAATATACTGAAAAGAGACTTTTCTGGTAACCAGATTATTATTGCATCCATTTTTCAGTATGACTTTGAGACTGTAAACACAATCGAAATAGTCAATCGATTGATTGAGAATTAAAATCTATAGAATTAAGAGATCAGACCTACCGTAATATGCGGCGGGCTGCGTCTCTCTTTTCGGAGGTGCATCAAATGGCTATTCCCTTGAATCGTAATATTACTATTTTGCTGGATTACCCTATCGTCAATTCAAAAGCTTCTGAGGTTTATGTTTCCGTTAGATTTACGTATGCAGATTATGTCTGGGAAGGATATGTTCCAATCGAATACAGGCGTACGGGAACATCTATTGATTTTGATGACAAAGAAAAACTCTATCCGTATTTGAACATGATTTATGTTCAGATGAAAACAGACAAACTCGCAATTTGGAAAGAAAAACAGGCGGAATTCTGGGAAACAAAACCCAATGCAACAACCACAAAAGAATTCTTTGACACTCTGGCAGAGGGTGGATGGAAGTGCGGTGCCTGTGAAATGCCCCGAAACCCTAACCCGCAGCGAAGAATTCAGGATCTGAAAGAGTTTGGGTATACCATTGCAACGGATCTGGCGCGGTATTGTCCGAATTGTGGCAGAAACACAAGCCAAAGAATGCTTTTGCCGATTATGCGTGGTGGCAACGAAGGAAATGGCTACGAAACTTGGACGCCGGCACTTCGCAAGAGGATTATCAAAGTATTGGGTAGCATAGATGTGTATGAGGATACTTTTTCTCCTCATTGCCTGCCAGACCACAAGTTTTCTGAAATCCGCTGGGATGATGAAACAAAGGGTGAAAACCCTGATGCTATGGCTGATGAGGAAATTCGTCAAAAATTTCAGTTGCTTACGAATCAGCGTAATCAGCAAAAGCGAGAAGTGTGCCGAACTTGTTTCCAAACAGGGAAGCGCGGATATCCCTTCGGTATTAAATACTATTATGCTGGCACCGAGGATTGGGACCCTAATATTCCTGTCAAGGGTAAACAAGCTGAGTGTGGTTGTGTAGGCTGCGGTTGGTATGACATCGCAGAATGGCGCAAACAAGTTTTGTCAAAATTGGAGATAGACGAAGATGACGATTGATGATTTTATTGGTGCATTAGGGACAGATTCCTTACAAAGCCGGTATTTTCAGATTTTAAGTGATCAACATCCTCATTGCCGTAAATGCGCCCAGCAACAGATAGGTTCTGAGCAGTTAGCAGGCGGTGGCGGTGTGCAGGGTCTTCAGCGTGGAAACAAGTCCAGACCTGGCATTGTTATCGTAAGCGAATCCAGATATTGTCCTGTTTGCGATAAGCGTACGAAGTGGGATCAATGGACTGGGGAATTCAAAGAAGCCAATGCTGCTGCCGGAGTCTCTGCAAGATTGCAAAAACGCATTTTTGATTATTACGACTACAACGATGTCATCGAACAGAGGCGGAGATCGGCACATGAATTGGTTGTCGACCACAGATTCCCAATGGAACGCTGGGGGGCAGCCGAGACCCGAAATCCCAATAACATGACGATTGACGAAATCAAAAGGAAATTTCAACTTCTGAAAAAGGATGATGCTGGTAATCACAACCTGCTTAAATCCAGAGCGTGTGAACACTGCATTGCAACAGGCAAACGTGGTTATCCTCTTGGAATTAAGTTCTATTATGCTGGTAACGAAGATTGGCCCGCTGATTGTCCTAATTTTGGGCCAGAGGCAGAACAGGGCTGCTTTGGATGTGGCTGGTATGATTTCGTAGCCTGGAGAGAAGCCCTAAACAGATATATTGATGATGAGGAATAGCGGTGTTCTTTGTTCATATAGTAGTTTTTTAATAATACAGAAAATACCAGTTGCAATTCACTAAAAACAGAGCGAACATAATAGAAAAACTCTTGGAGCGATAGCTATGGAAATTATAACCGTTGGTAGCGTCTGCTCAGGAATTGAGGCAGCATCTGTTGCCTGGGAACCATTGGGATTTCAGTTCAAATGGTTCTCGGAAATTGCCTCTTTTCCGGCGGCAGTGCTAAAAGAAAAATACCCAAGCATTCCAAACTTGGGTGATATGAATTACATCCCGGATGCAATCATAGCAGGTAAGGTTGATGCCCCAGATATGATTTGCGGCGGTACACCTTGTCAGGCTTTTTCGCTTGCAGGATGGAAAAATGGTCTTAACGATGATCGCGGAAATCTTACTCTACGATTTGTTGACATTGTTGATGCAAGTGACCAAGTCCGGGTTTCAACAGGAAAGAGACGTAGCGTTGTCTTTTGGGAAAATGTCGAGGGCGTATTGACAGATAAGACAAATGCGTTCGGATGTCTTGTTTCGTCACTGGCAGGTTTGAGCGATGTGATTAATTGTCCCAAATGGCCGAATGCTGGAATGGTAAAAGGGCCCAAGCGTAATGTTGCGTGGCGTGTTTTGGATGCAAAGTATTTTGGGCTTCCTCAACAGCGCAGACGACTGTATGTTCTTGCCGGTGATGCCGACTTTCATCCTGAAAATGTCCTATTTGAAAAGCATCAAGGCAAATTGGCGGAATACCCATGTGCAGAACTCGTATTCAGTAAAGACGGGCACAAATTTGAGGTATTCAGAGAGTACACGGATTGCCTGTATTCAGCATATGGTACAAAGTGGAATGGTAATGCTGCGGCGAACAATGGTTCGTTGTTTGTAGTGCAGGACAACCGTATCCGTCGACTATCTCCCCTTGAGTGTGAGCGTCTTATGGGTTTCCCGGATCGGTATACCGATTTACCCTGCGCAAAGAAAACCAACCGATACCAAGCCACAGGCAATTCTTGGGCAGTGCCTGTAGTACGTTGGATTGGCAAAAAACTGATGGAACACACTAACGACATCACCAGTGTAGTGCCGCACGATTGCTTTACTGACTGTTATGTGCAGTGGAATTCGGAAGAAGGCTGTTATTTCAACTTTGGTAAAGATATCGCTCCTCTCGGCAACGGTGATTCAATAAACTGTACCGCCATCCCAGAAAAGAGTGCCTTCGGAAGTATGGAGGATATTGTTTCTCCTGAAGCGCCTGAGGACATCTACATTTCTCCGACTGGCTGCTTTGGCATTGTTCGGCGCAGCCGGGAACGAAAAACCTCCATCAACGAACGCCTTAGAGAGGTGCTCTTGAGTATTTCTTCAGAATGGAGCGCAGAGGCAATTGAGGAACGTTCCAGGGTTCAGAAGCGTGGGCGGTTTAGCACATCTATTTCTGATAAAAATACCGAGAATGCGGTTCTTGCATCGACCTTGGCGGCTACAGACGGATATCAGTTAACATTGTTCGATATTGCAAAATACGATTGATTTATAACGGTATGTAGCTGAACCTACCGTTATAAGCAGGTATCTTGTATTGAGCGAGAGTATAAACATAACTTAAAATCTACATTTTGGCTGTAATTCCCGGTCAAAATACAGTTTTTTGTGTTGAAGATGTACTATTACATATGGCGCAGTTGCCGAGTTTTTCCATCACCAACATATCGATTTCTTCCTCTAACCGCCGTATATTCTCCTGTAACGCAGAAATGTGGGCGTCGAGGATTGGTTTCCTCAACGCCCACATTTTTTGCAGCTGTGCCAACTTCTCTACTTCCTCGGCACACTGCTCCCGCACAGTTTCGGCACACGCCTGCACCTCGGCATCCAGCACCTCCTCATGGATACGGTGGGAGGAGCAATAGGATTTTCCATTCCGGTGATACCCACGGCACACATATTCCACACGACTCTTGCCATTCCAGCAACGGATCATAGGAATGAACGTATTCCCACATTCCTGGCAGGTCAGCAGTCCCGCGTAACGGTGCTTGGCCTGATTGCCGTTTGCGGGGCGGGCCTGCTGTTTGAGCAAGCGCTGTACCCGCTCCCATTCCTGTTTTCCTATGATTACAGGGAAGAATCCCTCATGACGATACCAGTCGGTTTTGTCTATATGCTTGGCCTTACCGTTGTTGTATTCTCTGCGATGGTTGTTCAGCACGCCGGTGTACGCCTCCTCCACCAGAATGTTTTTCACACTGGCGTATGTCCATAGGAACTGACCGTCACGGGTTTTGTGCGTATGCCGGACCTCTCTGCCGCATCGTTCAGCTCGGAGCTGCGCCGGTGTCTTTCGCCCCGCAGCATTAAGCCGCCGGGCGATCTCTTTCTGCCCACACCCCTGCAAGTACAGAGAATAGATGAGCTGCACCGTGACTGCCGCCTCTGCGTCTATCCTGATCTGCCCCGTATTTTTGTCTTTCCAGTAGCCGAAGGGAGGCGTGATCACGATGCCGTCTTTCTGCTTCTGGCGGTATCCCGCCCGGATCTTTTTGCCAATATCCTTCGCATAATAATCATTCATCAGGCCGCGGACGCCGATGATCAAGTCATCTTCGTCGCGGAATGTATCAACGCCCTCCGTGGCAGAGATCACTCGCACCTGGTGTTCCCGCAGATAATCGATGAACAATGCGGTCTGGGTCCTATGGCGGCCAAGCCGGGATAAATCTTTCACGATGACAGCGTCGATCATATCAGCGTCTACAGCCGCCGTGAGCTCGTCCAGCCCACGGCGGTCAAAACTCATGCCGCTTATGTTGTCATCGAAGGACTGTCCTACGATGATGTACCCGTGCTGCTCGGCAAACGCCTGGCAGATCTCCTGCTGATTCAGCAGGGAGTTCATCTCACGGTCATCATCGTTAGAAAGCCGCGCATAGAGCCATACCCGCATCCGGTATCACCTACCCCACATAATAATCGCCGTAGATCGCCGCACCCAGCCGGTCATAGTCAAAATCCATTGAGGGGATGCAATCTGTCTGCTCTCCATTTTCGAAGATGTCGAGATGGTCACGGAAGGGGGCTTTCAGCCGGATATCCAAATCCAGCTTACCGTCCTCCTCGTGAACAAGAATTTTCTCCACCAGCATCCTCAGATGTGCTTCTGACATTTTACCTTCTCGCAGGATATCATCGATCAGGCTGATGTCCCGCTTCAGCTTGGCCTGTCGGCTGCGGAGCGTTTCTGAGATGTTTTGCAGCTCTTCGATTTGCTTCTTGGCCTCCGTGATCTGCTCCTCGCGCTTGGCGATCATGCGGTCGTAGCGTTCCGCGTTGGCCTTATCCCGAATGCGTTCCATCAGGATCACCTCCACTTCCTCCTCCAGCAAGAGAATGTGCTCTTGCAGTTTGCTTATTTTGGTACTGGCCGTGGAAGCCTTTGGCGTCCATTTCTCAACGAGCCATTCCATCCGCGACCAGTTTTCCTTGTACATTTTCTTTGTTCGCAGGATCTCCGCGCCGATCAATCTGTCCAATGTTTCCTCGTCCACCATGTGAGATGAGCAGTGTTCCTTGCCATACCGATGGTAGGTGTCGCAGACATAGACGACCCGTTCCCCGCTTTTCAGCTTGATTCGTTTCCCGATAAAGGTTCGGCCACAATCCTTGCAGCGGAGTAATCCCCCGTACCGGAGGATGCCCCGGTTGGTGCCCGCACGGACATTTTTCTCTTTGCGCTCTGCAAGGAGCGCCTGCGCCTGCTCCCATATCTCACGAGTTACAATTATTGGCAGATAATTTTCATGCCGGAACTGCTCCTCCGGGTCTGTAGAGCGGAAGGTCTTATTGATCTTATTGCGCTCGCTTTTGTGGCAGATCAAAGTGCCGATGTAGCTTTCATCTCTCAAGATTCGCGCCACCATCGTTGCGTCCCACAAATATTTTTTGAGGATGCCATCCTGGGTGTTTGGCAGTCGCTTATTTAGCAGTTCCATCTGCATGAGCGCGGGCGTTTTTCTCCTCTGTTCATTCAGTGTGCGGGCAATGGCCTTCATGCCGCTGCCGCCGACATAGGCGGAGAAGATCAGCCGGACCGTTTCGGCGGCTTCTTCTACGACAACGACCTTTTTTGTGTTCTTGTCCTTGAAGTAGCCAAAGGGTGGGATGGTCACGATACCTTCCTTTTGCTTTTGCCGGTAACCGGTTCGCACACGACGGCTGCCATCGCGGGCATAGAAGTCATTGACCAGCCCCTTGAAGCCGATGATGAGATCATCGTTCTCATTAAAAGTGTCGATATTTTCCGTTGCGGACAGGACCCGCACATCATGTTCTCGGAGGTAGTCGATAAAGAGTGCGGTCTGCGTCCGGTGACGGCCCAGGCGGGACAGGTCTT
>ULRD01050092.1_pt1 | contig 13479 bp, 11 predicted proteins | sample 1955181 | NCBI WGS metagenome assembly ULRD01 (sample SAMEA4835675, study PRJEB28245) | human gut metagenome | biome: gut microbiome; material: fecal sample | place: Denmark | collected 2008
AGGAGATACCCGATCGGAGAAATTTATGCCGTAAACGCTCTTGTGCAGGGAGATGAAGCTCCCGATTCTATTTGCCGCGGTATTATTAAAGCTGAAAATGCAGGCTGCGACGTAATTATTGTGGGGCGAGGCGGCGGTTCTGCGGAGGATCTCAGCGCTTTTAATACCGAAAAGGTCGCTTACGCGATATTTAACTGTAAAGTTCCCGTTATTTCGGCAGTCGGTCATGAAACGGATTTCAGTATTGCCGATCTTACTGCTGATATGCGTGCCCCTACTCCTTCGGCAGCAGCTGAGCTTGTTGCCCCGTCTATTGAATCTATTCGCGATAGGATAGATATTTTGGACAGACGCATAGAGCAGTCGGCGATTTCAATCCTTGACAAAGCAGCTGACAGTTTTATAGGGATGAACGCAAGAATTATAGCACAGTCTCCTAAAAATCGTCTAAAGCTTAACAATGAAAAAATAATCTCCTCTGAAAAAGCTTTGAAGACGGCTTTTGTCAGATATATAGACAGATTGAATTCGGTTATTGCCGAAAAGGCAGCGAAGCTTGAAGCGCTTAGTCCGCTGAAGGTGCTTTCCCGCGGTTATTCTCTTGTTTATAAGGACGGAGAGCTGCTCAGCAGATCGCTTTCGATTCATGAGGGAGATCATATTGAGATACGCTTCGGAAGCGGCGGAGCTGAAGCTGAAATATTAAAAAAATGGTGAGAAAATGGACGAAAAAATTTCATTTGAGGAAAATATGACGAGACTCGGAAAAATAGCTGCTGAGCTTGAAAAGGGTGACGTACCGCTTGAAAAGGCAGTCGAACTGTATGGAGAGGGCGTTAAATTGTTAGCCTTTTGCAGAAAGCAGCTTGATGAGGCTCAGATAAAAATAACGGAGGATAACGGCTGAAAGACCGTAAAAAATGCTTATGAACGATTTTAAGGAAAAGCTTTCTTCTTATATTGAATTTACTGAGAAAAATCTGGAAAAATACAATAGTATTACTGAAGAAGCTCAGAAGAAACTGACTGACGCCATGAATTATTCTCTAAAAGCAGGAGGAAAGCGTATTCGTCCTGTGCTTGTATATGCCTTTTGCGAGGCGCTCGGAGGCGATTACAGAAGAGCGGCAGCTCCGGCGTGTGCTATTGAAATGATACATACGTTTTCGCTTATTCATGACGATCTTCCGGCTATGGACAATGATGATTTTCGCCGCGGTATGCCGTCATGTCATAAGGCTTTTGACGAAGCAACGGCAATTTTAGCGGGCGACGCGCTTTCTGTTTTGCCGTTTGAGATCATTGCTGACGATGCTGCTCTTACCGACGCCGAAAAGGTGAAGATCATTTCCCGTCTGGCAAAAGCTGTCGGAAAAAACGGAATGATAGGCGGACAAGTCATTGATATGGAAAACGAGAAGCTCAGCGATGTTGACGAGGAAAATCTCCGTAATATGTATCGGCACAAAACGGGAGAATTAATATCGGTTTCATGCGCTATGGGCTGCATATGCGCAGGTGTTGACGAAAGCGTTGTCAAGTCGGCCGTGGAGTATGGCTACAATTTGGGACTTGCTTTCCAGATAATTGACGATATACTGGATGTTACGAGTACTACCGAGGAGCTTGGCAAGCCTGTGGGAAGCGACGCGGAAGAAAATAAGACTACCTTTGTTACTCTTTACGGCGTAAAAAAAGCTCAGCAAATTGCCAACGAAGTCACACAGCAGGCTGTTGAAAACCTTATAAAAGCGGGAGGAAGCGAGTTCCTGCGCGACCTTACTGAAATGCTTTTAAACAGAAAAAAATAAAAAGGAGCTGCGGAGTTAGATTTTCGGTATTTTTACTATCGGTGCAAAACTTCGCAAGTTGAAAATGAAGGAAAATATAAATACAGAAAAAAGAGTTGTACTCTCAGAGCTTGCGCTTCCCGAGGATTTAAAGGGACTTTCGGTCAAGCAGTGCGGTCAGCTTTGCAGCGATATACGTGGATTACTTATCTCGACTGTTTCTAAAAACGGTGGTCATCTTGCTTCAAATCTTGGCGTCGTTGAGCTTACAATGTCGATACATCGAAATTTCAGCTCTCCGGATGACAAAATAATATGGGATGTCGGTCATCAGTCTTATACTCATAAGATACTTACCGGCAGATTGGAACAATTTTCAACATTGCGCCAAAATGGCGGTATTTCTGGTTTCCCCAAGCCGGATGAGTCTGTTCATGACACATTTATCAGCGGTCACAGCAGTACGTCGGTATCTGTAGCCTGCGGTATTGCCGAGGCAATGAAGCTTCAGGGCAAGGATAACTATGCTGTTGCAATAATCGGCGATGGAGCTATGACCGGAGGTATGTTCTACGAAGCAATGAATAACGTTGGAAGAGACAGTCAAAGCAATCTTATCGTGATCCTGAACGATAATAAAATGTCGATTTCCAAAAGTGTGGGAGCTTTGTCAAAGTATCTGACAAATCTGCGGAATACCGAGGAATACCTTAATACAAAGCGGGCTGTTGAAAAGCTTCTGGGCAGGATCCCGATCGTTGGCGACGATATGTCAAAGGGTATTAAATTCGTCAAGGATTCAGTGAAATACAAGATCCTTGAACAAAGCAATCTTTTTGAGGATATGGGTTTTATATATCTCGGACCTGTCAACGGACATAATCTTGAGGAGCTTGACGAAGTAATGAGAATGGCTAAATCTTTTCACAGACCTGTTTTTATTCATGTTAAAACAGTTAAGGGAAAAGGTTATATGCCGGCGGAAAATAATCCCGGAGAGTACCATGGTATATCTAAATTTGATGTTATTACGGGAAATCCGGAGGTTTCTGCTGACGAGTGCTATTCGACCGTTTTTGGTAAGGAGCTTGTGAAGCTTGCGGAAAAGGACAAACGTATTTGTGCAATAACAGCTGCTATGAAATTTGGTACGGGACTTCAGTTTTTTCACAAACAATTCCCTGAACGCTTTTATGACGTGGGAATTGCCGAGCAGCATGCCGTTACGTTCGCAGGCGGACTTGCTTCGATGGGGCAGATTCCCGTGTTTGCTGTATATTCGACATTTTTACAGCGTGCCTACGATCAGCTTGTACATGATATTGCAATTGGTAAGCTTCATATGGTTCTTGGAATTGATCGCGCAGGAATAGTCGGCGAAGACGGAGAGACGCATCAGGGACTTCTTGATGTTCCCATGCTTGCGACAATACCCAATACGGTAATATATTCTCCGTCGTGTTATGAGGAGCTTAAAATGTGCTTGCAAAAAGCACTGTATACCGATAAAGGACTTTCTGCCATAAGGTATCCAAGAGGAGGAGAGGAAGCTTCCTGCAATTGTCATTATTTTAATACCGAATATCTTTTTGTTCATGAAAACAACAGCGATACCCTGATAATAACATACGGCAGAATATACAATGAGGCGTACAAAGCTCAGAAAATGCTCAGAGATATGGGAGTAATCTGCGATCTGCTCAAGCTTACAAAAATTTATCCGATAAACCGAGATATTGTAGGTGAGATTGAGGGATATAAACGCATAGTATTTTTCGAGGAATCTATGTCTGACGGCAGCATTTCAGAAAAAATTGGAGAAATTCTTGCGGAACACTCCTACAGCGGTGATTATAGCCGCGTTACGGCTAATGATTTTGTAAAACACGCATCAGTGCAGATATGTCTGGAACAACTCGGGCTTACCGCTGAAAAAATGAAGGATCATATTCTCGGGAGGAGCGAAAAAAATGGCAAGGCTTGACGCGGAGCTTGTCTCACGCGGGATTGCCCGGAGCCGCAGCAGAGCAAAGGAAATGATTGAATCGGGCAGCGTTACGGTAAACGGAGTTGTCGCAAAAAAAGCATCATCTGAGGTTAACTTTCTTGACGTGATATCTTCCTCAGAAAACGAGGTATATGTTGGACGGGGAGCTTTAAAGCTGGAAAAGGCTTTTGACGTATTTCACCTGTCTTTTATTGGAAAGAAATGTATTGACATCGGAGCGTCAACGGGTGGATTCACTGATTTTATGCTGAAAAACGGCGCGTCAAGGATATATGCCGTAGATGTTGGGCACGGTCAGCTTGCGGAATCTTTGATAAGTGACAGCCGCGTTGTAAATATGGAAGGAACAGATATACGTAACGTTGCACCGGAGCAGTTTGGCGGCTGTGCTGACTTTATTTCTGTGGACGTTTCCTTTATTTCATTGGAAAAGGTATTGACGAAGGTCAGCGAGCTTCTTAAAGATGAAGCTGATGCTATCATTCTTATAAAGCCCCAGTTTGAAGCGGGAAAAAAGAACGTAGGTAAACATGGCATTGTTCGCAGCAAGAAAATTCATGAGGAAATTCTTAGGCAAATAGACGTATTATGCGCTTCGGCAGGACTTTATGCCGCTGATTATACTTATTCTCCCGTGAAGGGCGGAAGCGGAAATATCGAGTATCTTGTTCATCTTATTAAGATAGAAAAAAATGCGGAAATACGTGATTTTCGCCAACTTGTAGAAGAAGCGTTTTCAAATCTTTAGACAGCGCTTATAATTAAGGAGTTTTTTATGAGAGCAGCATTGTACCCGAATTTTCAGAAACCCAATGCACTTGCTTGTGCAAGAGAGGCGTGTGAATCACTTCATTTCTCGGGAATTGAAGTGTGCGTCAGCGGAGAATTTAAAAAAGAATTTGCCGATAAGCCTTTTGTAATTTTTGAGGATATAACTGAATCTGCGCGTACTGCCGACGTTTTTCTTGCAATAGGCGGAGACGGAACGATTTTGCGCTGTGCAAAGCTGCTTATGGGTACTGATACAAAGCTTCTTGGAATAAATACCGGGACTCTCGGTTTTATGGCAGGACTTGAAGCAGATCAGCTTGATAAGCTGAGCCAGCTTAAATCGGAAAATTACGAAATATCAGAGCGAATGACCCTCGATATAGTTTATCACGGAAAAGACGGAAATGAAATTTATACCGCTCTCAACGAGGTATCTGCAAGGTCGGGAAGCTTTCGTATCTGCGATTTCGAGGTGTTTTCGGACGGTTATCTTGTTGGGAAATATCGCGCGGACGGAGTTCTGTTCAGTACGCCGTCAGGCTCGACAGCTTACTCGCTTTCGGCAGGCGGTCCGATAATCGAGCCCGATCTCCAGTGTATTGAAATGACGCTTATTTGTCCTCATTCGCTTTTTTCAAGAACAACGCTTTTCTCGGCAGGTCGCAGGTTAAGACTGACCCCAAAAACTTCCGGAAATGATTGCATGGTGATAAATGTGGACGGCGGTCTTCATATAAATCTTTATGAAAACGAATCGATCGAGATAAGCCGAGGCAGGAACGTTATAAAATTTATAGATCTCATCGGAAATTCATTTCATGAATCGCTTTGCCGAAAGCTTTGCAGACCAATAAAATGATATAGATTGCGGAGATAGCCATGAAAAATCAAAGACATGAAATTATACTTGAAATAATAGCGGAGAAGCCTGTTGCAACTCAGGGATTATTGATTGAGCTTCTTGAAAAACGTGGTATAAAGGCGACTCAGGCAACGCTTTCACGCGATATACAAGAGCTTAATCTTTTGAAGCAGCGTGACGAAAACGGCGTATATCGGTACACGCTTCCTGCGGCGGCAGTTACGGAAAAAAGCCTTTTTGAGGAGGCGGTGCTGTCTGTGGATTACGCTATGAATACTATCGTATTGAAATGTCGTGCCGGAATGGCTCAGGGAACCTGCGCCTCCATAGATTCAGTGCATCATGAGGGAATAGTGGGGACGATAGCAGGCGACGATACTATTTTTATTCTTGTAAGAAGCGAGGCAGACGCAAAAAGGCTCTCAAAAAAATTCAGGAGCGAGCTTTTTCCGGGAGGTAAATCGCAGAAATGCTGAAAGAAATTTATATAAAAAATCTTGCTGTGATACGTGAGGCTGTTATTCCGCTGACAGAAAGACTGAATATTTTTACCGGCGAAACGGGAGCGGGAAAGTCTATCCTTATTAATGGAATAAATTCCGTTTTAGGTCAGCGCTGCTCTAAGGATATCGTGCGTTCAGGCTGCGATAAGGCTGTGATAACGGCTTTGTTTACAGAGCTTTCTCCCGAGATACAGGCCAAGCTTGATGAATTGGGGATCGCTCATGAAAATGAGGAGATAACTATTACTCGTGAGATAAGCGCAGACGGAGGAAGCGTTGCCCGAATCAACAGCCGTACCGCTTCGGCTTCGATGCTTAAAGAGATAGGAGCAATGCTCATCAACATTCACGGGCAGCATGATAATCAAGTGCTGCTTGATCCGGAAAAGCACCTTAAAATACTTGACAGCTTTGGAGGCGATAATACGCTTCTTGAAAACTACCGCGAGACGTTCCGCAAATTGCAGCAGACGGCGAGACGGCTTGGGGAACTGAAAAAACAGGAGCAGTCGCGTATTGAGCGAAGCCGCTATTTGAATGAGGTAATTGAGGATATAGGCGAACTTGAATTGAGCGAAAATGAGGACGAGATCCTTGAAAAAGAGTACGAAACTGCGAAAAACTCCGAGCGTACTATTATTGCGGTAAGGAGTGCTGCACAGGCGATCTCGGGTGACGAGGCTGCAAACGAAATGCTCGCATCTGCGGAACGCGAGCTTGCCGCGTTTACCGAAAACAGCAAAGCTCTGAACGAACTTTATGAAAGATTGTCAGCCGCTGAAATCGAGCTTGCCGATATAGCCGCAGAGCTTGAAAATACTGCGGATAAAATTGAACTTGACGGTCAAAGGCTTGATTATTTAAGCTCAAGGTTGGGTACAATAAATAAGATGAAAAGAAAATATGCGACAGATTGCGACGGTCTGACAGAGCTTTACAATAATGCCTGTACGGAGATCACTCAGCTTGAAAGTTCACATGACGAGATAGTGGAGCTGAATAATGAGCGTGAAAAGCTTCTTCATACAGTTACGGAGCAGGCAAAAGCTCTTTTCGATCAGCGTGAAAAGGTCGCAAAGCGTTTTGCGGAGAGCGTTGCCGCAGAGCTTGAATTTCTTAATATGTCGGGAGTAGTTATTGCCGTAAAGCACGAAAAGGGCAAGCTGACTATTAATGGTATGGATACGGTGGAATTTCTGATTTCCGCTAATAGGGGTGAAGAACCGAAGCCTATTGCCCGTATTGCCTCCGGAGGGGAGCTTTCGCGTATTATGCTTGCGCTGAAAAGCGTTATTGCCGAAAAGGACAGTATTCCCACTATGATTTTTGATGAGATCGACACCGGAGTAAGTGGAAAGGCGGCTCAGAAAATCGGCATAAAGCTTCGTGAGATCGGAAAAATACGTCAGGTAATATGCGTTACGCATCTTTCTCAGATAGCCGTTATGGCGGATAATCATCTGATGATCGAGAAGAAAATTATAGGCGATCGTACCGAAACTGCCGTAGATCAGCTTGATTTCGAGGGAAGAACAGCTGAGATCGCCAGGATAATGGGCGGTGAAAATCCGAGCAGTCTTATGCTCGATACGGCGCGCGAGGAACTGAAAAGAGCATTGGAGTGAACAGATTGAAAATATATTCGACAAGGCACGGTCAGACGGAATTTAACCGGCTTGACATAATATTAGGAACGACAGACGCAGAGCTTAACGACGTCGGGATCGCACAGGCAAAGGAGCTTGCGGAAAAGGCGGCAGCTCTCGGAGATATAGACATTATAATAGCTTCACCGATGAAGCGCGCAATGAGAACAGCGGAGATAGTTGCGGAAAAAACAGGATTGGAAATTGTCGTTGAGGAACGTCTGAGGGAATGGGATTACGGCGAATACGAGCAGAAACCTCGATTTACTGAGGGATTTTCAAAAAATAAAACCGAATTTGGCGTAAGAATGGGCAGAAACGGCGAATCTCTCATGCAGCTTGCTCACAGAGTATATTCCGCACTTGATGAAATTATTGAAAAGTACAGCGAAAAAAACGTTCTTCTTGTCAGTCATGGGGGCGTGTGCAGAGTTATTGAAACTTACTTTCATGACATGACAAGAGAAGAATTTTCAGGTTGGTTTATGGGGAATTGCCAGCTTATAGAATATGTTACAAGGAGGCAGATATGAAAATAGGCGTTGATTATTTTCCCGAGCAGTGGGACAGCTCCTTATGGAATCAGGATGCTGATCTTATGGCAAGAATAGGCGTAAAAACAGTTAGATTGGGCGGAATTATGTGGCCGTTTCTTGAACCTGCGGACGGCGAATTTGAATTTTCGTGGCTGGATGACGCTATCGGGATCTTTTCGCATTTTGGAATCGAGGTAGTACTTTGCATACCAACAGATTGTCCGCCTGCCTGGCTTTATCGGGAGCATCCGGATATTATTCGCACATCAGGAAACGGGGATAGCTTAAAATCCTCCGAAAATGTGAAACGCTGTGTAAATTCTTCCGTTTTTATGAGTTATGCAAAGAGGATAACTCAGCAGATGATACGCCGATACGGAGCAAATCCTACAGTTTCCGCATGGCAGATCGACAGTGGGATAGACGCTGCTCCTTGTATGTGCGATTCGTGCCGCAGTAAGTTCAGGGATTGGCTTCTTGATAAGCATGATGATCTTGAAAATATAAATGCAGCCCTTGGCGCAAAGGCATGGTACGGAAATTACAGTGATGTATCGCAAATACAGCCGCCTGCGGCATACGAGGGAGCAAGACACAATCCCGCTCTCGATTTGGAATTTTATAGGTTTACTTCGGAGAGTGCGGCAGCTTTTGTAAAGGAACTTGCGATTATTATACATCGGGAGGCGCCTAAGGCAAGAGTTACCACCAATGCCTGTTTCGGTAAAAATACTCCGGATATGTTAAAGCTTTTCAATGATCTTGATTTCGTTTCGTATAACAATTATTTTTCAAATATTTCTGATACAGAGAATGGCGCTGCTTCCTTTGATCTTGATCTTATGAGAGGAATTCACGGAAAAAGCTTCTGCGTTACGGAGCAGCTCGGCAGATCGCCTGAGGATAATGATTTTATGCTTCCGACGCCTAAGCCCGGAATGATAATGGGATATGCGCTGCAGGCTCTTGCGCATGGTGCGGATACGATAATCCATTCACGCTGGAGGTCGGCTATTATCGGTTCCGATATGTTTTCAAATGGTATCATTGACCACAGCAATATTCCCGGACGACGATTTTTTGAATTTTCGGAGCTTTGTAAGACAGCTTCAAAGCTCAGCGTTATAGATACGACTGCTCTTGTTTCAGAGATTGCCATACTTTATTCGCCTGAAAATGAATATGCGGTAAATTCTCAGCCGCAGGCAAAGGGATTCAGCTATATGCAGCAGCTTAAATCTTTCCACAGCGCATTTTCACGATACGGCGCAAATATTGATATAGTATCTCCGGATTCAGATATTTCGCATTATAAGGTAGTGGTTGCCCCCGAAATGTACGTTTATCGAAAAAGCTCTGCTGAAAATATATATCGCTATGTTATCAAGGGCGGAACTCTTATAATGACAAACCGAAGCGGCGTTAAGGATAATAATAATAACTGCGTCATGGAAGCTCTGCCAACGGTTTACAAGGAGCTTATCGGGGCGGAAATCACAGAGTACGATCCGATAGGCAGCGGCGAACAGACGATCACAGATTTTGCGGGAAATAAATTTACTTGTAGTCAGTGGTGCGATATTCTTAAACTGACGACTGCAAAGGCCTATGCCGAATACAGCGACAGCTTTTACAGATGCTGTCCGGCAGTGACAATGAACAAATATTGCAGCGGCGTCGTTTATTATGTCGGAACGGTCTGCAAAAATGATTTTTATGAAAGTTTCGTGGAAAATGTAATGCGCCAGACAGGAATTCCCCGTCTCAAGGGACTGCCAAGAGGCGTTGAGGTCACGACGCGGACCAATGGTCTGGACGAATTTATCTTTTTCTTTAATAATTCTTCGGAAAGCGCTGTGGTAAGTCTTCCGAAGCCGATGTACAGTATTATAGATCTTATAGGTAAGGACAGAGTCGATCTTAAACCGTACGAAACGGATATTGTCAGAAAGTAGGCGAGTCATGAAAATTGTTTTGCAGAGAGTTACCTCAGCCGACGTAAAGGTCGGAGGAGATGTCTGTGGAAGTATAGGCTGCGGGTATCTGCTTCTATTCGGAGCAGGTCACGATGATAACGAGGATGACTGCCGCAGGCTTGCGGATAAAATCATTGGTTTGCGGATTTTTTCAGATGAAAATGATAAGATCAATCTTTCGCTTGCAGATGTCGGAGGTTCGCTGCTTGTCGTTCCGCAGTTCACCCTGTATGCAGACTGCCGAAAGGGACATCGCCCCAATTTTATGCAGGCGGCGAAGCCCGATATTGCAAACAGACTTTTTGAATATTTTGTTTCATACTGCCGAAGCAAAGGACAAACAGTCGAAACAGGCAGGTTTGGAGCCGATATGGAGGTCAGTCTTGTTAATGACGGTCCATTCACATTGATATTTGAATAATATATGAGGGACTGTTATATATTTTTATAAGCGGATTTTTGACACGGTAAGCGTTAAGATTTGACAAAAAGACGTGCGAAAAAAGATGATGAACAGGTTATGAAAGTATAATTTTTGCCTCGTATGCAGATAATAGCAGCGAGGTGATTTTTTTGGTACGGAAACGCGGAGAGCATGGCGTTGTTTTTATAACGGCAGCGTTTTTTATTGCATTCACATTGATCTCAATGAATTATTTTCGGATCGCATTTATACAGGAGCAGGTGGGATTAGCGGAAGAACGCTCAGAACTTAAAATTGTTGCTGGGACAAGTCAGGGAACTATCTATGACAGGAATATGACTCCTATGATAAATTGCAGCAAGACATACTCCGCGGTGGCTGTTCCTGCTGCTCTCAGCCGTGAGGAAACGGCTAAATTCGCTCTTGACAAAGAGGAATTTTATAATAAATTTGATAAAGGAAAGCCTTTTGTATTTTCGTGCGGAAAGGAAACTCCCGAATCAGCGGGATTAACCGTTTTTTCCATGCCTCAGCGATATTCGGAAAATATGCCGGCGCAGCATATTATCGGATACCTTTCAGATGGAAAAGGCGTTTCGGGATTGGAATACGCTTACGATCAGGTTTTTAGAGGCGAATCCGGAGAGAATAGTGTGACTTACTCTGTTGACGGATTTGGTCATGTGCTTATCGGCGACGGAAAGGAAGTTATCCGAAGCAGCGCAGTTAAAACCGGAGTCGTAACAACTATTGATATTGATATACAGCGTATCTGTGAGGAAGCTTCGAAAGAAGCAGGAAAGGGCGCGATCGTGGTATCAGAGGTAAATACGGGAGATATTTTAGCGTTGGCAAGCTTCCCCGGTTATTCGGTAAACGACCTTGAATCGGCAATTTCGGACGAAAACAGTCCAATGATAAACCGTGCGCTTTATTCCTACGGAGTCGGTTCGATATTTAAGCTTGTAACAGCCTGCGAAGGCATCAGGGAAAACTTTGGCGGATATATGTACCGCTGTGACGGATGTATTGATATAAACGGCGTAAAATTCCGATGTCATATGCTTGACGGTCACGAAATTCAGAATATGTCGGAAGCGATCGCTAATTCATGCAACACATATTTTATTAGTCTGAGCCGAAATTTAAGCGTATCCCGATTTAGAAGTCTTGCATATGAGCTTGGCTTCGGAAAAGAGACCTTTTTATGTGCAGGAATGACAGGATCAGCAGGAGTTCTGCCGGCTATGAAAGATCTTATGCTTCCGGCAGAAATGGCTAATTTTTCTTTTGGACAGGGAAAGCTTACAGCTACCCCTCTGCAAATTTCAGCGCTGACCTGCGCTGTTGCCAACGGAGGAGAGCTGCCGGAGTTGCGTCTTATCAAGGGAATGACAGTTGACGGAAAGCAGTCTGCAAACGAGAAGCCGCCGCGTCTTTCAAGGACAATTGACGAGAGCATATCAAACGAGCTGCGCAATATGATGGTCGCTGCGGTCAGAGATAACGAAAATTCTAATGCTCGTACATTTTATACTACAGTTGGCGCAAAGACGTCTACTGCCCAGACAGGGCGCTTTGACGAAGAGGGAAACGAGTTTTGCCACGCATGGATAACAGGATTTTTCCCGACAGATAAGCCGGAATATGCCGTTACAGTTCTTGTTGAGGACGGCGGATACGGTAACGACGCGGCTGCACCGATATTTCGTGAGATCGTGGATAAAATAGCGATCATGAAAAACTTTTCACAGAAAACACCCGTTTGAAAATTTTTTGGCAAATTAAGAAAAAAGCATTGACTTTTCCGTCGAATCTGATATAATAATTATATGGCATTGACGGGACTGACTGTTCGGCGGCGCGTTGCAGAGAGAAAGCGCAGGGTGAAAGCTTTTACGTACGCGGCAGGTGCTTACCCTGAGCCTCTTTGGGAAACCGAGGCGTATTTCTGCGTTAAGGATAACGAGAAAAGAACCGTGCGTTCTTTTGAATTTGGGTGGTACCACGTGAGCCTTCGTCCCATTTGGCGGCGAGGGCTTTATTGTTTAATGTTTCAGTTAATAATTTAATCAAAGGAGTTAATAATATGCAGTGGACAGGTCTTAACGATCTTCGCGAAAAATATCTTTCTTTTTTTGAAAGTAAGGATCACACAAGAATGGCAAGCGCTTCTCTTGTTCCTTCGGGCGACAAAAGCCTTCTTCTTATAAATTCCGGCATGGCGCCCCTAAAAAAATATTTCTTGGGACAAGCTGTCCCTCCAAATAAACGTGTTACTACGTGTCAGAAATGTATCAGAACTCCTGATATTGAAAGTGTAGGAAAGACTGCACGTCACGGTACATATTTTGAGATGCTTGGTAATTTTTCCTTTGGCGATTATTTTAAGACAGAGGCTATCGAATGGGCGTGGGAATTTCTTACCAAAACTCTTGCTATTCCGGCAGATCGTCTTTGGATCACTATATTTGAGAGCGATGACGAGGCTGAACAGATTTGGGAAAAGCATATAGGAATTCCTCATGAGAGAATTATCCGTCTTGGTAAAAAGGATAACTTCTGGGAGCATGGCTCCGGTCCGTGCGGTCCCTGCTCTGAGATACATTTTGACAGAGGAGAGGCTTACGGTCCCTTTGAAAGCTTTGAACAAGCAAGCGAATGCGACCGCGTAATCGAGATCTGGAATCTTGTTTTCAGCCAGTTCGACAGCGATGGAAACGGTCATTATGAAGAAATGAAGAATAAAAATATTGATACGGGTATGGGCTTGGAAAGGCTTGCCTGCGCTATGCAGGGCGTCGATAATATCTTCGAGGTCGATACCGTCCAGAATATTATGAGGCATATTTCGCGTATTGCGGGAGTAAGCTATAAGACTGACGCTAAATCCGACGTTTCTCTTCGCGTAATTACTGACCATATTAGAAGCACTACTTTTATGGTCGGCGACGGTATAATGC
>ULRD01064660.1_pt1 | contig 13403 bp, 6 predicted proteins | sample 1955181 | NCBI WGS metagenome assembly ULRD01 (sample SAMEA4835675, study PRJEB28245) | human gut metagenome | biome: gut microbiome; material: fecal sample | place: Denmark | collected 2008
CGTGCCGCAGACTGCGGAGGAGATGCCGAGCTTGAGCGATTCGCCGACCCAGACAGGCGCGGTCACGGCGATGTCGCCGTCGCCCTGCGTGATGCGGACGAAGTAGTAGCTGTACTCGGGAGCCAGCTCCACGCTGACAGAGCCGTTTGCCAGCTCCGCGGCATTGTCCCACTTATAGGCGACCTTGCCGGAGTTGACGACAAGCTCGACCTTCTTGATGGAATCGGTGGGGTCGGGATCGTAGAAGGAGATGTCGAAGGTCAGCTTCTCGGGGACCTCGGTGATGATGGAGCCGAGCGGCATGCCGTTGACGGTGTAGCCGATCTCGAGGTTCTTGTCCTCGGTGGCGTAGATGCGCATGTCGCGCATGGCCTGATAGATGCCCTGCTCGGAGAAATCATCGGTCAGGATGACGTCACGGGCGTCGTTGGCGTTGCCCCAGCGGCCCTTGTGGTTGTCCTGGTTGTTGGTCGGAGCGAGGTGCCAGCCCTTGTCCAGCGCCTTGATGTACTCGCTGTAGCTCGGGTAGTAGCCGCCCGCGCCGATCTGGCCTTCGCCGTTGCCGACCTCGACCAGATACATACGGGAGTCAATGACGGCATCCCAGTAGGCAAAGTCCTTGAAGGTGCCGAAGGTCGTGCCCGGATGGTTGAACTGGCTGATGGAGCTTGCGCCCTCGGGCTTCGACAAAAGCGCATAATAGGCCTTCATGCCCGCGTCATCGGTCTTGTTGTTGAGCGTCTTGTTGTTGCGGGAGACAATGCCGGGGGTGTTGAAGGTGTTGATGTGGCCGGGGCCGCCGGACCACGTCATCTCAAAGCCCGCGATGGCGACCATGCTGCCGGCCTTTTCCGTGTTGAACACAGCGACCGCGTCCTTGTAGGAGGCCCATCTGTCCTGGCTGTAGGCCGTGGCCTTGCCCATGTCGTAGAGTGCTTCCTCGGGGTTGGCCTCGCCGGTCTTGTCAAAGTAGTTGGAGTGGTCGGTGAACGCGACAAAGTCAACGTTCGCGCTCGCCGGCAGATCGGCAACATACTTCAGCGCGCTTTCCAGCGTGCCCGAGCCGTCGGAATACTGCGTGTGGGAGTGGAGCTGGCCGAAGTAGAGGCGGCTCTTGGCCTCACCGACGGTGAAGCTCCAGGTCTTTTCTGCCGTCTTTTTGTCGGCACGCGTGACCGTCACGGTCACGGTGACCTTGCCGTCTGCCATGTCGGCAGCCGGGGTGTAGGTGACCTTGCCGCCCTGATAGACTGCGTTGACCTTTTCGCCGTTGACGGTCATGGTCACATCGGCGCTCTCGCCGGCGTTTGTGATCTCGGCGGAGATCACCGGGCGCTTATTTTCCTTCGTTTCGGCGCCCTGTGCGGGGGTGACGTTCGAGATGACCGGCTCGTCCTTGACGGTGATCTTGATCGTGCCGGTGAAGGCCGTGTTTTCCGTATCCTTGGCGCTGACAGTCACATCGAGCGCCTCGCCGGTGACCTTCTCACCGGGGATGATGACGGTGTAGGTGCCGTCAGAAAGCGTCGGGACATATTTTTCACCGTTTACGGTGACCTCGGGCATACCCTCCACGCCGAACGGCGCATCAATGGTGAACGTCAGCGTATACTCTGCGTCCTTGAAGGCGTCCTGCGGCGTGCCGAACACGACCTGCGGGTCGTTGACGATGCCCTTGTGAACCTTCACGTTCTGCGCCACGGGATAGAAGAAGAAGGAGTAGATGGTGTAGTCCGTGACGTTGTACATGCTGTAGGTCTTGAAGGAATCGGCGTAGTATTCCAGCCACTGGCTGTAGCGGCCGTTAAACTTCGCCGTGCGATGCTCCATCTCATAGCCGCCCACGCCGCCGGAGCAGGTGCGCACGAGCCAGTCGGCGTCCTCAGTCTTGATGGAATCATCAAATGCCTTGCAATAGAAGGCGTTGTTGCCGGTGCCGTTGGAGCACAGGTAACCGTAGGTATCGTTCTTGAAGCGCAGATACTCGCCCTTCTGCTCGACCTCAAACACGACCGCGCCGTTCGCCGGAACGGCCTTGCTGTCTACGATCTCCGCCGCAGCCTTGTTGATCGACGGGCTTTCCGTGCCGATCTGCTCAGCCAGAACCGCCTTGGCGTTCTGGTTGTAGATCACGACCTTGTCGCCAGCCTTGGGCAGCTCGCCGGAGGGCAGGTCGGAACCGTCGTCCACGACCAGATAGAGCTGCTGGGCAAACAGCGCCTCGTTATTGCCGATGGTGCCGTAGCTGCTCCAGTTGTTCTTGTCCGCGAACCACTCCAGATAGCTGCCGCGCGCAGCGTTCTGGATGTAGACGCAGTTTTCCGTTGCAGCCGGAAGCACGTTCCATGCGGTGTTCACCTTGTCGAGCGGGGTGCTGGAGAACTGCGTGTCCATGGAGAGCTTCTTGCCCTCGCTGGTGGAAAATGTGTAGGTGCCGTCCGCGTTGACGCCGACCGTCCAGATGTCCGCCTTGGTGTAGCCGGAGAGCTTGCCGTCGGCGATGGTCACGTCGGTACCCTTATTGTAGAAGCCCGAATACTCCGTGGAGAGGGCCTTCATGTTGGCGGGGTTGAAGACCACGACCGTGTCGCCATCGGACAGGCTGGTCACGATACCGCTCTTGCGGACGCGGTAGAACGCCTGCGCAAACAGCGCCTCGTTGTTGCCGATGGTGCCGTAGCTGCTCCAGTTGTTCTTGTCAGCGAACCATTCCAGATAGCTGCTGCGCCCGGTGTTCTGGATGTAGTAGCAGCCATCCGTTGCTGCCGGAAGCACGTTCCATGCGGTATTCACCTTGTCGAGCGGGGTGCTGGAGAACTGCGTGTCCATGGAGAGCTTCTTGCCCTCGCTGGTGGAGAACGTGTAGGTGCCGTCCGCGTTGACGCCGACTGTCCACACGTCCGCATCCGTCCAGCCGGACAGCGTGCCGCCCGTCATCGTGACGTCGGTGCCCTTGTTGTAGAAGCCCGAATACTCGGTGGAGAGGGCCTTCATGTTGGCGGGGTTGTAAATGACAATCTGCTCGCCGTCCTTGAACAGTGCGCCGGGCGTGGGCGTGGGTTCGGGTTCCGGATCGGGCTGCTCGCCGGAATCCACGACCAGATAGATCTGCTGGGCAAACAGCGCCTCGTTGTTGCCGATGCTGCCGTAGCTGCTCCAGTTGTTCTTGTCAGCGAACCATTCCAGATAGCTGCTGCGTCCGGTGTTCTGGATGTAGTAGCAGCCATCCGTTGCCGCCGGAAGGACATTCCACGCGGTGTTCGCTTTGTCAAGCGGGGTGCTGGAGTACTGCACGTCCATGGAGAGCTTCTTGCCCTCGCTGGTCGAGAACGTGAACGAGCCATCGGCATTCAGGCCGACCGTCCAGAGGTCCGCATTCGTCCAGCCGGTGAGCGTGCCGTCCGTCATCGTGACGTCCGTACCCTTGTTGTAGAAACCGTTGTACTCGGTAGACAGTGCCTTGCCGTTTGCGGGGTTGAAGATCACGACCGTGTCGCCCGCCTGCATGTCCGCCGGGGCAATAAGGCCGCTCTCGCGCGCAGGCTCTGCGGCGTCGAGCTTGTACAGCGTAAAGCTGCAGGGATAGTTCCCCGGCGCTTTCGCAATCGTTTCATTTTTATATCCTCTGAACTTGTTGCTGCTGTTCGTGTTGCTGGCCAGCTTTACGGTATCCTCGCCGGTTCCGGCAAAGGTAAACTTGCCATCAGCAAAGCTGGCAGCCCACTTATAGCTGTCATTCTTGCTAATACCGTTATTATTTCCGCCCTTCGGCGCAATCGAGGTTCCCTTTGCATCCGTCATGATGACGCCGTCATTAGAGACAGTCAGCGTCCAGATGCCCGCGGTCGGATTCTCGATTTTGCCATTTGCGATGCTGGGCTCAACAGCTGTAATCCACGGATTCTTTCCGTTGTCATACTCGCCCATCGCATAACCTGTGTCGACCACAAGCACATACTGACCGGTCGTCAGCCCGTCCGCACTTGTGACCTTCGTGAAGGTCTTCGCCTCGCCCTCTGCCAGCGCCATGGTCGGCATGACCGAAAGAACCATGACCACAGCCAGCAGCAGCGCGAGTAAGCGTACACTGTGTTTTTTCATCTTCAGAAATTCCTCCTGCTTCAAAAATTTCCTTTTCTGCGCAGCCGCGCCTGTTCTCAGCCTGCGATCGCACAACCCCCTCGTCCTGCGTTGTCCGGCTGCTGCGCAACGGGACCGTCCGCGCTGGCGCAGCCTTTGCCGGCGCGCGCCAAACGATCCTGATACACTTTGAGTATAACATGTTTTTCCTGCAAAATCCACATATTTTACAGGATTTTTTCGCAGGCTTTTCGTGCATTTTATATATTCCGTGTCCGACGTATAAACATACGCCGCAGAACTGTATATTTTGCGCGGACAGCCGCCCGCTCCGCTTGTCCTGCATGAAAACGCGGAGCCGCGCCTCCATGGAAGCGCGGCTCCGCCGAATATCATGCTTTTTTCGTTTCTGCCGCAGCCGCTCAGATGCCGCTGCGGACATAGTGCTTTTCTTTTTCTTCCTCGATCTTCTCGCCGATCTTGCGGCCGGCTGCACCGGCGGCGCGCAGGACAAGGCGCTTGACGGTGCGCACGAGCCAGATCGCGGCGCACACGGCCGGACAGACGGCAAGCAGCACCGCAAACAGCAGCAGCAGCGCCGCGTAATCCTCGGTCAGCCGCGCGGCATTTTCCCAGTAGGGATAGATGATGCCCCGCGTGTTCATCGAGCGCTCGCCGTAGGCGGTCAGCACCTTCCACAGCCGCAGCGCCCCGTAGCGCCCCGTGTTCTGCACGACCGCCGCCTTGCCGCCGGTGAAGGCGGCCTTCACGATGCTCTCGGCAAAGCCGGAGATCATGTCCGGCATGACGATCTCGTAGGCGCTGAGCTTCGTCTCGGAGATGGCGTTCAGCGCGTCATAGCTCATGAACATGCCGGGGCCGTCCTGATAGGCCTTTTTGCTGGCAAAATCGTCCTCGCGGTGCACCACGCCCGCCACGGGGTAGGTGCGCTCGCCGATCTGGATGCTCATGCCCGCCACGTCATAGCTTCCGAACAGCGCCCACGCCAGCTCCTCGTCGAGCAGGACGCGGTCGTTCATGTAATCGTTGGCGGTCAGGTAGCTGCCCGAGCGGAGCGTCAGCGGGTGAAACAGGAAGAAATCTCCGCCCACGCCGACGGTCTTGACCGAGAGCGTTGTCTTGCCGCTCGTGACCGCGACGGTCGTGACGCCGGAATAGGCGTCGTCATAGAGCCTGCCGCCCTCGGGCGCTTCCAGCGAGGCGTCGATCAGCTTCTGGTCGAGCGTCCTGCGGAAGCTCTCGACGGAGGACTGGTCGATCTTTTCGTCCTCCGGCAGAAAGACCGAGACCTGCGCGAAGCGCATTTCGCTCGTGCCGCGCCATGCCTTTGCCGCCGACTGCGTCGGCAGCGCCCCCGTCACGGCGTTCAGCCCCCACACGCACAGCAGCGCCAGCGCCGCCAGTCCGGCGTTCACGAGCAGCCAGACGAGCTGCTTTTTCGTCAGAGCCGCCGTCTTTCTGACGTATTTTCCACCGCGCCCGCGCATCAGTTGTTCTCCACCAGACGCACCTGCGTGCCGGCCTCAATGGGCTTGGTCGAGGTGGTGATGACAAAGTCGCCCGACGACAGACCCGTCACGGCGGTCACGGTGTCATCCTTTGCAAGCTCCTGCACATCCACGCGCGTCGCGGTGTAGCGCGTGCGCAGCGGCGTGCTCTTTGCGACGATGGCAAGGACGAAGGTGCCGTTGCTGTCGGTGCGGATGGCGGAGTTGGGCACGATGCAGTCATAGTTCGCGCTCTTTTGACCGATGGAGAGCGTCAGATTCGTGTCAGGCTCCACGTCGCCCGTCAGCCGGAACACGAGAAGTCTCGCCTTGCCGGGGTTCGAGGGGTCGTTCGTGATGTTTTCCAGCGTCGCCTGAATGTCGCCGCCGTACCAGTAGTTGACCAGCTCCGCGCTGTCGCCGACGCGGACCTTCTTGGCCTGCTCGTTTGTGACGGAGATCTTGACGGTGTAGCCGCGGTCGGTCAGGTTGAGCGTCATGAGCGGCGTTTCGGCGCCTGCGTTGTTGCCGGCGGTGACGTTGATGGCGCTCACGGTGCCGCCGACCTTGGCCTTGACCTCGACCTCGTCGGCGTTCTGGGTCAGCTTTTCAATGTCGGCCTTTTTCTCGTCGATGGCCTTCTTGGCGGCCTCGAGATCGAGCGCCGAGCCGTCGGCAAGACCCTGCTCAAAGATCTTGTCCTCCAACGCCTGCTTTGCGGACTTGACCTGCTCGGCGAGGGTGCTTGCAGAGGCCAGCTTGTCAACATATTCCTGCTGGTCGCTTACCGCCTGTGCCGCCCGCTCGGCGTCTTTTTTCAGGGTTTCCGTGCCGCGGTCGAAGGAATCCAGCTCGCCTTGCAGCGCATCGTATTCATTGAGCGCTTCTTTATATTGCTGTTGGGCAGCGTCTGCATTGCGGACACCGTCAGTGTCATCGATCAGCCGTGCCAGCTCCAGTTTCAGTGTTTCAATATTATCATTGTCTTTTGTAAGCGTGATATAGGCAGTTGCGATTTCCTGTGCGCGAACCAGATAGGGGTCGGTCTTGCCATCTCCACTGTCAGGGTCCACATTCGCATCATCGCGGCCTCTAAGCACAGCTGCGAGTGATTCCGGATAACGCGCATAGAACATGGCTTCATCTTTTTTGTCAACGTCTACGCCTTTTGCAATTTTGTCAAGCAAGTAATCGTGATCGCTTTCATACCGCAATTTATCCTGCTCCAATGTAGCTTCTGCGGCATCCACTTCTGCCTTTTTGTCAATGATGGTGCGCAGCGCAGAAATAAATGTCTTACATTCTGCGGATTCTTTTTCCAGCTCTGCTTTTTCCGCATTGCGGGCGTCATACGCCTCCTGCGCGGCCTTGCTTGCAGCCTGAAGGTCTTTCAGCTTCGCGTCTGCCGCAGCCTTCGCGCTCGCGATCTGACGGGCATCCATGGTGCTGTACTGGTTATACTGCGCCAGCAGGTCGTTATAGGCCTCGCGGAGCTTCTGCACGTCGCGGTTTTCGCGCGCGGCCTCGGTGGAGGCGGCGATGAGGCTCTTTTCGTAGCTCAGCTCCATCGACTCCAGCTCGGTCTGCGCCTGCTTGAGCTCGTCCGACTCCTCGGCCTCGAGCGTCATCAGAACGTCGCCCGCGCTGACGCTGTCGCCCACGCGCACCTTGACGCTTGCGACCTTGCGGGTCTGCTTGATGGTCACGTCATACGTCTCGTTGGCGGAGACCGTGCCGCTGCCGCGGATCTTGGCGTTGATCGTTCCGGAGGTCACGTTTGCCGTGGCGACCTCCGGCAGCGAATGATTCAAAATGGTGTTTGAGAAAAACGTCAGCACCAGCATGACCGCCAGAAAAATGATGGCGGCGGTTTTGACCCATTCTCTGCGTTTCACATTTGTTTCCATAGCTTCTACCCCTTTATCCTTTCACAGAGCCGGAATGCGCGATGCCCTCAACAAGATACGCTTCACCGTGGAGGAACATCAGAAGTCCGGGAATCATGTAGATCACCGCGACGGCGAAGGCAATGCCGATCTCACCGGCATTGATGGTGGAAAGATAGACCGAAAGCGGCTGCATCTCCGCGTCAGGCAGGAGGATGAGCGGCTGCTCGACCATGTTCCAGTAATCGATAAACACCAGAATGGCGACCGAATACAGGGCGCTGCGGCACTGCGGCAGGCAGATGTCCCAGAATACGTGCCACTCGTTCGCGCCGTCGAGCTTTGCCGATTCGATCAGCGACACCGGAATGCGGCGCATGAACTTCGTCAGCAGGAACACCGAGAACGGGGCAAAAATGCCCGGAAGAATGATCGCCCAGCGCGTGTTCAGAAGTCCCAGCCAGTCACTGACCAGATAGTTCGGGACGAGCGTGACCTGATACGGCATGAGCATCAGAATGACATACGCGAAAAAGATGGTGTCGCGGATCTTGCCGCGCCAGCGCGTGAAGCCGTAGGCCGCGAGCGACGCGACCAGAAGCTGCCCCACCACGATCGGCGCGACCAGAATGACCGCGTTCCAGAATTTCAGCAGATATTCCGGGCTCTTGAGCAGCACCGTGATATACTGCGTGAAGCTCACCTTGTCGGGGATGAACTTGAGGTTGATGACCTTTGAGATGTAGCTGCTGCCGCTCGTTCCGCTGGCAAAGACCTGCCCGTAGTTGGCGGTGATCTCGCTTTGCGCCATGAACGAGTTTGTGATCGTCAGGACCGTCGGCATCAGGAACAGGAAGGCGAACACCGCCGCCAGCAGCGTCAGCATACCGCGCGAAAAATAGCGTTTTTTCTTCATCCCTCCACGTCCTTTCCGAAGTAGTTTTCGACCGCAAAAAGGATGGCGATCAGGATGACGATCACGATGGCCAGCAGCACCGCCGCCGCCGACAGCTTCTGATAGTCGAGCTGGCGGAACATGTTGTTCATGAAGTGCTGGAGCATGTACAGCGAGTCATACGGGTAATTGCCCGTCAGCAGATAGATCTCGCGGAAGACCTTGAAGGAGTTGATGATCGAGAGGATCGTCACGAACAGGATCGTCGGCGAGAGATAGCGGAGCTTGATGTGGACGAACTGCGTCCACTCGCTCGCGCCCTCGACCTCGGCGGCCTCGAGCATCGCCTTGGGGACGTTGTTGAGCGCCGCCATGAACAGGATCATGTTGTAGCCGAGGTTTTTCCACAAAAACAGCACCACGATCACGACAAGGCTCGCGTTGGACGAAAACCAGTAGATCTTGTCATGGCCAAGGCTCTTGAGCAGCTCGTTGACGACGCCGTTGTCGTGGAAAAGCACCTGCCAGACCAGAATGATCGATGCGATGGGCACCATCATCGGACTTAAAAAGAAGGTGCGGAACTGGCTTTTCCACGGGATGCGCGCCTCGAGCAGCAGCGCCAGCGCCATGGCCAGAATGACCGCCAGCGGCACCGACAGCGCCGAGAAAACGGCCGTGTTTTTGACCGCGATGCGGAACGCGCCGTTCTGCATGACGCTCACATAGTTCTTGAGCCCCGCAAAGCCGTGGTCGAGCGCGCCGTTGATGAACGAATAGTACACGACCACGCCGAACGGGATGACAAAGAAGATGAGCATTCCCAGAAAGCTCGGCCCGGAGAAAAACAGCGAGTGGAGAAGCTCCCGCACACGGCTGCGCCGCTTGGGCGGGCGCTCCTCCTGCGGCGCGGCCGCCGCTTTTTTGCGTGTTGTTTGCTTGAGTGACTGCATAGGCATTACCTGTTTCCTGATTTGGTGTGTCGTGTCCGGACGCGCCGCGTTCAGCGCTGCTCCGCGACGTAGAGATTCATGCGGTTCTGGATGACCTTCACGGTCTCGTCCAGCGTTTTCTGTCCGGCAAAATACGCGCCGGTCTCCTCGATGACGATGCTCATGATGTGATCGTCATACTCGCTGACGCGGTCTGTGGAGCGAATCAGCTCCATGAGAATGTCCTTCTGCTGCTCTGTGACGGCGTAGCAGTCGATCATCTCGTCGCTGCCGTAGCTGACGCCGCCCTTGGGCCGCTCCACGCGTCTGTCGTTTGCGTCGGTGTAGAACTCCTGCTTCATCGCCTCGGCGAGCATGTCGTCAAACGCCGATCTCAGGATGGGGAAGCTCCAGAGCTGGGATTGGTAGTCCTCATCAAGGACGGAGCGGATGAACGCCCACGCCGCGTCCGGCTCGGAGCAGGCGGCAGTGATGGCGAGCTCGCCTTGCAGGAGGAAGCGGCTGCGCACCCGCTCGCAGGAGGCGGGAACCGGGAAGCCGACAAAGCAGGGGGCGTTGTCCATCAGCGTAAACTGGCCGTTGAGGGCGTCAAAGCCGTGGAACGTCAGGAACATAAGAAGCTGCTTTCCGGCCTTCATGCGGGAAAAATCGCTCTCATTGTACGCAACGCGGCTGTAGTCACATTCCAGCGGGAACTGGTTTGCAAACGCGAGCAGGCTCCGAAATTCCTCGCCGTCAAAACGGCAGACGCCGTTTTTCCAGTCCACAAGGGCGTCCATATAGTCGCTGACGCAGTTGGACAGGACGCTTTCCTTGGTATAGAACTCGGAGAACACCGTCGCGCCGGGCTGGAGCTTTTTCATGGCGTCCTGCACATCGTCGAGCGTCCATGTCTCATAGCCGCCGACGATGTCCGCGCGCCCCGCGACGGCGGAGATCATGAAGCTGGTGGGCATCCGGTAGAGCTTGCCATCGACCGCGCGGGCGTCGAGCACCTCGGTGATCAGATCGTCGCGGCTGAGCGTGCTGTCCGCGTCCAGCATCGGGGTAAGATCCCGCAGCAGCCCCTTCGCCTCATACTGCCGCACCGGCAGGGACGTGGTGAGCAGCATGTCCGGCATCGTCCCGGCGGCAAGCTCGGTGGTGAGCTTCGTCATGCCGAGGGAGATGTCGCCTTCCGTATTGTATTCGGAGTAGTCGCGCACCACAATGCGGTACTGCGGGTTTCGGAGGTTGAAGCGCACGATCTGGCTGCGCAGCGTGGAGTCCAGATACATGCACGCGAGCGTCAGGTTCTTCTTCTGCGGCAGCGTCGAGGCGTCCACGCGGGTCATCAGGATGAGCTGGACGCTGCTTCCGCGGCGGCCGCGGCGGTATTCCTGCGTCATGGCAAACACATGCCCGTCGGGCAGGATGCTGAACGAGGTCATGTTGTTGCTGTCCACGTCGCACTCGAGCCAGTCGATGACCTTCTCGGCGGTCTTGGTCTGGCTGATGTAGCCGTAGATCTTGCCGCTGTTGTCATAGAAAAAGTCGTAGATGTTGTCGCCCGGATAGATCTGATATGCATCGGCGGGAAGCGGGAGCGTCTCGCCGAAGGCCTTCTTCACGGGGTCGATGACCTTGAAGGCGTGCGTCTGACCGTAGGTCACCACGCCGATCTTGTCCGCGCCGTACTGCATGAGATTGCTGTATTCGGGGCCAAGCTCCAGCTCGGTGACAAAATTGCCGTCCTTGTCCCAGATGCGCACGCGGTCAAAGTCGCCCAGATAGAGGTAGCCCCTTGCATCGGAGAGGAAGTCGCTGGGATAGAAATCGCCGCCTTGTGCAGCGCTCAGATCGACCGTTTTTCCGGTCTTTCCGTCCGCGCCGACGAACAAAATGAGATTCTGCTGCGTGCCGCCCTCGTAATTGTAGCTCCCGAAATTGGCCGTATCGCCCTCCGCCGGCGTGGTGAGGCGATAGCTGTTGGTCTGAACGTACACGCAGACGCCGCCATCGGGCGCGGCGGTCATGTTCTGAACATACATGTCGCGGCGCCAGCCTTCTTCACCCTTCGCCTGCACGGCGTCGAGCGCGTCCAGCTCTGTGCATTCGCGCGTGCTGAGATCGATTTGGATGAGCTTGAGGTCGTAGGTGTCATACGAATAGCCCTCGCCGGAGTCGGGGTCAACGAAGCTGTCCGTCCCGCTTTTGACGCTGGCGGTAAAATAGAAGTAATTGCCGCTGACGCAGTTCGTGGTGATGTAGTCCACGTCCACCGGCAGGTCGATGTACTCTGCGGAATAGGCGTACTTTGAGGTGACGGTCTCCGCCTCCATGCGCTTTCCCTGCACGGCGTTGGGAGGCGCGGCCGCATCCGGTTTTTCGCTTTTGCCGCAGGCGGCAAGGCAGCCGGTCAGTGCTGCCGCGGTCAGCAGCAGCGCAAGCATGCGTCGTTTCATAGGGTCCTCCTTTCTCGGGGGGTGGGTTGCGTCTGTTCTGGCGCTATTCTAGCAGGATTTTGGCAAAACCGAAACCCCTGCGCGCCCAATTTTAAGAAATTCTTAAGCTGTTCGGGAAATTTGTAACTAATTTGCAACTTCTTCCGTGCCGTCCGGCAACTCCGGCAGCGACACCTCCACGGAGAACCGCTCGCCCTGCTCATAGCGGCGGAGCTGGCCGCCCATCTGCGCGAGAATGCGCTCGCAGGTCTTGAGCCCGATCTTGTTGCTCTCGACCACGCCGGGGTCTTTTTTGCGGGTGTTGCCGATGCAGAGCTGGAGCCAGCCGTCCTCCTCCATCGCCGTGATCGCCACCGGCGCGGCGGGGTCTGCGTATTTGCGGAGGTTGTCAAAGAGATTGTCGAGCACGCGCTGAAAATACGTGACGTCCAGCCGGATGCGGCACCGGAGCGTCGGGTGCGCGGTCTGGATATGAAAGCCGTGCTGCTCCAGCGCCATGATCGGCTCAAACAGGAGCTGCTCCAGCAGGATTTCGGCGTCGTATTCCTGCATGTCGAGATTCAGCTCCTGCCCGCCGAACACGAGGGCATAGCGGAACAGCTCGTCCGTCAGCGTCTTGAGCTGCTCGGCCTTGGAGTAGGAGGCCTCGAGGTACTGCCTCAGCTCGCCCTCCGAGCGGTACTGCCCGCCGCGCGCCAGATCGAGATAGCCCAGCAGCGCCGTGAGCGGATTTCGGATGTCGTGGGACATGGCGGTGATGAGCTCGCTGTTCTTTTTCAGCGCCGCCTGCTCCTCCTGTGTCTTGCGGATGAGCGAGAGGCGCATCGCGTCCACGCTCTGCGTCAGCCGCCCGAGCTCATCGTTGTCAACGGGCCGCATCTGCGTGTCGAGATTGCCGCGCCCGATCTCCTGGATCTCGCGCGAGACGTCGATGATGGCGTGCGTGATGCGGCTGTTGTACAGCAGCATCAAAAGCGCAAACAGCGCGCACGCCAGCACGATGCCGATGACCTGCATGGCGTCATAGAGCTTCACCTCGGAAAAATCGTACACAACGGCCTGAAACACGCCGTCACGGAAGCTCACGGGGTAGATCGTGAGGGCTGTCTGCTCGCTCAGCTCCCGGCTTCGGATGGAGGCGCTGTCATCGATGCCCCACCAGCCGGCCTCCATCGCCAGATGGCGGTTTTTGTAGAACAGGATGTAGGTGTCCTTCTGCGTCATCGACCAGCGGGCGATCTGCTCGGTGTCCCGCGAGGCAAGATTGTTGTCGCGGATGTACGTTTGCAGACTCTCGACTGCCGACATGCTGCGGCGGCTTACGGACTCGTCGCTCATATAGCGCGACTCGATGAACCAGTTGCCGCACTGCACCGTCAGCACATACGTCAGAACGCCCAGGCCTAAGCCCGCCAGCATCACGAGCATGAGCTTAAAGTGCAGCGAGCGGAAGCGTTTTTTCTCAGTCAATCTGATACCCCTTCCCCCAGACCGTGCGGATGAGGCGGGGATTGGTCGGATCCTCCTCCAGCTTCTTGCGCAGATTCACAATATGTACCATGACTGTGTTTGTGGACGAGGGCATGTATTTTTCGCGCCAGACGCCACGATAGATCTGCTCGACCGACACGACGCTC
>ULRD01056779.1_pt1 | contig 13356 bp, 11 predicted proteins | sample 1955181 | NCBI WGS metagenome assembly ULRD01 (sample SAMEA4835675, study PRJEB28245) | human gut metagenome | biome: gut microbiome; material: fecal sample | place: Denmark | collected 2008
TTCAATGCCCACTGGTCAAAATCAAACTCATTATCAAAAAGAACGTCGGGATTTACAATGTAATAGAATGTATATGAATAATTTACATTCTTTGCATTGCCGAATACAAGAGTTTCGTTCTTTGACTTGGAAATAGGATCGGTACTGTTAACCATATTATTATAATCGGTTGCGGAGAAGGCGTCTCCGTTGGACGATGCTCCGCCTTTTATATAACCGACATATTTATAGCCCTCATACTGCTCGGCAGAGAACTCAACCTTATCGTATGCCTTAAAGGTCTTGGAGATCGAAGCTGTGCCGTCAGAAGCTGCCTCGGCAATAGCTGCAACCGTGAAAGTGCCGTTGGAATTTGCAACAAGTCCGACATTTTTCTGTGTTGCGGTGTAGTTGCTTGTGTTTCTCGGAGCAGTTCCTCTGTTTGCATTGAGAAGAACGTCGACAGCGTCCATAAGAGTTTTAGCAAGACCCGAACGCTTTGTTGAATCCACATTATACGTTCCGAAATCTGCCGTTCCGTCAACCTTTGTCAGTGCATTCTGTGCATTGGCAAGAGCGGTTGTATAATTAGTCCACTGTGTTGAACCGTTGAAGTATTCTGCCTGAAGTGCATAGCTGTACTTTGCGGCATACTCAACTGCCTTACGGAGACCGGAGCGGTCGGAAGCAGAAACGTCTACCGCTGAATATGCGTTTGTCCATTCACCTTTTTTATCCTGATTGTTAGAATAAGCATAAAGAATAAATGATGCAACGCCGCTTGTAGAAAAGCTCGAAAGATCTGTTCCGCCGATATTATATGCCTGCGGTTTTGTTGATGAATATGTCGTTTTATCGCCCTTAACAACAGTTTGCTTAATAGCGCTGCCTGATGTTCTTGAGTTAACAGACTTTGTCATTATCTCGGCATATCTGCACATATTACTGTCAGAGTCATGGTTTGTAAACATGGCGAAATTAGGTATTTGTCCGAAATTCGAAAAACGGCTTGTATCCACGTATAACGAACCGATACCGGATACGGCAACCATACCGCCATTACTTGAATCTCTGTAAACATATGACATTCCGTCAAAGCCCGAGGCAGTGCTGTAAACTTTTTTATTGTTATAAGGATCAGTTCTGTTAAACCAACGATAACCTGTACCGTTCGTATCGTAAGTAGGTTTAGTTAAAATAGGTTTTGGGTTGTATCCTCCGCCGTAGCCGTTTTTGGTATTACCGTGATCAGAAGTTGTATATGAACTGGTTGCATAATAAATGTTCATGCCTTTATAAACATTTTCTTTTAAACCATGAATACCCCAAATAATGCTTGTAGCAGATTCACACTGACCTGAACTGTCTCGTCCGAGAGCCGCAGCAGCTACTGAACCGACATACGGACTGTAAACATACGATTTAGCCGTAACAGTCTTTTCGATGTTATCCTCAACATACGTTGCTGTCCATGTAATATATGTTGAAGCTGCCGAAGAAACCGAACCGCCGGAAATATTTGCTGTCGTAACGGCAGACTGCGATGTGTTCACATATGAGTTAAAGGAAGTTACATTTCCTCCGCTCAAGGAAACACTTGACGCACCGCTTTGGGTGATCTTAACCTTGCTTGCATTTTTATAATAGAAATATATATTACCTGTTGTATCTTTGTTAGCACTGTTTACGGTAGGTGTGCAAACGCCGTTGCTCAAAGATACAGATGACATATCCGAATAATACTGGAATGTCGTTTTGCCCGGTGTAAGATAAATTACCTCGGGAACATAGAAATAAACATAATTATCCGCAGTCGTAGTCGAATTAACGATAGAGGTTTCTATCGCCTTAACGGAACCCGAAGCCGTTCCGCTCAGAGATGTAGTCTTCTTGGAATAAAGCTGCGGATTGCAAAGAGTTTCCGCTACCGACTTAAGCTCCGTATAATATGCCGAATAGCCGCTTGAATATGTTTTGTAATCAATATGGGAGTGCGAGGCATCATTATAAACAGTACGAAGCGTCTGCTTATCGACTTTCTCTGTATAAAGACCGTTATAGTGGTGAACACCGATACTCTCGGTATATCCCAAGACATGCTTATATCCGTTATAGAACCATGTATCAAAGGTAACGAGTCCGGCTATAATCGAACCGTTAAACTTATAAAGGCCCCTTGCAACAGAATAGCTGTCGTGGTCTGTATAGTTAGAAGTATCAACATCACAATAAATTGTTCCGTCATATGCAATGCTTGTTGAACTGCCCTTGTCATATCTCTTAACGCTCTTGATAGAGTTAAGCTTGTTACCGTTACCGTCAAGGTCATGATAGAACTGTGCATAACCTGCGCTGAGATAAGGGATCTGATTATAGTTTGTATATCTGGAGGTATCAACGACAATGTATGCCATTCCGAGGGTAATTCCCGATCCGATCACTCCGTCGCCCGCGTTGGTAATAGATACATCACCTGTAACCGTACCGGAATAGCTTGATGGAACGGAGATACTCGTTGTATCATAATAAAGCTCATTTTTTCCTCTTGAGCCTCTGTTATAAACAAAGGTATTATACGGAGTCTGAGAAGATGAGAAGTTATTTTCGTTCAACGCCTGTCCGTCGCCGCCGGGAATGGTATAGTTATTCTCATTCTGCGCACGTCCGACAAACGATACAAGCGGAGCTGCCATAAGCGTATTCGCCGTTGTACCGAGGAACTGAGACTTTCTGTTACCGCCCGAATACTTCATAGCACCCGTGATAAATGACCATGAATGGTTCTCGGTCGGGTTTGATCCTGATTTAATATATCTCTGCGAGGTCGAAGTACCTGCCTGATCAAGAAGCGGAACATAAACGCCCGTATACATAAAGGCAAAATGGTATGCTCCGTCAACCTTGTAACGGAATACCCACTGAATGTAATATGTAGTTCCCGTCGTCGTGCCTGCAAGCGAACACTGGCTCGCATTAAGCGTAACGGAAATTGCTCCGCTTGCACTGCTTGCAATCGAGCTGAACGAGGTTGAAGTTGTCGCATTATAAGCAACCTTATTCTGCGTAACAGTAACATTGTTGATTTTAAGCGTTCCCGAAAAATCAACATCGTTTTCGCCGTTCTTGTAATAGACTCTGTTGACGCCGATGGCAATCTCTGTTGCGCCCTTGTAGTCAAATTCAAGTCTCGATGTTGCGTCATTCGTGCTTATCGCCTTGCCGGTCGCAGGATCATAGTTGCTGAAATACTGAAACGCACTGCTGCCGGGCTTGAGATAAGCAATCTCGGGCGCATACATAAACTGGCTCGAGAGTGAACCCTTCATCTTGTTGTTTTCTGTTACGGTGACCATCGCGTTCGATATCACGGAACCGATATCGAAGAAGCAGAAGGTCGTCAGAAGCATAGTGAGACACAGGATTACGCTCAATGTGCTCCTTCCGAATTTGGTAAGTTTTTTTATCATTCTTTTACCTCCCATACTGCGGCAAACTTGGTAATTTACTACATTTTTCAAGTTGTCAATTTGTGAAAACTGTCGTAAAAAAATACTTTGCCAACTTTAATGGGAATTTTAGCATACATAATTATAGCGTTTCAACAATGTTCATTAACTTACATTTATTTTCAATTATTTGTATATAAATTTTCAAATTATTTAATTATGTTTACTGTATAATTCGACATAGAGACAATATTTTTGCCGCAATTTAGTTTTATATAAGAACTAACATTTTTTACCATAATTGCATAATTTTCAATATGGAAATTTATATATTTCTTATTGTATAATTAAGCAGAGATAATACTGTAATTCATACCGGATCCGCTCAACTAATGAACCGGTACCGTTAAATCCTGTTGGCAACAGAGAAAGCTTTACCCTGAGCCGTGCTATGAGTGACAGGATATATTTGCCGTCTCGGCATTTCGATGCAAAAAAGAGAAAACGCTGTGCATACCTTTTTGATATGCACAGCGTCTTTGCTCTTTTATTATGTTTTTTGAAGCGAATCATATTGTGGAATGATTTCAGCCGCTTCGCTTAAACATCACAAAGCTTTAATTATTCCTCTACAGGTGCTCCGACCGGGCAAACATCGGCACAAGCGCCGCAGGATGCACAAGCATCAGCGTCGATCTCATACTTGCCGTCGCCTTCGGAAATAGCGCCTACCGGGCACTCAGCCTCGCAAGCACCGCAAGCGATACAGTCGTCTGTAATCTTAAAAGCCATTGTTGTTACCTCCTTGCTGGTTGATTTGACTTTATTGTAACATATTCTTTCAAAAAAGCAAGAGTTTTTACAAATTATTTTCATGGAAAATGTTATTATTTTTACTCGATTTTTATGCCTGTATAGTAATGCTCCAATATCTCCTGCCAATCCGAGCCCTGACGAGCCATATAGTCCGCTCCGTACTGACTCATGCCGACCATGTGACCGTTGCCGATGATTTTGACCGTAAACCTGCCGTCCTTGCAGCTTATCGTGAAATTTCTGCTCGGCAGTCCGAGTGCTTTTTTTATATCGTTACCGTCAACCTTTGTACCGCCTATTTCAACGGAACGCACAAATCCCGTGTCGGTTTTATCCGTCTTGCCGATCCATTTTTCGGCGTTCTCGGGCAGTTCGACCCCGTCGATTATCCTGATTGCGGAAAGGAATTTATCCTTGTCATAGCCCATCGTTGTTTCATAGTCGGGCGAAAGCCTGTCGCCGTCGCTTGTGACCGATTGAAGATAAGCGATATCCTCGCCCCAAACGGTTTTTGCGCTCTCGGTTTTGCCGCTGCATATATCATGATATGCCGCAAGAATCGGCTTCCCGTCATAAGTCATCCTTTTCCCGAGCACCTCATCAACAAGCCTTTCCGCCTTTTTTTCGTAGCCGTCATACTTGTCTCCCCATTTTTTCTTTCTTGCATCATTGTTGAGATAGCCTTGATGCGTTTTTGAATCGTCGGATATATCCGCTCCGTTCAAATCGTCCTTGTTTGCCTTTTCCTTGCAGTAAAGCGCATAGGTATAGCACGCAACCGCCTGCGCCTTGAGTGCTTCATCGTGACTTTCGAGATTCATTTCCGCCGCCAGTGCACCGACGGTATATTCCTTTATGTCGGTTTTTTCGACCTTACCGCTCTCACTTTTCATAACGCTTATAACGTCACTTTCCGTATTTACGGACGGCTTATTGCTGACAATTACCGTTTTTTTCGGCTTTTCCATTGCCGTCAGCGGCAAAATTATCATCGCCGCCATCAGCACCGAACAAAGTATCAGGTATTTCCTCATCGTTCATTCCTCCCGAAGAAATACTATGCGGACAAGTCGGTACATATGAAAAGAAGCACCGAAAAATCAGTGCTTCTTAAATAACTTTCTGAATTGCTTCTGCCATTTTCTGTAATATGCTATTTCAAGCTTTTCAATTGCAATGTCATACATTATGAATGCCGCAAGTCCGAGCACGACGAGCAACGGAATCATAAATCCCTGCGTATCCTCCAAAAGCTCGGTCGATATGCCGAAAACGTGCATTATTATATAATACGTCGCAACCGTTACCCCGACAAAAAAAACTGCCTTTACTATATAGCCGACAATTTTCGGCAGCTTGTCAAAAAGAGTTTTTAACAGCGGATAATAACCTATCAGCGCTATGTAGATAGCCACCGCTTCCTTCTCGGGGACAACAAGTGCGCTGACTATCGCAGTGCCGAAATAGACGCCGAGTCCCCATTTCCAGTCACATTCAATTCTCATAAACATTACGAGTATCGCCGCCATGGCAGGAATCGCATATGTCAAAAAAGGAATGACCGAGGAGAGCATCATCAGCGCCGCCGAAAGTCCGATGCACATTCCGCCCAGAGCCGTTTTTACCGTATTTTTCATATCATCACCGTCAACAGCATCTTATAAGGTCGCCGCCCATACATTCGCAGCAGCAATCGGCGCACATGAGCGACGAACAGATATTGCACGGGCTGCAGCAACCGTCGTTATCTTCGTTCTGCCTGTTCCTTCTGAAATCGCCCTTCGACTCACGCTCAAGCTGATTGAATGCGGCTTCATACTCCGAATTGCCGGGTTCCATCTCCTTGGCTTTCCGAAAGTTTTCAAGTGCACTCTCCAGCCAGCCTTTCCTGTGCTGAATCGTACCCTTGAGATAGTACCATTCGGCATTCCTGCGCTGATAAGGTATTCCGTCGAGCAGCATTTCCGCATCGTCTATTCTGCCGCTGTTGAGCTTGGCTCTTATATCGCCGAATTCCGAGGTCTGTCCGCCTGCTGCGCCGGCTCCGTAGCCCGAATCGGCATAGGAGGTATTTGCTTTGTTGCTGCCGAAATTGTTGATTATAAAATCATAAGCATCGTTTAACTCGTCCATTTTCGCTTGATTTTCGCTGTATCGGCGAGCCTTGTCGCGGTATGCTCTTTTTATCTCGTCCATGCTTGCCGACGACGTAACGCCGAGCACTTCATACGGATTTTTCACAACATTCAACCTCCTTGTAAATTACTTTTTTGGCGGAACATTCCGTTCCGTAAACAAGCACGTTATCTATTATATCACGGAATCTGTAAATTTCCAGCTTATTCAAGTTATTTATTGCTTCTCCGACAGTAAGCGACAACATTCTCTCACAGGCTTCCTTGAAATCCGGCATATTATATCGCTTTTTCAGCGGATTGAAGCTTCCCGTTCTGATATCGTCCCCGCAGTCGTCAACCGCGTCAATAAGATAAACCCAGCGGCCAAGGAAATAGCCGAGCCTGTTCAGCGCCGTGTTGTCTGACGCTTCAATGTCGGTCGAGACCATCTCGGCAAGCATTTTTGCGCTTGCGTCCGCCGCCTCGTCAACGCCGGCATTTCTTTTCTCCGCCTCTGCCTGCTCCTTAATGAGCTTTCCCAGCTTTTCGGCGATCACGGGATTGTTTTTCTTCGCCTTTTTATATATATGATTGGCATAGGGCATCAGCATTTTGCAAAGCAATTTTTTGAAAAATTTACTGTCTGCGATGTTATCCCTGACTTTATAATAAAACGTTAGCATGGAAACATCGGCGGTGTATGCTATATCAACGCTGCTGCCCGAGCAATCGTAGCATCTTTTTACGGGATTAAATGAGCAGTGCGATTTTTTCATGCACACTCTGTTCTCCCTGACCGCCATTCGCAGAATTGCAAGAAAAGTGAAATCATACGACAGTGTAAGCCTTGCAAGCAAGCCGTAACGCTTGCCTATCGACTTGCAAAGCGAGCAATAAACGCCCTTGTACATATCAAAATCCTTGAATTTCATTTCGGGCCTGTAAGCCCTGACATACCCAAGCAAAAGTCCACTTCCTCAGAACAAAATATGAATACTGAATTTATTTCCGCAAATCGGGCAGGTTATGTTCCGCTTGCCGCGCTTTTTTGAAAGGCGCAGATTTTCACCGCAATTCGGACAAACTCTGAACCTGTGTGTTTTGAAATACTTAAATCTCAAGCCCTGCCTTTTGAACCAGCGCTTCATCTTTCGAAAGCTCTCGGTATAATTGGTTCTGACAAGCAAATTGTCAAACCATTCACCCTCGCGGCGGCGCTTTTCGATATTTTTCGACAGCACACGGAAAACCGCAAAGACGAAAACAGCAAGAGCCAGAACATAGAAGATATAATAAGCTATTCGATTACGCATAAACGAGCCTATACCGTTGAGAAGAAGATTTAATAAAATCAAAAATCCCGTCAGCTTGTCAAGCCCGTATCTACCGCACATGAAGTTATATAATTTTTGCATGAAACTGTTCATTTATAATTAACCCGCTTTCAGGCTTTGATAACCGTATCGGTTTACGATATTACGATATATATTATACTTGACATTTAATTGCAAGGTGTTACAATTTTATTAACAATTTTAAAAAGAACAGCGTTTTTACTGTTAAGGAACGGAAGAACAAGCGATGAAAAAAGTAAAACCAAAATATTTTGATGCTTTTAAATGCGTTGCCGACCGCTGTCCCGACACCTGCTGTGCCGGCTGGGACGTAGAGATCGACGATGCTTCGGCTGAGAATTACAAAAACGAAAGAGGCGGCTTGAAGCAATATTTTGACAGGCACCTGACGACGGACGAGGACGGATATATTTTCTCTCTCGAGAACGGCCGCTGTCCCCTGCTCAATGAAAACAACCTTTGCCGAATTCAGCTTGAGAAGGGCGAAGCGGCGCTTTGCGACACCTGCCGGCTTTTTCCGAGATACTTCGACGATTACGGCGAAATTCGTGAGACGGGTCTCGGGCTCGGCTGTCCCGAAGCGGCAAGGATACTTCTATCTCCCGAAACGGACGTGAGCCTTGACAGGACGGTTGAAAGCCCGGACAGAATATATAACCTGCTGACGGAAAAGCGTGAGGAGTTTTTTGCGATTCTCGACAACGAAAGCTTTGACCTTAAAATGAAGCTTTCCGCCGTGCTTTTCTCCGCCGCAGAATTTCAAAGCGATATTGACAAGGTTGACTTGCTCAGCGACGACAGCACCGTTGAGTTTTCCGAGTGCGTCAAGGTTCTTGAAAGGATGGAATATATCAGCGATGAGCGCAGAGAAAAGCTCATTTCTCTCTCTGACGAAAAAGCGATTTACCGCAACAGTGAAATATATTCTGACGATATAATCAGACTTTTCAAATATTACCTCATGCGGTACATGATGACGGCTTGCTTTGACCTCGACCTGCTGACAAAGATCAAGTACGGCATTTTTGCGTGTATCATCACCGAAAGGCTCTACGACAGCGTCCCCGAGCTGAGCTTTGACAGGCGTGTGCGTATTCTTTACGGCTACTCGAAGGAGGTCGAATATTCGCAGATAAACCTTGATATTCTCGACGATTCCATGTATAATGATTTCACAGTCGCCGAGCTTATAAATCTATTATAAAAAAATAATCCCCTTGCAATAATTCACATTGTCAAAACGTGTTATAGATGAAAGGAGGCAATATCATGATATTTTTTATGTCGGGAAAGGACGCTTTCCCCTACGCATTTTCTCAGTTTACGGATACGGTCTACCGTGTTGCGGTACATAATTCGGCGAGACCTGCCGATGCGGAAGACATAACGCAGGCTGTATTTGTCAAGCTTCTTGAAAGTGAAAAGCATTTCAGAGGCGAGGAGCATCTGAAAGCATGGCTTATCCGTGTGACAATAAACCTTTGCCGTGACGAGCTGAGAAAAAATTCAAAAATCGTGCTTTGCGAGTCTCCTTTGCCGAATAACACGGCGCAGAAAGAGGATTCTGTCCTTGAAGCGGTCAGAGCGTTGCCCGAAAACTACCGCAACGCAGTTTACCTTCACTATTACGAGGGCTATACCGCCAAGGAAATCGGCAAAATTCTCGACGCAAAGCCGAACACCGTCCTTTCATGGCTCAGCCGTGGCAGAGCTATGCTAAAGGAAGAAATGATCGGAGGTTTTGACGATGAATAAAAAAGATTACATCAGAGAAGTCGACGAGCTTCATGCTCCCGATTCGCTTAAAGACAATATTTCCAAGCTGAAGCCTGTCCATTCGGCAAAGCACAAAAAAGGAAAAAAGATTACGGCATTTGTTGCCGCCTGCCTCGCTGTTACAGTACTGATATGCGGAGTTTACGGAGTAGGCCCGTCACTTTTCCAAAGCAAAAGTTCGATTGAGATCGGCGACAGCGGCACATACAACTATAACAATTCAAACGGTGCAAGCAACGCTAACGAAAGTGCCGGAGCAGGCAATGCAAACGCTGCATCAACATCTTCGCAGAAGCTGATAAAAAAGGCTTCCGTAAGATTGGAAACCAAAAACGCCGACGAGCTGATTAAAAATATCAACTCACAGATAAGCTCACTCAAGGGCTACACCTCGTCGCTCAATCAAAGCAAGTACGACGGTTATCTGACGGTTGACACGAATGTTTGCGTCCCTGCCGAAAAGCTTGAGGAATTCATTGATTTTCTTGAAAAAACGGGAACGATTACATCAAAGAACATTGAAACCTTGGACGTGACGGATAATTACACCAATACCGAGAGCCAAATAAAAGCACTCGAAACGGAAGAAAAGGCCTTGCTCGGCATCCTCGCAAAATGCGAAACGGTTCAGGACACAATGAGCGTTCAGGAAAGACTCGCAAGCGTCAGAGGTGAGCTTGAATCGCTCAGAGCGCAAAAGAAAAACTACGATCAGCGCATTGCATATTCCGAAATCCTGATAAGAATTTCCGAGGTTGAACGGGTAAAGAAAACTCCGACCGGTTTCGGCTCGCAGGTCAAAGAGAATTTCTTCGAGAGTATTTACAATATAGGACAGTTTTTCAGAAGCCTCGGCATATTTATCCTCGGCGAAAGCCCCTATATCGTGCTCATCGCAGCCGTTGCGGCACTTGTAATTTTAATCGTGAAGAAAAAGAGAAAGAAAAACAAACAGTGACAGACCGAAAATTATCCGACCTTCAAACGAGGGTCGGATTTTTTCATAAATAAATATTTTTATTGTCACTTAATATCCGTGATTTTTTCCGCATAAAATATATTATATTTTGCCCTTTGTACGTTGACTAAGCGGTGCATTTGTGATATGATTTATGTGGAGAAATTTGAGGGAAAATTAAATTTTCTTATGTAAAGGAGCATCGTTATGGACTACAAAGAAAAATATCAGCAGTGGCTCGGCTTTGACGAAGATACAAAAGCAGAGCTTCTCGCAATCACCGATGAAAAAGAAATTGAGGACAGATTTTATAAGGATCTCGAGTTCGGCACAGGCGGACTGAGAGGAATCATGGGCGCAGGCGCCAACAGAATGAACAAATATACCGTAAGCAAGGCTACTCAGGGTCTTGCGGATTATCTTAAAGCCGAGTTTGACGGCGAAAAGAGCGTTGCGATCGCTCACGATTCAAGAAACAATTCAAGACAGTTTGCCATATACGCCGCAGAGGTCCTCTGCGCTAACGGAATTAAGGTTTATCTTTACGATACACTCATGCCGACTCCGGTTCTTTCATTCACCGTAAGATATCTCGGCTGCACGGCGGGCGCGGTTGTTACCGCCAGCCACAACCCGAAGGAATATAACGGCTACAAGATTTATGACGAAACAGGCTGCCAGCTTTGCCCCGATCAGGCAAACAAGGTTATAGGATATGTAAATGCGATTGAGGATCTCAAGGCGGTTCCGCACATGGATCTTGAAGAAGCTGCAAAGAAAGGACTTTATCAGTCAATCGGCTCAGAGGTGCTTGACGCATTTCTCAAGGAAGTCAGGAAGCAGTCACTTTACGAGGAGCCTTCGAACATCAAGATCGTTTACACTCCCCTTCACGGCACAGGCAATATCCCCGTCAGAAAAATTCTCGAGGGTATGAACATCTCTGTCGTTAAGGAGCAGGAGCTTCCCGACGGCAATTTTTCAACCGTTCGTTCCCCGAATCCCGAGGAGAAGGACGCTCTTACTCTCGCTCTCAAGCAGGCTGAGCGTGAAGATGCCGACCTTGTTTTCGGAACCGATCCCGACTGTGACCGTATCGGCGCAGGCGTAAAGCACGACGGCAAATACGTTCTTATCACAGGTAATCAGATGGGTGCGCTTCTCGTTAACTTTGTGCTCAATATGAAGAAGGATTCGCTCAACAGCAAGTCAACTCTTGTTAAGACAATCGTTACAAGTGAGCTTGGTGCAAACATTGCAAGAAGCTTCGGACTTCAGGTTGCCGAAACGCTCACAGGCTTTAAATATATCGGCGATCAGATAAACAGATACGAAAAGTCCGGTGACAGAGAATTCATTATCGGCTATGAGGAGAGCTACGGCTACCTCGTCGGCACACATGCAAGGGATAAGGACGCTGTTGTTTCATCAATGCTTGTATGCCAGATGGCGGCTTATTATTACAATCAGGGCAAGACCCTTATTGACGCACTTAATGATATCTACGATAAATACGGTTATTATCTTGATTCTCTTGACACCTTCGTTCTCAAGGGCATCGAGGGTGCACAGAAGATTCAGAGCCTCATGACCGAGTTCCGTGAAAACGGCAGCAAATTCTTCGACAACATTAAGAAGGTTTACGACTTCTCAAAGGGTATTGCAGACCTTCCGAAGGAGAATGTTCTCAAGTATATTTTTGAGGACGGCTCATGGCTTGCTATCAGGCCGTCAGGAACAGAGCCGAAGCTCAAGGTTTACTATTCTATTCAGGACAAGAGCAGAGAAAATGCTCACGCTCGCCTTGACGCATTGAAGGCACACCTTCACGAAATAATCAACGGCTGATAAATAATTAGATTATTGTTATGTTGACAAAACGGCAACTGTTGTGTATAATGTAACAGTTGCCGCACATAAGCCGGTGTGGCGGAATAGGCAGACGCAAGGGACTTAAAATCCCTCGGTGGCAACATCGTACCGGTTCAAGTCCGGTCACCGGCACCAAAAAAAGTCGCATGTTTCGTGCGACTTTTCTTTTTTTATTTTCTTTATATTTTTTTCGAGATAATGCGGATTTCCCGGTTAATGAATAAGAGTGAACGGCCTCGGCGGCTTTGCATTTCACTTTCGCAAAGATTTATTTTATTTTTGCTGCCATATCGTACGCTTCTTTCAGTGCCGAATGACCGTTAATTGAGCCCGGAGCATTGACTCCTCCGGCGAAAACCTTTCCGGCAAGCTTGCATTTTTCGTAACAGACTATCCAACCCTCAAGCCCGTGAAGCGCGCGTTCGTCAACTCCGCTCTCGTCATCGGCGGCAGTTGACAGGAAATAGATGTCCCTGAATTTACAGTCACTCGAAAAAGCGAATTTGCACGGTCAAGCAATGTTTTCATCTGACCGCTCATCTCATAATAATAAATCGGCGTTGCAAAAGCTATAACCTCGGCGTTTTTCATTTTTTCGGTAATTTCAAGCGCATCGTCACCGATTACGCAATGGCCGAGATTCTGACAGGCAAGACAGCCCTTGCAAAACGCTATATTCTTGCCCATGAGCGAAACGGTTTCAACCTCGTTGCCTGCGCTGAAAGCACCGTCGGCAAAAGCCTTTGCAAGTGCCTCGGAATTGCTGTTTTTTCGCAAGCTTGTACTTATAATAAGAACTTTTTTGGACATGATTTGTTCCTTCCTTTCGACATTGACATATATAATTCTTTGCTGTATAATGATTATATCATCTAAACTTAACTTTAGGTCAAGTGTTTTTTTGAAAAATTGTGATGTGTTTTTATGTACAGCATCGGTCAGGTTTCGGAAAAATTCAATTTGCCGGTTTCAACTCTTCGTTATTAGTTTGTATTAGATAAAGAAGCAATAGAAGTGTAAAATTTTTTGCCGTTCCC
>ULRD01032995.1_pt1 | contig 13332 bp, 11 predicted proteins | sample 1955181 | NCBI WGS metagenome assembly ULRD01 (sample SAMEA4835675, study PRJEB28245) | human gut metagenome | biome: gut microbiome; material: fecal sample | place: Denmark | collected 2008
CGTGCGCTTGTCTTGAGCTTATCGGATTTCAGCAGAATATCCCGGATCTGCAACATAGCTTTAACCGCCACATCATTATCGTAGGCTTTCCCCGTACGGCTGTTAATCTCCGCAATGATCTGAGAGAGTCGTTCTTCCTTTGCTTCAGTCAAGCCGAAGCTTTCAGCATTCGGCAACTTTACCACAGGCTGCGCGACAAGGTTTGGAGTTGTATGTTCCTCAGCCTTTTTCTGAACGAAATTGGTAGCCTTGATCTTACCGTCCAAATTATACCCGCTGCCCGGATGCTTGATATTGATATAAGCCAGAAGATAGGTGATAAAGTTATACTTTTTGTGCAGTTCTATATCCTCAAAACATGACACCTGCAGCAGGAACTCATAGAATCGAACAAAACGGCGCATCATTGACACAATTTCGTGTTGCTTTATAAGCTCATATTGCTCGATCATATTTTTTGCACGTTGGAAATAGAAAGTCAGCTTCTGCTTATCCTTGGAGGAGATATTTCCTTTGTAGAGAGTATCGTTGGCTTTTTCAATATCATCAGGGTCAAGAACGGTATAGGCATCAATTTGTGCCTCCAGATCATAAATTGCTGTCGGCGTTACGGAGTTGGAGAGCAATGTGGTCGTATAGTATGGTGCGAAAGCAGCTTTGATGTCCTCGTATGTATTCACAAAGTCCAGCACGAATGTTTTCTTCTCGAACGGCGGACAGATACGGTTAAGGCGAGAGAGAGTCTGAACGGCGGAAACGCCTTTCAGCTTTTTGAGAACGTACATAGCACAAAGTTTCGGTTGATCGAACCCAGTCTGGTATTTGTTGGCGACCAGCAGCACCTGGTACTCATTCTTGTCAAATTCCTCTGCCAGATAATCTTCTGAAAATCCATTCATGAAAGCCTCGGAATATTCGGTATCATCGTCGGGAAGTTTTACCTTGCCGGAGAATGCAACCAACGCCTTGATGTCAGTATAACCTTTCTTCTGCGTGTAGCTCTCAAATGCCTGACGGTATTTGACCGCCCCTTGCCGTGAAGCGGTAATGACCATCGCTTTTGCCATACCACCGAGCTCAGGCATAATCGTTGTGTGGAAATGCTCAACGATTACCTCTACACGCTGGGCAATATTCGTTTCGTGCAGCTCCACGAATCTGGCAATCTGTCGCTTTGCATCTGAGGTTTTGCAGCGAGGATCTTCTTCGATCTCCTTGTTCAGATGATAGAAGGTATTATAGGTGGTGTAGTTCTGAAGCACATCCAGAATAAAACCTTCCTCGATGGCCTGCTTCATGGAGTAGATATGGAACGCCTCACGCTGCCCTTTAGTGTTCAGCCGACCAAATAACTGAATCGTTGTGGGTTTGGGCGTAGCAGTGAACGCAAACATAGAAACGTTGGCCTGTTTGCCATTGCGGCGAATTTCGTCCGTAATCATGTCCTCAACATCACCAGCTTCCTGATCACTGCAACCAAGGGACATAGTGACTGCTGCCATATCTTTACCGGCGGTGGAGGAGTGCGCTTCATCAATGATAACGGCGAATCGCTTACCTTTCAGCCCTGCAACACTGTCTACAATGTATGGGAATTTCTGAATCGTGGTAGCAATGATCTTTGTGTTGCCGTTCAAGGCAATTGCAAGGTCAGCGGAGTTGCATTTATCGTCCATCACACGGATAAGTCCAGCTTTATGCTCCATGCCCATAATGGCTTTCTGAAGCTGACGATCAACGATGACACGGTCAGTAATGATGACGACATTATCGAAAATGATTTTATTCTTCGCATCATGCAGCGAAGAAAGCCGATGCGCCAGCCATGCAATTGAGTTTGTTTTACCAGAACCTGCGCTGTGTTGGATCAGATAATTTTGCGTAGCGCCGTTTTCCTGCACATCTGCCAGCAGCTTACGAATGACATCCAACTGGTGGTACCGTGGAAAGATAATGTTTTCGGACTTCTTCATTTTTCCAGTCAGTTCGTCCTTGGTTTCCTTAGTTTCGATAAAGATGAACTTACTGATGAGGTCGAGGACGGTATCTTTTTTAAGAATGTCTTCCCACATGTAGGAGACACTGTATCTGTCTTCAAAAGTGGGGTTGCCCGCACCGGCATTGACGCCATCTCCATTGCCCATATTAAATGGCAGAAAGAACGTGGAGGTTCCTGCAAGCTTAGTGGTCATGTAGACCTGCTCCAGATCCATTGCAAAGTTCACAAGGCATCCAGCCTTGAATCGGAACAGTCTGGTGTGCGGATCACGGTCAACACGGTATTGATAGATGGCATCCTGGTACGACTGACCGGCGGCATTGCATTTCAGCTCAAAGGAAATAATAGCAATGCCATTCAGGAAGATGACCATATCAATACGCTCATCGTCGCTTGCCCAGACTTCCTCCATAACGGAGAAAATATTCTTTTCATACTTTGCTAGCAGTTCCCGGTTGAAGGTGGTGGCGGGTTTAGTATACATGAGTTCCAGCTTCATGTTGGATATCTCGATGCCGTGCTTCAACACATTCAGAAGGCTGCCGCGTGCTTTTGTGACCTCGGCATTGATAAAGCTGACAAGGGTGTCCTCCAGATCGGTTTTGTAGATTTTGCGGAGCGCAGCCATCTCATCAGGCTGGGTGTCATTCAGAAATTGGAACAGCAATTCACGGTCCATAGCAAAGAGACGGTCATAGCTTGTCGCTTTACGAACGATGTAACCGTTATCCTGCGAGAGCCTGTCCATGATGAAATGCTGATATTCTTTTTCGGAGAGAATATTATTCATTTTCACTCCTCCTCATGGCTTCGGAATCGTATGTAATCCTTGCCCAGTTGGGACTATGCCCAGCTTCTTCATTTTTTCAAGTGACATTTCCCAAGTGCTGTATTTTGGATTTGCCTTGTTTTGGGTCCAGTTTGTGACAACCTCGTTGATGATAGTTTTGTCCGTTGGATGGAGTTGCCCCTCCAGAATAAAATCATTCCATACCGCAAAAAGAGTTGCGATGCGTTCCAGTTGGCTGGTTTTCATGTCTTTTAACGCATCTACTAATCGACTAATTTCTGATTGTTTACTGCGGAAATTATTTTTATATTTTTTGACGAACTCATCATGATTTTTGCCTTTTACAAGAATTGCACTGTTATCAGACAGTCTCTGATACCATCCATTCTTTACGAGCACTTCAATATAATTATCTAATTTACGGTCATATGGGCCGTGCTCATAACGGTAATATTGAGTATTGCTATTTATCCCCACATAGTAATCCACTAAGTATAAAAGCTTTTGCAGTTGTACCTTTCCTCGAGCGCGTTTCGTTCCAATACGGTCGTTAATAATTCCGAGCAGAATAATATGCGGATCTAAAGCAACGACTGTATCTGAATCTGGAGATAGTACCTCTTTTTTGCCAGTTACATACTCGAAAATCAATGATTTCTTGTATTCATCGAGTGTCGCAAGCTGTGCTTTTTTATCAGCGATAACAGCGTCAGCTTTTGAAAGTACCGAATCAATGTGTTCGACGATGGCATTCTGCTCAGCCAACGGCGGTATCGGATAGGAAAGTTCCGCCAGCTTGTTCCACCGAAGGTCACAGGAACGCACACGAATCCCGGTTGCCAAAGCAAGAAACACATCACTGTAAGCCATGCTGCGAAGATAATACATGATGTACCGTTTGCACTGGTCGGTATCCAGCACATTGAGTACAGGAGAAGCCTTACCTCTCGAATCGGAAATACCGATAGAACCGGCGAAGCCGTCCATGCCATGGACAACTAAGTCGCCGACATCGATGCCTTGATAACCGATTTCCTTGTCGGATATTGTGAATCCGTCCTCACGGCGGTTACTTCTGAGCGTAACCTCTCCATCGCGGAAACAAGTGATTACACCGTCATCCTCGCGCACGGGCTTCTGCATATAGCGAAGAATGTACTTGCCACGGATAACGCCCCAGTGAGCTGGCATATCGCCAACCCACTCAATTCCGCTGTCCTTCATCTCCGCATTCGGGTTCAGCCCCTTGGTGACAGTTTCGGTGATGACAGACCACTTGTATTGTTCTAATGTTGCAATTTGCGCTTGTATATCCGTAATAACACAATCAAGCTCACCGCATCTCTTATCAAGATAGTCAATAATCTTCCGTTGCTCTGAAAACGAAGGATAAAAAATACGTTCTTTTGCCAGCATTAGAGCCAGGTTAATATTCTGTATTCCTGTTGTTTGATTGATATAATATGAAGAACACCTACATGCATACCATGCTCTAAGCCAGTACTCAGCATACTCAGGATCAATTCTTGTTGTATCAAAACGCAACCTTTCCATAAAGTTTGCAAACAAAACTGGGCCATACTCTCCACCGTAATAAACGGATCGTCCTACGGGTGTCTTTTCGCCGCCACCAGATTTTTCCACAAGGATATCTCCGGCTTTAAGCGAAAGCCGACTCAGTTGCGACTTTGTGTATTCCCGGCGTGTGAGATCTTCATCGCTACACTTTTTAAATCGTCCTCTTGAATAGTCAAAATCCGCTATCCTCAAACAAATTGTTCCTGACGATTCATCTTTAGGTTCTTCGCCCCATGCACCTCCATCTCTGCTAACCATTAGGTGGCGAATAGTTTCGTTCTTCCAGTTACATGGTATTTCCTTCAACCACGGCAATCCGCTATCTCTTAATTCTCTCATACCATCACCGCCTTATTGAAACAACGTGGAAATCCGCAAAGAGACGGAACGTTCCAACTCTGTGAATATTCTCTCCAGATCTTCACTCGATGTAGGCTGCTGGTATTTATAAAAATATCGTGTAAATGGTATCTCGGCTCCGGTTTTTACAACAGGTTTCTTGGCACTTAGATTCTCCTCGAAAAATGCTACGGCATCCGGGATGTATGGTAAAACCTCTCGTGCCATATAATCATCTATATGCTCTTCGAACTTTACAATTTCTGTATCTTTTGTCTCTTTGTCATAGATGATGTTGCCTTTGCGGTCACGCTGGATCATTGCACTCTTATCCATTACAGAAAGACCATCCGCTATTTTTTCGAGGAGCTTTTTATCAGCTGTTGCCAAAGCAAGTGCCTTAGTCAGCACGGGCATAAACTCTGCCGGTGAATTGTAGATTTGCTCTGAAACTGCAGCCTTCAGTGCAGCAACGATTGCATCATAGACGGGCTTGTTGTTCTGATAGGCTTCCAGCTTTTTCTGGTCTTTGCCGGTCAGTTCCTCGGCATTTTCCAGCTCGTCCACCTTGGCCTGGTCATAGAGAGAAGAAAGCGCACCCTTGGAGAGCATGGCCTCGATCCGTTCCTGCGTAATGGCATAGCTGCGCTGGAGAGGCTGCATCACCGTATATTCCCGGTAAATAAACTCCTCGTTCCGATAGATTTTACAATATTCGTTCTCTGCGAAATCCGCATACAGTTTGGTAACGGCACTGCGGTCTTCGGGAGAAATTTCGTTTTTCTTATCACCCAGGGCTTTACGCAGTTTTTTGTAGAATGTTGAGGCATCGATCAGCTGAATCTTGCCCTTGCGTTCAGCTCGCTTGTTCTTGGAAAGCACCCAAATATATGTAGCAATACCGGTGTTATAAAACAGGTCAGTGGGCAGTGCTATGATGGCTTCGATCAGATCGTTTTCCAGCATCCAACGGCGGATCTGGCTCTCGCCGGATGCCGTTCCACCGGAAAAGAGTGGACTGCCATTTTCGATGATCGTAGCACGACCGAAGTTGTCGTCCATTTTGTCGATGGCAGACTGGAGGAATAACATCTGCATATCTCCGGAACTAGGCAACCCTGCACCCCAGCGACCATCGAATCCCTTTTTGTACTCAGCGTTGACAGCACTTTCTACTCCCTCGGCAGCGTCCTTGCCGCCCCAAGCGGTGCCGAACGGCGGATTTTCCAGTACGAAGCGCATCTTCGTCCCCTTGAATCGGTCCGCTTTCATGGTGTCCTGATAGCAGATGTTTTCGGCGTTCTGCCCCTTGATGAGCATTTCAGCAAGGCACATAGCATAAGATTCCGGGTTGATCTCCTGCCCGAACAGGCGCACATCGGCAGAGGGGTTATAGCGCTTGATGAAGTTGTACCCAGTAGATAGCATACCACCAGTTCCGCAGGCCTGATCCAATATGGTGATGACTTTGCCGTCTTCAAAGATGTCGTCGCAGCCTTCGGCGAGCATAATATTGACCATCAGCTTGATGATATCTCTGCCAGTATAGTGATCGCCAGCTTCGGCATTTTCAGAGAACTTACGGATCAGTTCTTCGAAGATATATCCCATCTTCACATTGTCGATAGTTCGAGGGTCAAGGTCGAGCTCCGAGAATGCCTTGATGACAGAGAGCAGACGATTGTTTTTGTCCATTTTGTCGATTTCTTCGCCGAAGTTCAAACCACGTTCTTTGGACATCAGAATTTCCAGCACGTTTGCGGAAAATCCCTGTAGGTAACTCTTAAAATTGGCAGCGATATGGTCTGCGTCATTTACAAGTTCTGCAAGGTCGAATTCGCTAGTATTATAAAAATGAAAGCCGGAAATGCGATACATTGCCTTCGCGGGGAATTTTGGATCTGCTTTGAATTTATCAACGACCTTCTGCTTATTGGGAGCAAGGGCGCATTCAAAGCGGCGGATAATCGTCATTGGGATGATGACATCTTTGTACTTGTCGCTGCGATACGGTCCGCGCAGCTTGTTTGCGATGGACCAGATAAAGTTCACTTCGGTGGAAACATCAACAGGAGAATCGTCCCACATTGCATCTATCTTTTGCTTGTTTGCCATTTGCTTTTCCTCATTTCTCTATTTGGTACGATTATCATCTGTTTAATTGATCAATTATCCGGCACAATCTCCATAATATCCTCGACGCCACAATTCAGTGCTGTGCATATCTTCAGAAGAATCTCCGTCGTGACATGACCGTTTCGCCCCATCTTGGTGACGGAGGCTGGGCTGATGCCAGCCTTTGCGCAGAGATCCTTTTTCTTCATATCCTTATCAATGAGCAGTTTCCAGAGTTTTTTGTAACTCACAGACATACATTTTCCTCCTGGTGATACAAAAATGCTCTGCCTCTCGGCAGAGCATACGGTCTGTACGGCTATCCTGCCAAGGCCTTACAACACTTGACGGCGTTGTTTATTATGATAGCATATTCGGTGGAAACAAGCAAGAAAATAATACATTCGCACGATTTTCAATTCCGCATAATCTCAAAACAAACAGTTGAACCTCCGTGAGTTCAGAGCTACAATGCGAACACCATTCAGACAAAATGAACGGAGGTAAAGCGATGAACTATGAAGAAAAACTGTTTCAAGACTGCAAGTCTATCACCATTGACGAACTAAAAGGTCACACCAGCGAGCTGCTAAATCAGGCAGCAAAAGACTGGCAGCCACTGCGCGTGTCCATGGAAGACGGCAAGGAGTTCCTGCTATTCCCACAGGAGCTTCTTGCCCCTCTCTGCGATAATGACTTTCGCTTGATCGTGCTCTCGGCGATGCGGTATGCAATGGGCAGGAACACATATATGCCGTTGGTGGTCACTGATTATATCAAGCGGCACATTCGGCTGCTGGACGACAAGTTTCTTGTGCTTGCTACCAATGATATTAGTCGTCATGTTGCGGACTACGGAGAGCACGAGCCGAATCCGACACTCTGGCAGAATCTTTTAGGTGTGCTTGAAGCAGAGCAGAAAGACAGAATCACCCGACCAGCGAAGAAAAGCAGAGCCTGCCACGTATGCGGTATGTCATTAAAAATTAAGTGCATAACCTGCAATGAACATTCACCCAACGGTTTCGATGTGACCGCTCACTGCGAGAGCTGCAATTCAGATTACTCGTGGTTTTGTGATAAGGACGGCGTTATGTCAGAGATGAAAAAGGCTCCCGTGGAGTGAGGCATTGTAGGCAGCTTTCATCCACCACGGCATATAAATTTATCCTGCTATGGAGAAATTCCACAGCAGGATTTGATTTAACTGTGTGTGATCACTTGTCAAATCGGAAGTTAAACTATTCTCTGACAAGTGCATACATTTTCATATCAACGATACTACCGCATTTTACAGCATTACTCTTTAATGTTCCTTCGTATTGGAATCCTGCCTTTTCCAATGCTCTGCATGAAGCTATATTGTGAGCAAACGGTTCAGCATAAATACGAATAATATCCGTTTTCTCAAACACATATTCACAGACCTGCTTAATTGCATTTGTCATATATCCATTTCCCCAGTAGGGTTCCCCTATGTAATAACCCATTTCGGCGGTTTTGCAATGGATATTATCCTGCCGAAATACTCCGATACTTCCAATCACTTTATCATCAAGCGTTATCGCAAATGCAAATGTATTATCTTTATCTGCTGATAACATCGCCCCGATAAAATCCTCTGCATCATTTTCCATGTACGGATAAGATAATCCATCCCTAAGGTTATTCAAAACCTTTGGATTATTTAAGATTATCGCGAGATCAGATTTATCATCAATTCTCCATTTCCTTATAGACAGATGCATTTTTTCCTCCGCGAACTCCGAGCTGCGCATATTATTTTCATGTGCGCTTGATATCTTCAATGCTTTCGTCCCAAGCTGATTTGCTTTCATTATACCAGCGGTGCAGCACGGACACAATATGCGTCTCAGGTTTATCTGAAACCTCTTGCCGAATTTTGAATTTTATCAGTTATAACTTATAAAATAGCAATTTAGCCGTTGAGTTTCACTTATAAATGCCTTGCCCCCCCCTTTCTTCCTTGTCTATTGCGCCGCAGGTGGTGAGCCGCTTCCACCGTAGAAACCACTTGCATAACTCCGCCCGCAGAGTTACAATACGACCGCTTGAAACGAGAAACGCTTCCTGTCCGGCACCGGTGAAGGCTCACCGGGAACCGGACGGGAAGCGTTTTTGACCACATAGATTACCACAGACAGCGTCGGAACACACGGAAACAGCGGAACTAAGAGCACCAAAGAGTAACTGAAACCAAATAAAAAGGGCTAAAAACCACTATAAACAAGTAGAAAAAATTTTCTCAAAAAGTTTGGGACTATGAGACAGTAAGTTCGACATGTGCTGCTCTGATGCGCGCTCCGTGTTACTCCGCAGCCGTCCTCGTCAGAATATCTGTCCAGGAAGGCGCAGCTTTTCTTTCGGCGTGAACTGCTTATCAAACTCCTCGGCTTCTGCTTCGTCTACGAAGTAGCCCTGCGGTGTGGCATACTCGCCGGTGATACTGTTGAGATAGCCGGGGATCAGCTCGCGGCAGAGGAAGAAAGAGGCGTCCTCGCCCTTGGGCAGACCGTGGTAGCGGATGCCGAAACGGCTGGCATAGTCGAAACCGCTTTTACCGTAGAAGTCTATGTTGCCCTCGAAGCACAGCGCACCCACGCCGAGCTCCGCCGCCTTTTCAAGCGAATAGTCAAGCAGCATTTTGCCGTAGCCCTGACGCTTGTACTCGGGCGCGATGCCTATCGGCCCCATAGTCATAATGGGGACGTCTCTGCCGTCGTCCGCGTGTATGACGGTGCGTATGAACATGTTCTGGCCGATGAGCTGCCCGTCCTTTTCCAGCACGAAGTCCAGCTCCGGGACAAAATCCGGGTCATCGCGGAGCTTATGCAGAACATAATGCTCCAGACAGCCGGGGCGGTAGACGTTCCAGAATGCCTCGCGCACGAGGTTTTCTACCTCATGCTGCTCTTCGGGGCGTTCGAGTCTTATAGTGCAGTTATCTTTATTTATTGTTATTCCTCGCTTCTTTATAATTTTGGTAAACGATCGTTTACCAAAATTATAGCATCGCTGGTACTGCTTGTCAAGCGCTTTGTTTATAACTGTCTATGGCGCGGCGGAGCATGCTGTGGTATCATATGGGGCACAGTATGACCCGTGGAGGGATTTGTAAAATGAGATTTGATCGCATTACGGACACACAGCATGAGATGTACAAAAAGGCCATGGTGCTGTACGCAGACAGCTTCCCGATGCACGAACAGCGCGAGGCAAAGTCTCAAGCCGCGATACTCGGCGACAGTGAGTATCATTTCGCGCTGGCCTATGACGACGATACCTTCGTGGGCGAAGCGCTTTACTGGGAATGGGACGGTTACATTTACGTCGAGCACCTCTGCATCCTGTCGGAGATGCGGAATAAAGCATACGGCGGCAAAGTTCTTGAGCTGCTGGCGGCGGAGAACAAAAAGGTGATCCTCGAGATAGATCCGCCGGTCGATGATATATCCATCCGCCGCCGCGGCTTTTATGAATGCAGCGGCTTCGCGGAAAACCCGTATGCGCATGTACACCCGCCGTATCACCGGGGGTATAAGGGGCACGAGCTTGTCGTCATGTCCCGCCCGGGGGAGCTGAGGACTGAAGAGTATGACTGCTTCCGGGATTATCTCAACGGACATGTTATGAAGAATGTTTTTTGAATGGTGAGGTACACATGAAGAAGGCTGTTATATTCGATCTTGACGGGCTGCTTATCGACACCGAGTCCACCTGCTTTAAGATATACGGCGACCTTGTGCGCAAATACGGGCACGAGCTGACGCTTGCCGCGTACACCGAAAGGTACAGCGGCAAGGCGCTTATCGACAACGTGAACCAGTTTATAGCGGATTTCGACCTGCCCATAACGCTTGAGGAGGGCGCGGAGTTCTATACTTCAAATGAAAAGGTATATTTCGACCGCGGCATACCGCTGAAGCCCAGCGCCGAGGAGCTTTTGAAGAAGCTCAGAGCGCGCGGCGTGCGCATCATCCTTGCTACCTCCAGCGTCCGTGACCGCGCCGTGGGCGTGCTGCGCGCAAACGGCGTGGACGGGTACTTTGACGATATGGTCTTCGGCCCCGAGGTCGAGCACGGCAAGCCCGCGCCGGATGTTTTTCTCAAAGCACGCGAGAAAGCTGGGGAGCGCGCGGAGGACTGCCTCGTGCTTGAGGACAGCGAGGCCGGAGTCCAGGCGGCGTATGCCGCGGGGATAGACGTGATATGTGTGCCGGATATAAAAGCACCGTCAGAGGCGGTGCGGCGCATGGCATGGGCCGTGCTGCCGTCGCTGTATGAGGTCAGCGGCATCCTGCAATTATAAATAACGAAAGGAACCGGACGGATATGGACGCTGAGTTTATCGACCTTACTCCGGAAAATATTGAAGACGAACACCTGTGCTGCATCATCCGCACGAAGAAGGGCCACCCCGGCATTGAGGCCAAGCGCGCTTGGCTCAAAGAGCGCCTCAGCGAAGGGCACGTGTTCCGCAAGCTGAATGTCAAGGGCTGTGCGTTCATCGAGTATGCCCCATTGGAGGCGGCATGGGTGCCGGTCGTCGGCGACAACTTCTATTATATATACTGCCTTTGGGTGCAGGGCGAACCCAAAGGGCACGGGTACGGACGAGCGCTGATGGAGAGCTGTATTGAGGATGCCCGCGCGCACGGCAGGTCGGGCGTGTGTATGCTCGGCGCGGAGAAGCAGAAAGCGTGGCTGTCCGACCAGAGCTTTGCGAAGAAGTTCGGCTTCACGGCGGTGGACAGGACGGACAACGGCTATGAGCTTTTAGCGCTGTCCTTCGACGGCAGCATCCCGCGCTTTGCGGCAGGGGCGAAGCAAATGACCGTTGACGCCAAGGGGCTGACGGTTTATTATGATCTCCAGTGCCCGTATATTCCGCAGCGAGTTGAAAAGCTGCGGGAGCACTGCGATTCAAACGGCATACCGGCAGAGTTTATTCTTGTCGATTCGCTTGAAAAGGCAAAGGCGTTGCCCTGTGTGTTCAACAACTGGGCGGTGTTCTATGACGGGAAATTCGTGACCGTGAACCAAATAGACGCGGCGATGCTCGAAAAGCTTATCAAGCGCTGATTTTATTCCGGCAGAGGAGGAAGAGCGTATGGACGAAAATAAAAATGCGCCCAAGCATGAGCGCAAGACCCTGTGGCAGTTTATAAAGTTCCTGCTCGTGAGCGGGATCGCCGGCATACTTCAGATCATTCTGGTGAACCTGCTGTGCTGGGCGCTGGCCGATTGGAAAGCGCCGCTGCCGGGCTTCCTGACCGGGATATTCAGCGCGTCCGTCGTCGGCGCTGGGAACGACAACTGGGGCTATGTGTTCCCGTTCTTCGCCTCGAACCTGCTCGCGAATATCTACGGGTACATTCAGAACAAAAAGACGACCTTCAAGTCCGATGCACCCGCGTGGTGCTTTGCGGTGTATCTGGCGCTGATGGTCTGCCTGATCCTGTTCTCAACGTGGCTGCAAGGCGTAATCGCGAACGCGCTGCGCTCGACCGGCGCGGAGCTGTGGAGCGCGCTTGCGCCGACGATCGCCGCGGCCGCCGCGGGGACATTCCAGATGGCCGTGCTCTTCCCAGTGGAAAAGTTCGTGCTGCTCAAGGAAGAGAAGGAATAGAAAACAAAAGGGCGTGCTGCATTTCTTACAGCACGCCCAATACGTTTATTAGGAACAGTTTTAAAATTCCCGCAGCACGAGATCCGTCTCACCGGGGTTCAGCCCAAGCTCTATCCTGAGCACCTTCGGGTGCTTTGCGTACTCTTTGCGTATTCCGTCCCGCAGGGAAGTGCCGCCGTGATAGCCATGGATGACGCGAATGCGGTATGCACCGGCGCTGCGGCGAAGCTTTGCGTCGATCACGACCTTCGCCTGATAGAGCGTCATGCCATGTACGTCAAGTTCAATTATGCTTTCGGTCATAGGCGGCTCCTTATCTGCCGTGCGCCGCGCCGCCGCACGGCTCACAACACATCTATTATATTTGAAACGGACTGTACTTGTCAATATTAAACATAATATTCGCAGCACGAATCAACAAAAATGTATATATGCACAAAAACCGGCGCTTAAAATCATGGAGTATTGCTCTTGAAAGCGGGACGGGGATTTGGTATATTATCATCAGAAAGGGTGATACCGATGTACAGGTAAGAAAAGCCCTGAGTGCCAAAGGCAGCAGGGTCGGCGCTGCAGATCGAAATACGCTGGCGGACAGTAAGCACAGAGCCTATCTCGCTTCAGAGATCCCAGAGTGGAATTTATGAGTGCTTAGCTACAGTGTCCCGTGACAGGCGGTGCCGGAAAAATTGAAGAAAGAGAGGTAACCAAGATGTTAGATACTAAGAATTCGCAGAAGTAACCCCTGATCGCAGAAAAGAGACGAGCGGTCAGGGGTTACTTCTTTTTTGTGAGAAAATCTTTATCTGTGCACAATGAACCCGCCGCCGAGGAGCCGGCCGCCATCGTACAGCACGGCGG
>ULRD01018848.1_pt1 | contig 13327 bp, 14 predicted proteins | sample 1955181 | NCBI WGS metagenome assembly ULRD01 (sample SAMEA4835675, study PRJEB28245) | human gut metagenome | biome: gut microbiome; material: fecal sample | place: Denmark | collected 2008
TCGAGGAGGTCTAATATCCAAAAAAAGTTTTTAAAGAATAGGGAATATCTTATGATAAACGTCGTCTTTATAAGTGAAGGCCTTCATAATCGCATATCTTACAGAAAGGGGAATTAAAATGGATGATTCGGAAATCATCGGCTTATTCTTCGAGAGAGATGAAGCGGCTATTTCGGAAACGGCAAAAAAGTACGGTAGTTTTTGTCACAGTATTGCGTTAAATATACTGTCAATAAATGTAGACGCAGACGAATGTGTCAACGACGCATATTTGCAGGCGTGGAATTCAATACCTCCGCAGAAACCTGACAAGCTCGGGTCATGGCTTGGTAAAGTTGTCCGAAATATCGCATTGGATTTTTGGAAGAAAAACCACCGAAAAAAACGCTATGCAGTCATGGAGCAGCTTTTAAATGAATTGGAGGACTGCATACCGTCCCCTGTTACTGTAGAATGTGAAATTGAAGAACATGAATTGACCGAATTTTTAAATATATGGCTTGAGTCATTATCGCAAAATGATCGTGTTCTTTTTATGCGCCGATATTGGAATGGCGAAAAATTATCTGCACTTGCACGAGAAAATGGTATGTCCCCTGCTAATATGGCAAAACGAATGTACCGACTTAGGCATAATTTAAAATTAAAGCTCGAAAAGGAGGGCTATTCATTATGAAAGAAAAAGGAACTAAAAAGCTGTACAACAGCATTACAAATGTCGATAGTAAATTTATTGAGGAAGCGCAGGCAAAGTCAAGCAAACCCAAGATTATGTGGGTCAAATGGGGGGCAATTTCAGCTTGTTTATGCACCGCCTTAGTTAGCGCATTTGCAATTCCAAAATTATATCCGTCTATTTCTGAAAACACAAAACAAACTGGCGCAGGTAACGAAAGCGCATTAAATGTCGGCGAACCAAGCGGCTACGCTCCCGGTTTTGACAGTCAAAAAACTAATAACACAGAAAATGATACATCTTTATATTACAGCAATTTAATGTTGTCCGATGGAAAGGTGAATGAAGACGCTCTTTCTTTACCGGCGAATAACATGAGCATTGACGCAATGTTTAATGAATCAATACTATCGGAAAACGATTGCTGTTTGATCGTAGAAGGAACCGTAAAAAACGTCCGCGTTAATAACTATACCTACGATATTTATAGCGATAAGTTTGAAAAAAATGGGGTTCTGCACAGCATAACGAACACTGTTGTCTATGAAGTCGCAGTCGATAAAACCTGGTATGGCGAAGATATCAGCGGAGATACCATTTTTATTGAGGATACAGCATATTTTACCGAGCCGATTTTTGCGCTAAAAGAAGGCGGTCGGTATGTATTGCCGATTTACGAATACGGCAGTTCTATCCTGACGCCGGAAGACGAATATGCAGGGGGAGATATTACCAGAGAAACCGTTTACAGCACCGTTTATCCCTATCATCCGCAAATTGAAGTCACAAAAGACGGTTCGTATTTTGTTTCACAAAACTGGACGACATTGGTGGCAAATAATGCTAAAAAAGTTATCATGGATACATTAGATTATGATAATTTCTGGAATGACAAAATGTATTTGGTTGATGCAAAAACTTTTGAGGAACAAATGTCTGTATTGATTTCCAATATTAAGCAAAAATAAATAAATGGAATTAAGGCAACACCTCACAATCTTTGTGCGGTGTTGCCTTAAGCTGAAAGTTGAATGGGACATATTTGAGCAGGCAGATATATCTTGCGAAGTATCTGCCTGTTCTGTTTTATTGTTTGCTGCATTTTACCTAAAATGGCATTTGTTTAAAAACTTATATATAAGTATTGACTAAAAATACGCCAAATCTTTATTAATCATACTGCTTTTTCTCTTTTTTGAAGAAAAGTCCGACGCATTCGCTTGCGGAGAGCGTTACGAATACTGCAATAGTAAGTACGAGAGCAACGCCGTAAATTATGCCCGCTTTAGCCATGCTGCCGCTATGCTGCGGAAGCATCGGAAGTCCCGGGAAGATCTGTATTATTCCGAAAAGCAGAAATACAAGCGAGGAAAGTGATTTAAATCCGCTGATGCCCGTAATAAGTGTAAGCGAACACACGCCCACTGCCGCCGCAATATAAAGAGACGAGCTTTCAATGGTTTTGCTGAATCCGTCCAGACCGTCCTTGTATCCAAGACCGAGCTGACCTGAATAAAGAAGATAGAAAGCAACGGCAGCAATGATTCCGAGAATCGAAAGTATAATTGAGATTTTAAACCCTTTTGAGGCAAGCTCTGCCTGACGTTCCTGCTTTAATTCAAGCATCATGCGCAAACTTTCCTTGGAATCCTTTTGATTGGAAACGAGCGAAGCAGAAACAGCCTTTCTGGCATCTTTTTTTGCTTTTTCCAGATCCTCGTCGGCAAATTTGGGAACATATTTTGGAGCTTCGGGTTCGTCGTCAAGAATCGGAGCAGTAATTGGCTGAGACGGCTGAACCGGCTGTTCTTTTTTCGGAGGCGGAACATAGTTGTCGTCGTCAAGAACGGGAGCCTGGATATTCTCCGTAGGAGCTTCCGCACCTAACTGAGCGCGTCTCATAACAATTATCTGCTTTTGTTTGTCGGGAGGCAGATTATTGAACCTTTCGAGAAGCTCAGGCGTTAATCCGTTTATAATATCCTCATCGGAAAGGATAAGCTTTTTTTCGGAAGAAGAAAAGCTTTGTGCGGTGTCGTCAAGTATCGGAGCCGTAACTCCGGTGGGAGCTCCCTTTTTATTTGAATTTGGAATATATGAGTCCATATTATCCAGTACAGGAGCAGACACGCCGGTAGGTCCACCCTTTTTGGCGGTCGGGGCAACATAGTCTATATCGTCCAGTATTGGAGCGGTAACGTCTGTTGGACCGTCATTTTTTTTAGTCGGCGCAGTATAGTCAATATTGTCCAGAGGAGAACCTCCGTAAATATTTTCATCGTTCATAATAGTTCACCTCGATTTTATAAATTCGGAGAAATCAACATTTTGACCTCCGGAAGAAAAAGCATAATATTTTAGTATAAGGGCAGCGTCGATCGCGTCAACTCTTCCGTCAGAGTTCACATCGGCAGCCTTGCGTTCAAGGCTTGTAAGACCTGTATCAGCGATCGAAGAAGCTCTTGCGTATGCCGAAAGAGCTTCGGAGGCATCGGCAGCCGTGATCTTTCCGTCGTTATCTATGTCGCCGAGTTTATATGCCTCAGAGTTGTAGGCTGTTTTAGAAATCGGATACTCGGCACTGAATTCTGCGGACGTATAGTTCGGAAAAATTGCGTAGTTATCCGGATCACCTGAGCCTGTCGTATGAGTCTGCTTATTTGTAAAAGAATCGAAATCGTCGCTTCCTTTAAGAAAATAGAAATAAGATTTACCACTAAATGCCGAATCCCATGTTATATCCATAAGATAGCATTTACCGTCCACATCGGCAAGATTCCAAGCGTGACCAATATTGTTTGAGGTTCCCGAGATAATACGACTTCTTATGCCTGCTTCACCGAGCATTCTGTAAAGAAGCTGGGCAAAACCCTGACATACGGCTTCGTTATTGACTACCGCCCCGTAGGAGGAGAAAATATCGCTGTTTTCCATATTTTCTGCATATACAATATTTGATGTAATATACCCATAAACGGCTTTGATCTTATCGTAGTCGCTTTTGCCCTTAATATCAAGCGTATTCATTATTTGTGCGACCTTGACGTCAACAGCTTTTTCTTGTTCGGCAGTTGTATGATAATTTAATGTGAAGTTCAGTTTCAATCGCGTATTGCTTGTAAGGGATTGACAATGATATGAGCTTATAGCCATGCGGAGGTAGTCTCCTTCTGAGGGGACGCCTGTTTCGGCAAGAGCTTCATTCATGATTTTATTTACAGTAACTGTGAGCGAATCGCTGCTTTTGGGCAGTGTGATCGTTATTGACGTATTCCGTGCTTTAAGCTGAGACCTGAAGTATACTCCTGCTTCGCTGACTGAAGAAAAGAAGTTATCTCCGTTTACGCTCGATGAAGAAATACTTTCAGACAAAAGTGAAACGGGAGAGGCTGACGGTTCGGCGTATGAGTATGCCGGAGCAGCGGCTGTAAAAATTAAAAGCGCAGCTGCCGCGGAAATAAATTTCCTGAAAATTTTCATATTTTACCTCTTTGCTGTGCGCGGTTTTGTCATTATCGCCACATATGTATTACCGTTCGATGATCTGAGCTCTGTCTGGACCAATACCTATCATGCTTACGCGGCAGCCTACAAGCTTTTCAAGACGCTCTATATATTTTTTACAGTTTTCGGGAAGTTCGTCAAAGCTTGAAGCTTTTGAAATATCCTCAGTAAAGCCCGGAAATTCTTCATAAACGGGAGTACAGCCCTCAAGCTCCTCAAGAGTGGGAGGGAAATTCTCAATAACCGTGCCGTCGGGCTTTTTATAAGCAACACAGATCTTGAGAGTGTCAATATTTGCAAGAGTGTCCAATTTATTGATAGCAAGGCTGTCAAGACCGTTTACCCTGATAGAGTGACGGACAATAACTGCGTCAAACCAGCCTGTACGTCTCGGTCTGCCTGTCGTTGTGCCAAATTCTCCGCCTACATTTCTGATCATGTCGCCGACTTCATCGTCAAGCTCTGTTGGGAACGGACCTTTTCCTACACGAGTTGTATAAGCCTTTGCAACGCCTATAATATTTGTGATTACCTTCGGACCTACGCCTGTGCCTACGCATACGCCTGCCGATAAAGGATGAGACGATGTAACATAGGGATATGTACCGAAGTCAATGTCGAGAAGAGTAGCCTGAGCGCCTTCAAACATGATTGTTTTGCCCGCCTTGTCAGCTTCAAAAGTGAGCACTGAAACGTCGTCCATATATGGGAGCAGGCGCTTTCCGTATTCGGTGTATACCCTTGTAATTTCATCAAGGTCGAAAGCCTCTCCGCCGTATACTTCGGTAATGATCTTGTTTTTAAGCTTGCCTGTGGACTGTATTTTTTCTGCAAGCACCTCGGGATGAGTAAGGTCGTACATTCTGATTCCGCAGCGTTCGTATTTATCCATATATGTCGGACCGATACCTCTTTTTGTAGTACCGATGTCCTTGCCGCCTCTGAAAGCCTCTGAGAGACCGTCGAGAGCGATATGCCATGGCATTACAATATGTGCGCGTGGATCGATTTTCAGATTTGCTGTCGATATTCCCCTTGCCTCGAGTCCGTCAAGCTCGCCGATGAAGTCCTTTGGGTCAAGAACCACACCTGCACCGATAAGGCAGAGGGTATCTTTGTAAAGAATACCGGAGGGGATAAGGTGAAGCTTATACACTTCGCCGTTGTTGACTACGGTATGACCGGCATTGTTTCCGCCCTGTGAACGAACTACAACATCGGCGCGCGATGCAAGTATGTCAATGATCTTGCCCTTTCCTTCGTCTCCCCATTGAGTTCCGATAACAATATTAGCAGGCATTATAATTCCTCTTTTCATAATAATATGTGCAAAAATGCACGCTTACAATTTATTATAACAGATTATAACGACGATTTCAAGTGTTTGGGAATATTTTTCACGGAAATCAATTTTTAAAATTATATCAAAGTACTGATGCGTGATATTTTCACAAAAAAGAAGTTTCTTCTTCAAAAGTGGAAATTCCCCTTTTGCGGAGGGTGTCGGGAGGCAGAGCCTCCTGACATTAATTCCGATTATCTAAGAGCCTGTTTAGTATCTTTTTGCGCACATCTTTTTTGCAAATTTTCATGCTGAACTTCGTCAAAAGTCCTTGCAATACGTCAGTATTCCTGCATACTTTTTCCTTGTCAGCATAAAAATTATGATTAAAAATCTGCACACACAAAGATACTAAACAGGCTCTAAAATTGATTTCCGTGCCGTGGTGCGGTGCTGCCTTGACATGAAGCCGGCTTTATGTTAAAATAAAACAGGATAACACCGCACCCCCAAAATGTGCGTCATCGTTTGAAAAGAGGGAAATACATGAAAAATCTGTTGTTTATAGGTGATGTTGTGGGAAAAGCCGGATGCAGCTTCCTACAGGCGAAGCTTAGCGTTATAAAGCGTCAATACGGCATTGACCTGACCGTCGTAAACGGTGAAAATTCGGCACAGGGCAACGGTATAACAAAATTTTCCGCAGATATGATAATAAATGCCGGAGCCGATATTATTACAACAGGCAATCATGCTTTCCGCCGCAGGGAAGCTCTTGATATTTATAACGAAGATTATATAATACGTCCTGCGAATTTCCCCGACGGAGGCGTTCCGGGAAAGGGCATATGCATTTTGGACATGGGAGCATATTCTGTGGCAGTGGTGAATCTTATGGGAACGGTCTACATGGATCCGCTCGATAATCCTTTTACAAAAATGGATGAGATTCTTAAAGAGCTTCCGACCCCGAATATTTTTGTCGATTTTCATGCCGAGGCAACTTCTGAAAAGAAAGCCATGGGGCACTACCTTACGGGAAAGGTTACGGGCGTTTTCGGAACTCATACCCATGTTCAGACGGCTGACGAACGTATACTTGGCGGTCATACGGCATATATTACCGATGCGGGCATGACAGGTCCGGAAAATTCCTGTCTCGGCGTTGAGATAAAGCCTGCGGTTGACAGGCTGCGTTTCAGAACGCCGGTTCGTTTCAAAGAAGCGGAGGGAGAATGCTTTATTTGCGGAATTGTGGTGGAGTTTGACGAAAAAAGCGGCAAATCATACAAAATTGAGAGGCTGATTATAAAATAATATACAAATTTTTCCTTTAGCTATTGCAATTTTCCAAAATATAATGTATAATCTATATGTACTATAGCCAAATGCATCCGTATAGCATAACGGTTGTACAAATATACTCATAGGAGGGTCATTAACATGGAGATTTTAAAAGTATCATCGCATTCAATACCTAATTCCGTTGCAGGTGCAATTGCCGGAGTCATCAGAGAACAGAAAGCGGTCGAGGTTCAGGCTGTCGGTGCAGGCGCTGCAAATCAGGCTATCAAGGCTATCGCTATTGCAAGAGGATATCTTGCTCCTATCGGTATTGATCTTATCTGCATTCCCGCTTTTGCAAATATCCAGATCGACGGGGAAGAAAGAACCGCTATGAAATTTATCTGCGAGAGAAGATGATTTTGCGATTTGTTCAGCGGTTAAATACTGAACAAGTTCTTGAAGCAGCTTTGCAAATTTAGGATTTGAATGTTGGCGGACGTTTTGTCCGCCTTTTTATTTATTATAATCATTGGTTTAGGGGAGGATAGACAATGTCTGCAACTCTTTTCAGCGGGATCGAATACCTTAAAGGCGTGGGAAAAGCGAGAGGTGAAAAGTACCGTAAGCTCGGCATAAATTCGCCTTATGAGCTGATTTATCATATTCCGCGCAGCTATCTTGATTTCAGCAATTTCGTGTCTGTAGGCAATGCTGCGCTAAATGAATATAACGTGCTGAAGCTGACAATTTTTCGCAAAATGTCTCCTCAGCGCATCAGAGGAGGACTTGTTATCTGCAAGGCTGCCGCTACCGACGGTATTGATGACATTCTTGTTGTTATTTATAATAATGTGTATGGATTTCAGTCCCTTAAAGAGGGCGGCACGTATTATATGTATGGCAAGGTCACCGGAAATTTTATACGGCGTGAAATAACTTCTCCCGTTTTTATCGGCGGCGATGAAAATATACTGATTCAGCCTGTTTATCGTCTTACGCAGGGGTTGTCCTTGAATATGGTGCGGACGAATATGCGTCAGGCGCTGAATATGATGTCAGCCGAACCATTTGAGACGCTTCCCGAGGAGATATTAAAAAAATACGAGCTTTGTCCGCTTATGTACGCGCTTGAAAATATTCATTTTCCCGAGAGCGAGGAGGCTGCCGGGAAATCACGCAGGCGGCTTGCTTTCGACGAGCTTTTAAAGCTTCAGTTGGGAATGGCTGTTCTTAAAACAAGAAGGCGGCACAGTACTTCTCACAAAATGAACGTATCTGTAAATGTTAAGGATTTTACCGATAATCTGCCGTTTGAGCTTACAGAAGATCAAAAAAGATCCATTAGGGAAATAATTGAGGATCTGTGTAAGGATTCTCCAATGAATCGTCTTTTACAGGGGGATGTGGGAAGCGGAAAAACTGCCGTAGCTGCGGCGGCTTGCTATTTCGCTGCAAAAAACGAAGAACAGTCCGCATTGATGGCTCCTACGGAGATACTTGCCGTACAGCATTATAACACACTTTCGGCATTCCTCGAGCCTTTCGGTGTGACCGTCTGTCTGCTTACAGGCTCGGTGACAGTCAAAAAAAAGGCAGCGATCAGGGAAAAGATCGCTGCCGGAGAAATTGATGTAATTGTAGGAACACACGCCATAATTCAAAAGGATGTGGAATATAGGTCGCTGGGATTGGTCATAACCGACGAGCAGCACCGCTTCGGGGTTGCTCAGCGAGAAGCTCTTGCGGAAAAGGGCGTCGCTCCTCATAAGCTTGTAATGTCGGCTACGCCGATTCCCCGAACGCTTGCACTGATTATTTACGGAGATCTTGACATTTCGGCTATAACTCAGCTTCCGAGGGGAAGAAAGCCTGTCAAGACATATGCGGTCACGGGAAAGCTTAGGCACAGAGCGTTCGGATTTGTTCGCGACAGGCTTGACGAGGGGCGGCAGGCGTATGTGGTCTGCCCAATGATAGAGGAAAGCGAAAGTGATCTGTTTGCCGTCAAGACGTATGCCGAAGATGCTGCAAAAGGCGATTTAAAGGGATATTCTACAGATCTGCTTCATGGCAGGATGAGTGCGGCGGAAAAGGAGCGCGCTATGAAAAAATTCCGCGACGGTGAGACGAGGGCTTTGATCTGCACTACCGTCGTGGAAGTTGGAGTAGACGTTCCTAACGCGGCGGTCATGGTTATTGAAAACGCGGAAAGATTCGGGCTTTCTCAGCTTCATCAGCTTCGCGGGCGTGTTGGCAGAGGTGAATTTGAAAGTACCTGCATTCTTATTACCGACAGTACCTCGGAGGAATGCAAAAAGCGTATGAAGATCATTTCTTCCACTACCGACGGTTTTAAAATTTCCGAAGAAGATTTGAAGCTTCGCGGTCCGGGAGATTTTTTCGGCAGTGCGCAGCATGGACTGCCGCCGCTGAAAATTGCTGATATTGCGTGTAATTCTGAGCTTATGAGTATGGCTCAGGAATGCGCGGCGGAACTGCTTTCGGACGACCCGAATCTTGATAAGCCGAATCACCGCGCTTTGAAAATGGACACAATGCGGCTTTTTAATAAAGATATTATAGGGTGATCGCATAAAAGGGGACTCTGTCCTCTTACCCGCCTGCCGGCTATGCAACCCTTAAATTTCATCAGTAAAAATAAACAGGTCGTTCGGCGTACATTCAAGTATCTGGCAAAGAGCTTCGATGTTTTCAAATTTTATCATTTTTGTCTCGTTATTCACCATTCTGTTGAAATTTTGATAGCTTGTTCCAAGCTGTTTGTACAGCCAATATTTTGTTTTGCCCTTTTCTTCTAAAAGAGCAAGGATATTTAACTTTATCATGACTCACCTCCAAATTATATAATGAAAACATTATATAACTTTATTCATCTTGACAAATAGAAATAAACATTATATAATGTAAACATAAGAAAGGAAAGATGTATTATGAAAAAGTATATAGAAAATTTTTTAAAAAATGCAGCGGAGGATATTTCGGAGGCAGAGCTTTGCCGTCTCAGCAATAATTTTTTGTCGGATATCTTAGACGAGATCTGCATCGTTATCGCCGATAAGAGCTGCGACGACTTTATGTGCGTTGAAAAAATAACGGAGATTCTCGAAAAAAACAATTTTGACTGCGGCGGACGTCATGATTTTTAAAATTTAAAATAATTTTTTTCCTATTTTTCGCAGTTTTTAAACTATTTAGAAAAAAATGAAAATTTTTTTGGAAAAGTGCTTGACAAATCAAAAAAACTGTGATATAATAATTTTCGTCGTCAGGCAACTGACGCAAAAAAGAAAGTGTGGGAGCTTAGCTCAGCTGGGAGAGCATCTGCCTTACAAGCAGAGGGTCATAGGTTCGAGCCCTATAGTTCCCACCAAAGTGGCCCGGTAGTTCAGTTGGTTAGAACGCTAGCCTGTCACGCTAGAGGTCGTGAGTTCGAGCCTCATCCGGGTCGCCACTTTCTTTATGCCTCTGTAGCTCAGTCGGTAGAGCAGAGGACTGAAAATCCTCGTGTCGTTGGTTCGATTCCGACCGGAGGCACCATAAAGGATGTCGGACAAGCATTGCTTATGTTCTCGTCCTTTAACAATGCGGATTTAGCTCATCTGGTAGAGCGCCACCTTGCCAAGGTGGAGGTAGCGAGTTCGAGCCTCGTAATCCGCTCCATAGTGTTGGGGAAATATCCTCGGCATTACAACAATCCCGAAGCAATAGTTTCGGGATTTTTTCTTATATTTTTAAATTTTAAGGCAACCTCTAAAAAACTGTTTGGTCAAGCAAAAATCAGATAGGTGCGGCAGTTGCAAGGAAAACCCTTGATGGCGTGCTGACGTACTCCGAGAGGGCTTGACACAGCAAATGCCGTGCATGGCTGATTTTTGCGAAAAGAGGTTTTTAGAGGTTGCCTGAAGGAGAAAACGCTATGTCTTCGTCAAAAGAATACGTTAACTTCGTCCTTGAACAGCTCTCCGGTCTGGAACGGGTCTCCAGCCGTGCTATGATGGGCGAGTACATTATATATTATAAAGAGAAGATCGTCGGCGGTATCTATGATGACCGCTTTCTTGTAAAACCTGTAAAGTCGGCAATCGCTCTCATGCCTGATGCTCCGATGCAGCTGCCGTATAAAGGTGCGAAAGAGATGATCCTTGTGGAAAATGTTGACGACCGCTTGTTTCTGGAAAGACTTCTCAATGAAATGTACGAGGAATTGCCGCTGCCGAAAAAGAAGAAATGATATATAATTATAGTCAACGTCAAAAATAATTTGACATTGACTATAATAACTTATTTAAATTGCCTCGCACATCCGCACGCTTACTCGTGCTTCGTGCGGATCGGCAAATAGCAAACGACAAAAATTTTTGGCGTTTGCTATAAAAAATCATATAAAAGTTAGAGAGGATGACCCATGGAAAAGGAAATGAGATATGCCGTGCTTATCGACGCGGATAATGTTGCGGCGAAATACACTAAATATATTCTCGACGAGGTGTCGAACTACGGAGTTGTGACTTATAAAAGGGTCTACGGCGACTGGACGCGTCCGAACCTGAGCGGCTGGAAAAATATGGCTCTTGATAATGCGATCACGCCGATTCAGCAATACAGCTATACGGTCGGCAAGAACGCTACCGATTCCGCAATGATAATCGACGCTATGGATATTCTCTATTCAAACAATGCGGATGGGTTCTGTATTGCGTCGAGCGACAGCGATTTTACACGGCTTGCTATTCGTCTGAGAGAATCGGGAATGTACGTTATCGGCATGGGCGAGCAGAAAACTCCCAAGCCTTTCAGCACCGCCTGCAACGCTTTTAAGTATCTTGAAGTGCTTGCAGACGAAGAACTTCAAAGCTCCGCAGATAATGAAAAGGTCGAAATGAAAACTCTTGAATCGGCGATAATTCGCATAATTTCGGAGAATGCAAATTTGCAGGAGGAGATAAATATCGGCGAATTGGGAAGCCGCCTGCAAAGCCGCTATCCTGATTTTGATGTGCGAAATTACGGCTATTCAAAGCTTTCGCAGTTTCTCAAGGAGTTTGACTGCCTGAGCTTTCGACAGGTTGGAAGCAGCATACTGGTTTCGCAGAAATCCGACGGGACAGATCTTCAGCTTATAATTACGATGCTAACGGCCATTGTTCGCGGCAGCGGAAGCCGCGGCTATAATCTGGGCGAGCTTAAAAAGCAGCTATGCTCGAAGATGCCCGATTTTAACGTAAAAAATTACGGATATTCAAAGTTCAGCCGATTTGTGGAAAATTTGCCGGGTTTCAGAATAAAAAATAATACGGTCGTTATTTCTGAAATAAGAGATTGATTCCAAGAGGGAGAATTGCGAGTGTCAAAAAAGTTTGTTATTGCAATATTTGCGGCCTCTTTTGGTTGCTTTTTAATTGTCGGAGCATCGTTTTTACGTGAAGCAGGGATGCTGAAAAAACATCCCGAGGCGCGGTATCTTACCGAAGCTGAAGAGGCTGTTCGTCCCATCTACAGTCAGCTGAGCAATAAGGAAAAGGCGGTTTATGAAGCGTTATACCGCGGAATTTCCGAACATAAGGAGAATATAGCGCTGCCTTATGATCTAAAAGGAGAGACTTATTCAAAGCTTTATTGCCTTGTTGAAAAGCAGGAAGGCAGCCTTTTTTATGTTTCGTCTTCATTTTATACAGCGAAGGTAGTCGGAAATGCGAGGATAATGTATCGTGACAATCCGGAAGAAATTGAAAAAAGGATCGGCGAGATGCAGATCGCAGAGAAAAAAGCCTTGGATACGATTGGCAGTACAAAAAGCGAGCAGGAGCTTGCTCGACGTATTCACGATTATCTGATTCGCTGCTGCACCTATATTACGGGAGAAGATCAGCTTTACAGCTCTACAGCTTACGGTTGTCTTGTTGAAAGAAAGGCGAATTGTGAAGGCTATGCGAAAGCGTTTGGTTTGCTTGCCTCCAAGGTGGGCTTGCAGAGTGTGCTTATCACCGGAAGAACGGATAAAGGTGAAAATCATGCGTGGAATCAAGTAAACATTGATGGGAAATGGTATAATGTTGATGTTACCTGGGATGACACTGACGTTTCAGGTGATATACGAAAAAACTATTTTCTTTGCAGCGACGAGGAATTTGGAATAACGCATTTTGCTGATAGGGCATATTTTGAACCTTTTAAATGTGAAGATAATAGTAAAAATTATTATGTATCCAATGACCTTTTGATAAATTCTCTTGAAAAGGCGGAATCGGTCCTGCGTCGGGAGATGCTTGCTGGAAATGAGACGATCGAGCTTAAATTTGGCAGTAAAGATGTTTATAAAGCTTTTAAAAATCGGTTTATTGATAATCATGAAATTTTTGACTTGGCTGTAAGCTGCGGCAAAGACGGCGGCAATCAAATTTCGGTAACGCTTCATGAAAATGAGAAATCACTGTGTATAACAGTGATTTTGGATTAAAATAGCAATATGCACATAAAACTTCTCGAAAAACTCTTCATGTTTGTATCTGATTACGCCTTGACAAAACAAAAAAAGGGTGATATAATAATAAAGCTGT
>ULRD01016408.1_pt1 | contig 13307 bp, 20 predicted proteins | sample 1955181 | NCBI WGS metagenome assembly ULRD01 (sample SAMEA4835675, study PRJEB28245) | human gut metagenome | biome: gut microbiome; material: fecal sample | place: Denmark | collected 2008
GTTTGCACGGGAGCCTTATTTTTTTGTCTTTTTACCGCTTTTACTTATGATTTCCCCTGCTTTTTCTTCTTATAGTGTATCAGCAGCACCACGGCCGCAAACACAGCGGCAGTGCCGAAAACCGCGCCAAAAGCAATGCCCGCAGTAGCCGGAGGCAGATATAACTTACCACCGTCCGACAAAGTGGGGGTCGCCTTTTCCGGCAATTTATACAAATCCGCACCGCTGTTTTTGCCATAGGCCACCTGCACCACGCTCACCTGGTACTTGCTCAGCTCCACCTGGAGGTCCGTGCCGGGGGTCAGCTCCGTTTGGGTAGGCGCAGTGGTATTGCTGTCCAGTTCATTGCAGGCGGACTTAAATTTGCCTTGCAGGCTTTGGACGGAAACCGCATTCGGTTTGTAGCCGTCCAGCTGCACATTCACCGTCCGATCCTTGCCGGAGGTATTCACCAGTTTAATATACAGCACCTGGTTCTCCGGGTCGCAGGTAACGGACTGGTACACCCCGTCCTGTACGGTACTGCCGCCGTCAAAAGTGGCGTGCACATACTGCGTACCCACATTGTTGGCAAAAAGCATTTGCACATAATAGGAGGGAGTGAGCACCGTTTGGCGGCTGTCAAACCAAATGAGATTCACATTCCAGCTTTGGGCATTGACCTTGGCAAAGGTGGGGGCGTAGGATGCCATATCCACCACATCACCGTTGCGTTCCAAGCCGGTCAGGTAGCTGGCTTCTTCCACCGCTTCCCAAATGTTGCTCTTGGTCTCTATGGTGCCGATCCCGGCAGAGGTGGCGGCGTACTCGCCCACAAACACATGGGCGCCGGAGCGGTCAAAGCTGTCGTAGCGATCGTTGTGGTCAAACAGGTAGCCATCATAGGTATAATAATGCTCGTCCACCACCGTGTCCTTAAATTCCCGGTCAATCCACGCCATATTGCCGTCGTAAGCATCCCCCTCCAGGTAAGTACCGGCCGAGGAGATCACAGTGATCTGCGGGTATTTCTCTTTTACTGCCTTGTAAAGCGCCTTGAAATTGCGTTCATACACGGCGCCCCAGTTCTCATTTCCCAGACCGATATATTGCAGATTAAAGGGCTTGGCGTGGCCGTTGGCCGCCCGCAGCGCGCCCCAGTAGCTGGTGGTGGCGTCGCCGTTGGCGTACTCAATCAAATCCAGTACATCCTGCACATAATTGTCCCACGCATCCGTGCCCGGGCGCAGAGCGATGGTGTCCAAATACGCCTCCCAGTCGGCGGCGCTGTTGATGTTCAGCTTTTTGATTTTGTCCGTATATTCCGTGCGGGCGTCGGTATCCTTTTCGTCCAGGCCCACCTTTTCCGTCAAATACGCCTCCCACTGCGCGTCGGTCATGCTCAGCTTGGCATACGCTGCCGCGTGGTCATCATAGGCCGCCCGCGGCTGGCAGCTGAGCCCCACATTCACAATGGGCAGTGCCAGCGCGTTCAGATCCGCACATAGCTGAAAATACTCGTGGTAACCCATGGCGTTGGTGTTGTTATAGTCCCGGCCGTTGTCGTCCTTCCACAGGTTCTCACTTTGCTTGCGCTCCTCCAAGGGGCCGATGGTATCCTTCCAATTGTACAGCTGATCCAGGCTGCCGCCCTCTGCCAGGCACCCGCCGGGAAAGCGGATAAACCGCGGGTGCAGATTTTGCAGCGCTGCAAACAGGTCGCTGCGCAGGGTGGTATATTTCCAGCTGTCGCTGCCGTAACCGTAGCTGCCCTGGGGCACCAGGGTGACGAAATCCAGGTATAAAGTCCCCTCACCCTCCAGCTGAAATACCAAGGCGCCGTCCTTGCTGGCACTGGCGGTCAGCGGTACGGTCAGCTTGTTCCAGGCGCCGCCGGTTTTGCTCAAGTCCAGCTGCACCGCCGTCTGCTTGCCGTCGCCGCAGTCCAAATACACCTGCGCGGTGCCGGTAAAGCCGCCGGAGCGCACATAGCAGCTGAAATCATACACCTGGTCCGCCACAAAGCCCATATCCGCCGTGTTGGCTTTCTTTTTATCATATTTATCCGTCTTGTATTTATAAATTTCCGTAAAGCCCAGGTTCGTCAGGCTGCCCTTGCCGTCCACCGTCACCTTGGCGTAGGTGGGATTGTTCTTATTTAGAGGCAGGTCGCCCTCGGTGGTCAGCTCCAACCCATCCGCCACCCAGCCGGTGGTAGGCGCAGAGGCGTACTCAAAGCTGTCGTTATTCACCAAATTGGACACCAGGCCCCCGTCGCAGGCGTAGCTGATGTCCTCGATAAACGCACCGTACAAATGATCCGAGATGGCGGTTTGCTTGGCGTCTGCCTCCACACGCAGCACTGCCTTATCCGCTGCCTGCACCGGCAAGGCGGCGCCCAAGGTCAGTGCACCGGCCAGCAGTGCGCAAAAAATCCGTTTCATATATAGAACCCCCTCTATTTTATACCTTTATTATAACATACCGCCCTGCTCCGGCGCAACTAAAAAAGGCCGTGCCTGCACGCAGTGTGCAATATTTTTTGTTATAATTTTATCGACCTTTTTAATGTACTTTGTCAGTATAGAACACATTAAGATTTTGTCTATTTTTCAAGCCGGTTGACAGCGCCGAACCCTTGCCGTATAATAAATCTATTAAAAAGGTAGGTATTCGCTATGGAACAGGCATTTTCCAGAACAGAATTACTCTTGGGCAGCAGCGCTCTGGAGCGGCTGGCCGCCTCGCGGGTAGCGGTATTCGGCATTGGCGGCGTAGGTGGCTATGTGTGCGAGGCTTTGGCCCGTACCAGCGTGGGGCACCTGGATCTGATCGACAGCGACACAGTGGCCGTGTCCAACATCAACCGCCAGATCATCGCCACCACCAAAACCGTGGGGCAGTACAAGACGGACGCCATGGAGGCTCGAATCTTAGACATCAATCCGGCGGCCAAGATCACCAAGCACAACTGCTTCTTTTTGCCGGAAACGGCGGCGGATTTTCCCTTTAACCAATACGATTATGTGGTGGACGCAGTAGACACCATGAGCGCCAAGCTGGCGCTGGTGACCCATTGCCACGCCGCCGGCGTGCCCATCATCTGCGCCATGGGCGCCGGGAACAAGCTGGACCCCACCGGCTTTCAGGTGGCGGACCTGGCTAAAACGAAAATGGATCCGCTGGCCCGGGTCATGCGCCGGGAGCTGAAAAAGCGGGGCATTCACCACCTAAAGGTGGTCTACTCCGAAGAACCGCCTATTCCCACCGCCGGCGCCGGACAGGAGGATCCGGATCACCCCGGCCGCCGCAGCACGCCCGGCAGCGTGGCCTTTGTGCCCTCCGTGGTGGGCCTGATCCTAGCCGGCGAAGTAGTCAAGGATCTGATTAAAGCGGAAAAATAAGCAAGCAAAAAGCCAACCGAGCAAGACGCCCGATTGGCTTTTTTCTGTTTTGGCAATACGCCATTTATGCAGGGATTGTCGGTCACTGGCGCACCGGCAGTCAACAAAAAGCTTCACTTTCACTGCCCACAGGGTCATTTTTGGTACAGTAAAACGCCCCTGAACAGATTTTCATTGCACTTTACTGCAAAGCGTGGTACAGTAGGCTTGTAAGGCGGGTGGCCGTCTTGCATATAGGCTTATCATTATACATTTTGTACTCCTATTTTCATTTTTTACTTCCTTGTGTTATTTTCCTTTCTGCGGCTCGGGCAGCCACCTACCCGGGCAGCCCACACCCATGGCGGGTTGCCGCTCGCCATCTACTTTTCTTACTTAGGAGCGAAGCGCTTCTAAGATTTCGATTGCGTCGTCCGGTGTTTTGCTTTTCTTCAAGGCACCGGACACAAATTCAATCTACCTAACCCACAGGCCTGACCGAGCAGATCACAACTGCCCGGCTTTTTTATACCTCGCATGACCAAGCACTGCAATAAGCACTGCAACGCCGGAGAAAAAGTGCTGCTCCACCGGCAGAAATGCGTAATCAAGCACAGAAATATAAGGCACTCGCTGCGAAACAGTCCCTCGGACTGTTTCTGCCAAATGCTTCGCATTTGGAGCCTCGTGTCGCAAGTTCAAATCTTGCAAACAAACAAAAAAGGAAGCAGGACATTCCGGCTGCTCCACCGGCAGAAATGCGTAATCGAGCACAGAAATACAAGGCACTTGCTGCGAAACAGTCCCCCGGACTGTTTCTGCCAAATGCTACGCATTTGGAGCCTCGTGTCGCAAGTTCAAATCTTGCAAATAAACAAAAAAAGGAAGCAGGACATTCCGGCTGCTCCACCGGCAGAAATGCGTAATCAAGCACAGAGATATAAGGCACTCGCTGCGAAACAGTCCCCCGGACTGTTTCTGCCAAATGCTGCGCATTTGGAGCCTCGTGTCGCAAATTCAAATCTTGTAAATAAACAAAAAAGGAAGCAGGACATTCCGGCTACTCCACCGGCAGAAAGGAGTAATCGAGCACAGAGATATAAGGCACTCGCTGCGAAACAGTCCCCCGGACTGTTTCTGCCAAATGCTGCGCATTTGGAGCCTCGTGTCGCAAGTTCAAATCTTGTAAATAAACAGAAAAGGAAGCAGGACATTCTAAAGAATGTCCTGCTTCCTTTTGGTCGAGGTGACAAGAATATAGGCGTAAAATTTGGCTTAGCAGCGGGCTTTCTGCCATTCTGTACTGCAACAGTACTGCAACGCCGTTACTGCTGCAAGAACTGCTCGATCGACTGCTTGATAATCTGTGCCTGTGCAATACCATCAGCAGCGCATTTCTCACGAAAAGCGGAAGCCATTTCCTTGGGGGCACTTATCTTTTCTTATTTATATCTGTGCAGCACTTTTCTGTGGAGCATTCGGGGTAAGCTGCTGGATATAGGCGTCTGCTGCCTCTGTGTACTTTTGTTCGTAGTCGGAGAATACATCACAGTAGGTGTTCAGCGTTGTTTCTATATTGGCGTGGCCAAGGCGCTTTTGCAACACCTTCGCTGGCATTCCGCTCTCAATGCAGCGGGTGGCGTATGTATGCCGCAGGCTGTGCAAGGATACAACGCCGGGTATGGACGGATCCAGCACATTGTATTTTTTTAAGATACGCTGAAATTGCAAATTCACTTGGCTGGTGGTCAGTACCTTGTGACCCTTGAAGTCGTAGAACAGCAGATCCAAGCGGTTGGGCTGCCACCGTTCCATATATTCGGATAAAATGCGGTATGGGGCGTCTGTCAGGCTCAAAAGCCGCTGCCCGGCATAGGTCTTGGTTTTTGTGCCTATAACAGCGTGATCCGTCTGGTCCTTGGTCACCGTGCGCCGCACATTCACGGTGCGGAATGTCAAATTGACATCGTGCACATCCAAGGCGTTGATCTCGCCCATGCGCATGCCTGTGCATAACATCAACATCATCTGCTCCCAGTAGCGGCAGCCGCGCTCTTGGTCGTTCATGATCTGCACAAAACTGGTCTGTTCCTCTACGGTCAAAGCACGCACCTTGCGGGTGGCCTTGTTGCTCTTTGGCTTTTTCATGCCACGCATAGGATCCTTGCGGATCAGGTCATTGTCAAGGGCTGTGCGAAAGCAGCGGGCCAGCAGGGCATAGTCCTTGGCGATCACTGAATTGGAACAGCTGGTGATCTCTATTAGGTATTGGGTCACTTGCGGTGGCCGCACGGATTGCAGCGGGCGGTCGCCCATGGAGCTGGCGGCGATCCGCTTACAGCTGGCCAGCTTGCGCAGGTAGGTGTTGTCCCCTATTTGGTTCAGCGCCCGGTCTGTCTCGACAAGCGATAAGATATACTGGGCAACGGTGATCTTGTCCGGCTCAATTACAGAGCCGGTGGCAAGTTCATTTTTCAGCGCGTCCAGCTTTGCCCGCACATCTGCCTGCCGTTTACCGTATATCGTCTTTCTTTTCGGCTTGCCGTTGGCGTCAACGCCTATAGTCAGCTGGGCAGCCCATAAGCCCTTGCTTTCCATCTTATAGATGGTTCCGTCTCCGTTTCCTCTTTTTCTTGGCATTGTACACACTTCTCCTTTGCATATAGCAGCGGGCAGCACCTAAAAAAGGGCGCAAAAATCCCCTGCTTGATTTATGAGCAGGGGTGTGGTACAATAACCAGTGTTGGGTGGGTTATGTGTACGCACATCTCCTGCTTATCGGCTCTACCCTGTTGGCGCAGGGTAGGGCTTTTTTTATTTTGTTGTGATTTACTCCAGCTTCCCGGCCAACGCCTGGAACTGGTGGAGGTAGTTGCCTCTGATGTCCTCAAAGATCTTGGTGGCCTCTGCGTCATCGTACAGGTGCGTGGTCAGGTTGCGGGCGTTCAGGATCTCCACCCACACCAGGTCGTTATCCACAAGACCGTCAGCAAAGGCCTGGCGCATAACCGGCTTGGGGCTGTTCACTTCCGTATAGCCCTGCTCCAGCAGATACTCACGGCAGGTTTTCCACGCCAGCTCGGTGCAGAATTCAAAGCGCTGGATCACGCCGTCACGCACGGTGGAATTGGGCAGCTTGTCATAGTCGGCAATGGCCTCCTCCAGGCGCTGCACTGCGTCTTTGAATTTGTCCCGCTTCTCTTCATATTTGCTCATTAAAGATACACCGTCCTTTTCTATGTTCTCCAGTAGCTTGGGGTCCGTGTCTTTGCGGACAAAAACCAGGTCAAAGTCCAGCAGGGTAGGCAGATCTTCAATGGCCTGGGCAAACAGCGCCTGCTGTGCCCGGTCCTCTATGCCGTACACCGCCAGGTCAATATCGCTGCGCTGCCGGTTGTCACCTCGTGCCCGGGAGCCGTAAAGCACCACCTTGGCCGCGCCGTACTGCCGGCCGATTTTTGCAATTTGTCTGTATAATTCTTTCATACTCTTTTTCATTTATGTGTGACCATTTTGCCAGCCTTGGCAGAATGGTCGTGTTTTACTGCTCGCTTTCAAGAAGCCTTACTGTCTGACGATATTCCTCCGCTTTGGCAACGGCAGTAAAAGTGACCGTTGCATTATGGTTTTCTTTTACCACCTTTTCAATTTCCGAAAGAGAAACGCGGAAGAACTCTTTTCGGCTGTTTACCAGATTTATACGCCGATCATCAAACTGCCTGTGTAAAGCCGTCTCCAACGCCGGCGCGTCCTCGGAGAAAATCATAGCGTGAACATCGAATTCAAACGGTACGGAAGCACTGCTAAGTTCTTTAATTCGGTCCATCGGCTCCAACCGTCGTGTCATTCCAATTTTATATACATTCTCACCAAAAGAGCCGATATTGGATATTACATAGACAAAGCCAGCGCGTGTATTCTGCTCCCGATCGAGTACATTTTTTCTGTCTTGCTCTAACAGGCCGAGTTTCGCCTCCAGTTCTTTTATCTTGTCAACATAAAGCTGCTTTTCAATATCATCCGCTTTATGTAGATAAGTCATGAGTTTCTGAATTTCATTCTTGAACTGCCGTTCTTCCTTATCGAGCTTTGCTTTTTCGCGTTCAATTTCACGGCGCACTTTTTCTTCTTCGAGCATTTGCTCTCGAATCGCGCGTTGCTCTTCCTTTTCGCGCTCTGCCATCACCTGATTGCCATACATACAGTTGAGCTGTTCCAGTTTAATCTCCAGCAGCTGGCGGTCGAGTTCCACTCCGTCCGGTGCAAAAATCCTGTTAAGCATTTCAAAGGACTTGATGATTTTAGAACGCGCACTGTCAATGTTCCGAGTGGTAACATTCTTGATAATAGCCGCCGTTTCCGAATTAAAGCAACGCAGGATCTGTTTCACATTTGCATTTACAACAGACTGTGGCGCATCGGAATACACAGATACGGCATTATTTGAGGAAATGCATTCCTTTTCATTAAGTTGCGCAAGAGCAAATTTGTCTTTATATTCAGCGGACGATATATCATAGTCTACCGGGACGGAAGAGGAAACAGCAACCGCTTCTCGTTGCGCAACTTCAATTTCATCTTTAAGATCGCGGATTTCAATATTTAGCTGAGCAACGCATTTCTGTTTGTGCTCAAGTTCCAGTTCAGCAGCACGAGCCCGCTGGGCGGCGTGCTCTCTCTTATCTTTGATCTGATCTTCAACAGTACGAAGTTTTTGAGCACAACTGTCCTCTGTTTCTTTTCGCATTTTTTCCGCAGCCGCTTTGGCGTCCTGCACGCGTTGATCTGCATTGGCAGTCGTAAACGCCGCGTATTCGTCGGCATTTTTGATTATATTTAATTTTGAAAATGACTTCTGCAAAATATAATAGTACAGCACGAGAAACGCTACATCAGCCAAAGCAAACAGCGGTACTCCTACTGTGGCCAAGATAGAAATCACAATAATAAACGGATATGCATACAAAAGGATTTTATATTCTTTTTTCATTTCTTTTTTCTCCTATTAAGTTATTACAGCTACAATCACGGCGTGCCGTGGATTATGCAATCCCACACTCAAAGTAGAACTCCAGTGCCTTATGGATGAACTCTTCCGTCACATTGAAGTATTCTGCCAGCTCGTAAGGCTCCAAGCCCTGGCGCAGCTGCGCCTCCAACTCGACCTTGGGGATTAACTTTTTCACCGCCCACTTATCTGCCTGGCGTTCGTGCTTACTGCGCCGGTCAAGCGGGGCATATAGGTTGTAGAACGACCCGGTTATGCAGTGCCCGGCTTCGTGGGCCAGGCGGCAGCGGGCCTCTGCGGTGCTCTCCAGGCTCTGCTCGTCCAATGCTATGTAATAATCATCGCCGATATTGGCAGACGCAGACTTGGCAGCGGGCATACTGCCCAGATATACCTCTATGTTGTTGCGCTCGATCTCATCGAACAGGGACTCAGTTGTTGTCATTCTCTCTCTTTCTCTTATCTTTGATAAATTCTACAAATCCTTTAACTTCGTTCCACATTTCATCGGTGACTTCACCGTCACCACCGAATAGAGCCACTTTGGCTATTTCCTCCTGATCGTCAGGAAATGGTGTGGCGCTTTCTTCCCAGCCCATAAGATATGCCGGTGTGGTATGAAGAACCTTAGCGAGTGGTTCAAGTATTTCAGTAGGGAATTTCTTTATATCATTATTTTCATACCTGTATATGGTAGCGGGCGATACGCCCAGTTTCTCAGCTACAGTTTCAGCAGAAAGGCCAAGCTCTTTTCTGCGTGCCTTTATTCTGTCGTGAATTTCCATTTCATTCACCTCATACATACCTTTCATATACCTTTCACATTCATTATATCAGCATTTTGCAAAAATGCAATAATATTTTTGCAAAAATGCAAAAAAGTGTTGACAACTCGCGTTTTTGCGAGTATAATCAAAATCAAGGAGGTGATCACATGGTTAACATTCAGCTACTCGAACAGGAAATGAAGCGTAAGAATGTGTCTAACGCCGATATTGCGGCGGCCCTTAATATTGATATAAGCACCTGGAGCCGCAAGAAAGCAAGGCCTATGGGTATCAAGATAGGTGAGGTAGAGCAGATTTCTGCATTGTTAAAGCTTTCAAAAAATAAGGCGAAGTCTATTTTTTTGCCGTCAGACTCGCAAAAATGCGAGTAATTGATAAGAGCCAGCCCTTAGATAAGCAGGCAGTTAAAGCGAGGTGAATAAAAGTGATTGTTGTATTGGTTCTTATTTCCACTGTTGCGATGATCAGTGCACTGATGGCGCATTGGAGGCTAAGAGCGGTTCTGTACTATTTGACTGATAAGAACATCCAATTCACCGAAGTGGATATGGAGAAGTGCCTGCGCCAGGTGCTGGAACACCAATTCAAACGGTAGGTGGATTAAGCAACATTGATGATAAGACACTGGTTGCGACGGATGAGAGAACATTCAGAGAAGCAGAGGCAAATTTGGAAGCAATTTTCTTTGTTTTTCTCCATACATTGTCATCTCGGATGTTATCCAGCAGATCGTGACCTGGCATGAGGATGGATTCCACAAAATATGTTGGTGTGGTGCATAGATCTGCAACCGAGACGGCCTTTATGTATCCGGCCTCTGACAGCAAGCTGATTGTATACAAGATTTCTTCAGAAGTGTATGGGTCTATTTGAATTGTAGAGGCGTCTAAGTGGTCGTTGTAACCGAGATGTTCTTCAAGGTAGATCAGTACCTCTCTTACACAGTCTTTGTTTAATTTCATCTGATTTCGTCCTTTCGTCATAATAACATCATTATAGCAACAATTCACAACCAATGCCAGTCTTTTGGGCGGCGGCAGAGATACGCAGGCAGCGGGACCTTTTTTCATTTCTTCTCTTTCTTCTTTTCTTTTTTGTCAAATTTACCCCCTATGTTCCTGCTTCCGGTGCCCGCCCCACCCAACATCACATTTATCGCAATCGGCACTTTTGCCGTGCAGCGGGCAGCTTGCGGCTCTGCCGCTTGCCCAAAGGGCTGGCCGAATAATCGAAAGGAGAAATAATAATGAAAGTACCCATCAACAAGGACAGCCCCTTGGCAATGGACGACTTTGACGCCGCTGTGCAGCAGCGTATGGAGCGCCTGCAAAGCTACATCGACCTGATCCGCACCGCCGAAGCTGTAGAGGAAGAGGTCAAGGCCAAGGGTGCAAAACTGTATCTTGGTCCGGAAGATGTGGCGGCATACCTGAATTGCAGCATACCGACAGCAAGGCAGTATATGCACCGTCCGGGCTTCCCTCTCATTCAGTTGGGCGAGAACGGCACCAAGTTAGCTGTGTTCGCCCCGGCGTTCCACGCATATAACGCCGGAAAGTACTAAATTGCAGTCAACTGCAAGAAAGGAGCACTCCAATGACCAAGAGAGAAAAGGCAGGCTTGGTTCTGGTGATTACCGGCTTCCTGCTGGTGCTGCTGGGCTGCTGCCTGGTGGCGGACACCCCCTATTGGTGGGTGTCCATAGTGATCAGCGGTACCGGCTGCGCATTGATCGCCCTGGCGGTGTTCGTGCTGCCCAAGGACGAGGACGAGCCCCGGCAGGACAAGCAGCTGGTGATCGAGGACGAAAACCACAAGGTGGTGCTGGTAGCGCCGCTGACAGACTTTGAATTGGCGTATCTGCACGCCGTCAAACTGGGAAAGGATGATGAAAATGGAAGATTACATTGATTTGGTAATTGCTAAGCTGGACGAGGACCACATTGTCCTGCGGGCGCCGTGGAACACCGTTAGAGCCGGTGACACCGTGTATGTGCGTGGCGATGGCAATTACAAGGCGCTGGAAGTAATTGCAGAGCGGAAAACCAAGGCCCTGATGGAATTGCCAAAAGTGACCGCCATTATGCTGCCACTGGAGTATAACGACGAACCAAGCAGCGGGCAAAAAGAAAAAGCCGACTGAGCGACCAGTCGACTTAAACCACAGGCGGCGAAAAGAAAGTAAAACGCCTGCGCTAATTACATTATATATAAGGACCGCAAAGAAGTCAAGGACAAGCCGTGCGGCAAGGGCGAAAAAAGGGGTCTGTGCTCCTTTTTTGCTCCTTGTTCAAAGTATTATTTTTAGACGCAAAGCGCCAACGGCAAAAGGATATATCTTTCGGCATTCTTCAGCTGGTTAGGCGCAGGCAGGAGACCGGCGGCAACAGGGTGTGCACCCGCGCCGCATAATGAGGAGCTGTGCACTGTGGGAATGTGGAACACGCCGGTGAACCGGTGGGAAACTTGATTTTCCACCCGGGAGCCGATCCGCGTTTTCCAGCATTTCCATAGTGTGCCGGTCCGTCCAGAAAGGAGCAAACCAAAATGCCATGGGTGCAAAAGACCACCCACGCAGGTAAATGTATCTACATTCAGCGGCATTACTCCTCCCGCTATGGCAGCAAGAATAAATGCACCAGGGGCAGCAACTACGGAAAAACCAGCGAGGCCCAGGCGGCAGTCAACAATCGCCAGGCGTGCCTACAGCAGGAGATGATCTTTAATGCAAACTTCGGACCCGGTGACCTGACAGCTACTTTTACATTCCGAAAGGCGGACAGGCCCAAGGACCTGCAAGAGATTAAAAAACTGTGGGCCGCCTATATGGCCAAACTGCGATATGCCTACAAAAAGGCCGGTGTTGAATTCAAGTGGATGAGAGCCATTGAGACCCCGGACAAGAACCCACATATCCACATGGCGCTGTCCGGTATTGACTTGACCAAGCTGCCCAGGTGGCCTTATGGCCGGGTGGAATATGTACCGGTGGATGATCGAGACCACCACACCTACGGTGGGTACCTACGCGAGGAGACCCACATCAAACAAGGGCACGAGGGCAAGTACACAACGGCCAAGTCCAGAGTGTGCTTTAGCCGCAGCCGTAACCTGGTGGTACCGGAACCGGAATACCAGGTCATCTATAGCGACCACTGGGCAGATGAGCCAAGAGCACCCAAGGGATACTATGTGGTCAAGGACACGCTGAACAACTGGGAGGACGAAGTCACCGGTTTTAAGTATCAATCCTATGTGCTCTGCCCTATTCGGGCAAAGAACCATAGGTACCTGTGTTAGGAGGACAAAGTGACATACATACAGCAATGGGAACAAATGCGGGACAAGGTGCGCAACTTAGAGCGGGAACGCCAAACACAGCTGATTTTGGCACCGCACAACGCATACGGCTTCAAGCTGAACATCAACCACCCGCTGATCCGGCCAAAGTGGGACGCATTTAAGAGCGCAAATGGACTGGGCCAGTATGGCATGACGGACGATCTGCGCCGGGAGTTTGAGGAGACAGTGCTTGCCAGCAAATATATGCAGAAATGCCTTGAGCAGGAGCAGCAGCGCATTGGTGCAGTGGAGCACCAGTTCATCCGTATGGCTTACGCTCCTGCGGAGCAGGCAGCGGGCTGATGGGTACCCAAGAACACTGGACTGCTGCCCAGTACCAGGAGTATCTCCGGCAGCGGGCAAAAGGCGAAAACAAATATCACGCGGTAAAAGCACAAACAGATGGTCGCACCTACGACAGCCGGAGCGAGTGCAAGCGGGCAAAGGAGCTGCAACTGTTGGAACGGCACGGCCTGGTGCGCAACCTGCGGGAGCAGGTCCCTTATGAGTTGATCCCGGCAGGGGTCGGCGAATACCGAAAAGAGCGCCCGGTGATTTATAAAGCGGACTTTGTATATGAGGTCTGCCAGCCGGACGGCACCTGGAAGTGGGTGGTGGAGGACACCAAGGGTACAAAAACAAAGGAATACATCATCAAGCGAAAACTTATGCTGTACATTCACGGCATAAGCGTAAAGGAGACAGACAGATGAACTTTAAAAAAATGTTATCAATTTGCAAGCGAAGCAAGGCCTATTTTCTATATGACCTGCCAGACGGCGAGCAAATGCTCAGTAATGGCAGGGG
>ULRD01064571.1_pt1 | contig 13303 bp, 16 predicted proteins | sample 1955181 | NCBI WGS metagenome assembly ULRD01 (sample SAMEA4835675, study PRJEB28245) | human gut metagenome | biome: gut microbiome; material: fecal sample | place: Denmark | collected 2008
GCACATCGCCCATCACTTTCAGATTGTCCTCGTTAATCAAGCCGTCGCTAATGGCGTCACGAATGGCCTTTTCCACCGCGTTGGCGATGGCGTTGGAATCGGTAATATTTCTATCCAACGCCTTACTGATCGCGTCCGCTGTGGTCTTCATGATCTGCATCATGGTATCCACATCATTAGTCATATCGCGAATATTATCGGCAATCTCGGCCAAAGTATCGGACAGATCCGCGAGCGCACCGGTGGTGCTGGTCTTCTCAAACTGCGCAATATACTGCACATTACCACGCACCTGAACAGTCACCTGCTTGGAGGACTTCAATTTGGTGCCGTTGGCATCGTACCAACCGGAGAAGCTGTAATCCTTGACAGGAACAGCCTTGATCACCACATCTGCACCCTCGTCATACTTACCTGCACTGGTAGAACCGGCGGTATTATTACCCACCTGCACGGTACCGTAGCTCTCCTGGCCGGCCAGCACCGTTGCCTTTACCGTATAGGTAGCGGCCTTAGCGGTGGTTTCTTTGGTGGTAGTCACCCGTGTTGTGGGAACTGTGGTCGGCAGCGTGGTGCGGTGCTTTTTCGTTGTGGTCTTCTTCTTTGAGGTAGTGGTGTTGGCACGCTTTTGCAGCTTGGCAATCTGCTTTTCCAGCGTGTTGATCTGCTTATTGACCGCTGCCAAATTCGACTTAGCGGCAGTCTGATTGCTGCGAGCGGTGTTGTACGCCTTCTTAGCGTCCGTATAAGTCCCCTGCAATTTGGAGATCTGGGCGTCCACATTAGAGGTATCAAAGGTAGCCAGTTTGTCGCCCTCTTTGACTTTGTCACCCTTTTGGACAAACACTTCTTTTACAGTTGCCACAGTGCCGACCTTGTATGTACGGCTGGCGCCTGCGGTCACATCGCCGGTAGCGCTGACCGTCTCGTAAATATCCCCGGTAGAGATGGTGTGCAGGGTCACCTGCTCGCCGCCGTTGACCTTGCGCACAATAAAGATACTGGTCACGATAATGGCGATCACCAACACAATGGCGATGGGAACGATAATTCGTTTTTTGCTCTTTTTAACAGTTGCCATAATTTCGCCTCTTCGATTAAAAATTATACAAAGTGTGTAACGTGTCTATTATATCACAGGCTGTATAATTGTCAATAACAATTTGTAAAGTTCATAGCCTATTCACATTTGCCGGCAGCCAATGCGCGGGCTCCAATGTCTTTTCTGTAATGCACACCGTCAAAGTGCACTTCCCGTGCAGCGGCATAGGCGGTACCCAGCGCCGCCTGCAAATTGTCACCCAAGGCGGTAATGCCCAGCACGCGCCCGCCGGCAGTCACCAGCTTGCCTTCCTTTTGTGCTGTACCGGCATGGTACACGGTAACTCCCGCTCGCTGCCCATCGGTCAGACCGGTGATCTCCAGCCCCTTGGGGTAAGACTTGGGATAACCGCCGCTGGCCAAAATGACACAGGCGCAGGCTTTATCACTCCACCGAATGTCCAGCTGCGCCAGCGTACCGGCGTTAATGGCGTCAAAAATATCCATAATATCCGTTTCCAGCCGGGGCAGCACCACCTGGGTCTCCGGGTCGCCGAAACGGCAGTTGTATTCAATCACCTTGGGGCCCTTGGGGGTAAGCATCAAACCAAAGTAAAGGCAGCCTTGGAAGGTGCGCCCTTCGGCATTCATAGCCGCAATGGTGGGAAGGAAGATGGTGTCCATACATTGCTGTGCCACTGCTTCCGTATAGTACGGGTTGGGGGACACGGTGCCCATACCGCCGGTATTCAGCCCCTTGTCGCCGTCCAGTGCTCGCTTGTGATCCATAGAGGACACCATAGGGCGCACGCACTTGCCATCGGTAAAGGCCAGCACAGACACTTCCGGCCCGGTAAGGAACTCTTCCACCACAATATGATTGCCGGAGGCACCGAATACCTTGTCCTCCATAATTTCCTTAACACCGGCCACCGCTTCTTCCAAAGTTTCCGGAATCAGCACGCCCTTGCCCAAAGCCAGACCGTCTGCCTTAATGACAGTGGGAAATTCGTTTTTCTCTGTAATGTATTCAATGGCCGCCCGGGGATCGTCAAATACCCGATACTCGGCGGTGGGAATGTGGTACTTTTGCATCAGATCCTTGGAGAATACCTTGGAGCCTTCAATGATAGCCGCGTTGGCTCGAGGGCCAAAAGTGGCAAAGCCCGCCGCGTTCAGGGCATCTACCATACCGGCCACCAGCGGATCGTCCGGGGCCACTACCACCAGGTCTGCCTGAATCTCCTTTGCCAGCGCCACGACGCCGTCTATATCCATCGCAGCCACATTGTGGCACACTGCATCATAGGCAATGCCCCCATTGCCCGGGCAGCAATGCACACTGTCCACTCTGGGGGACTCTTTGATCTTGCGCACCAATGCGTGCTCGCGGCCACCGCCGCCTACCACCAAAACCGTCATATTCTTTGACCTCCAAAAAAGACTTTTAGGAGAACTGCCGTTTTGCCGCCAATTCTCCTGTATTTTCTGTATTTTATTTGTTTTTATTGATAATCCGACTCTCTGCCTTACCGCTCTCCAAATCAATAAAACGGGTAAAGAGGGAAACTTTGTTGTCCTCGTTCAGGCTGTCCCAAATCATTTGCGTAAAGCTGTCCAGGTCACCGTCCATCTCCACCGGCACCGGCTCGCCCTCAAAGGACGGGATCGGATCGCCGTCGCCTTTATAGGTGTGGATCAAATGGCCCAGACCGGGCACCGCTGCATACTCAAAGAAGAAACGCAGGCAGGAGTCACCCCGACCCATATTGGACTTTAAGATGGACAGGTTGTAGTCGCCGTTTGGCTTAACAACGCCGCTGATTCTGGGGGTGTAGTTGGGCGCGTCCGGCTCAAACTCCCGGGTAAGCAGCGCGTGGCGATAGCACTTGCCCTTTGCCATAAAGTCATAGATGGTATCCGTCTGGTCACCGTTGGTGACAATGGTCTTGCCGTCCAAGCACAGCACCGGGTTGTAAATGATCAAAGACGGATCCTCCATCTTGCTCTCATCAAAAGCCTTGGTGCGAATGCCGCCACGGTCGTTCTCCTCAAACACACGGTTGCGGGAATTGACGCTGCGCCCCATAATAAAATAGGCGATCATTGCCGTTTTCCCGTCCTTGCTGCGACCCAACACGATCCCACGGCCGGGATAGCTGTTGCCGGACAGCAGGGTTGAAAGCTGTTGTATCTCCATAATAATCACCATAGCCTTTCAGGCTACATACCGTTCCTTAAAAATCATTAACACCTTGCTGTAGCCTGACAAGGCGTTCATGGTGATTACAGCCATCTCAAAATTATGCCAAAGGCAAATTTTGAGGGCAATATAATCTGTATAGTGTGATTTTTCACACTATACCTCAATCTAAAATACGGGTCTTGTTGCCCGTAATCTGAATTTTATCTTGGCAAAAGAGTGCCACCGCCTGAGGCAGCAGCTGCCATTCGCACTGCTCCATCACCCGTCGCTGCAAAACCTCCGGGGTGTCCCCCTCCAGCACCGGCACCGCCTTTTGGGCGATGATGGGGCCGGCGTCGCAGTCGGCAGTCACAAAGTGCACCGTAGCGCCGGTCAGCTTGACTCCGCTTTGCAGCACCGCCTCATGCACATGGAGCCCATAATAGCCCTTGCCGCAAAAAGACGGAATCAACGCCGGGTGAATGTTCATCATTTTGCCGGGGAAAGCGTCTACCACCTGTTCATCAAGAATGGTCAGGAACCCGGCATACACAACCAGATCCGCCTGCTCCGCCAGCAGCAGGTCCCGCATGGCAGCAGAATAAGCATGTACATCCGGGTACGCCTTGCGCTCCAAAACCTTACCGGGAATACCGTGAGCCGCAGCTCGCTCCAGCGCATACACGCCGGGCTTGGAAGCGATCACGCAGGTAATTTGCCCACCGGGGATCTCTCCCCTGTCTTGGGCGTCCAGCAAAGCCTGCAAATTGGTGCCCCCACCGGAAACTAACACCACAATGCGCTTCATACCAGCTCCACGCCTTTCTCGCCGGACTTGATCTGGCCGATGATTGCAGCCTGCTCCCCTGCCTGTTGCAGGATCCGCACGGCCTCGTCCGCCTTCGTGGCGTCTACGGCAATCACCAAACCGGTGCCCATATTAAAGGTATTATACATATCCCGCTCCGGAATGTTGCCTTCTTTGGCGATCAGGTCAAAAATAGGCTTCTTAAAGCACTTGTCTTTCTCAATCACAGCGGTGAAACCATCTTGCAGCATACGGGGCACATTCTCATAGAAGCCGCCGCCGGTAATGTGGCTGATGGCGTGCACCCGCACGCTGTCCATCAGTGCCAGCAGGGGCTTTACATAAATGCGGGTGGGCGTCAGCAACTCCTCGCCCAGGCTCTTGCCCAGCTCCGGCACCTGCACATGCAGCCGCTGGGAAGAAATGTTAAACACCTTGCGCACCAAAGAAAAGCCATTAGAATGTACGCCAGAGGAGGCCACGCCGATAAGCGCGTCTCCGGCTTGCAGCTCCTCACCGCTGACCAACTTGCTCTTTTCGCCAACGCCAACAGAGAACCCGGCCAGGTCATACTCGTCCTCCGGATAAAAGCCGGGCATCTCCGCAGTCTCGCCTCCAACCAGAGCGCAGCCGGCCTGCACACAGCCCTCAGCCACACCGGCCACGATCTGCTCAATCTTCTCCGGGAAGTTTTTGCCGCAGGCAATATAATCCAGGAAGAACAGGGGCTTGGCACCGGAGCAAGCCACATCGTTGACGCACATAGCCACACAATCGATACCTACGGTATCGTGCTTATCCATTAAAAAGGCGATCTTCAGCTTGGTGCCTACACCGTCTGTACCGCTGACCAGCACCGGCTCTTTATAGTCGTTCACCGGCAGTTGAAACATACCGCCAAAGCCGCCGATCCCACCCAGCACGCCGGGCACGGTGGTGCGCTTTACATGGGCCTTGATCCGCTCCACAGACTCATAACCGGCGGTCACATCTACACCGGCTGCCGCATAGCTTGCACTAAAACTCTTTTCCATACTCAGATCTCCTCCAGTTTCTTTTGCAGGTCTGTATCTTTTTGGCGCACGGCAGCGGCCATATCCGCCCGCATTTGCACCAGTTTGTCCATTAAGTCGTCATTGCCCACAGCCAGAATTTCCGCTGCCAGCAGCGCTGCGTTCTTAGCCGCATTGACCCCAACAGTAGCCACCGGAATACCCGGGGGCATCATCACCGTAGCCAGCATGGCGTCCATACCGTCCAGCACCTTGGCACTGCACGGAATGCCAATCACCGGCAGAGTAGTGGAAGCGGCCAACACACCGCCCAGGTGCGCCGCCATACCGGCGGCTGCCAGAATCACGCCAAAGCCGTTCTCCCGGGCACTCTCTGCAAAGGCCATAGCCTCCTTGGGGGTACGGTGGGCGCTCATTACATGCACCTCTGTCTCAATGCTCAGCTCCCGCAGCTGCTTAATGGCCGGTGCCACCACCGGCAGATCGCTGTCCGAGCCCATAATGACTGCAACTTTTTTCATAAAACTGTCCTCCGTTTGCGGTGGCGCACCGGGCGCGACACCGGGTATGGCAAGTATTTTTTCGTTTATATTACGGCTATTATACGCTATATGCGGTGCTTTTTCAATAGAAAAATACAAAAACCAACCCGTGATTCCACAGGTTGGTTTTCTCTGTTAATCGTAAATGCTTTCGTCCAGCTTGCCGGCACCGATAAAACCGGCAGCGCCGTCCATATCCGCAGCGGTAATTCGCCCGTCTCCGTTAAAATCCAACAACCGCTCATACGCGCCATCGCCCCGGTCAATATCGGCTGCGTACTGCTGTAAAGTCACCAGATCCCGGGCGTTCACATACCCATCGCCGGTCAAATCATAGGCCATCACCGGCACATCGCCCAAGTCTACGCTCTGTGTAGTGACCGTTACCTGCACCTGGCGGCATAAGTAAAAATCTGCCCCCACGGTCAAGGTATAAGTACCCGGCGCCACGGCAATAGAAAATGTGCCGTCCTCGCCGGTTCGCACGCTCTCATCGCCCAACTCTATCGTCGTGCCCACCAGCAGATAATTGTGGGGGTGACTGCCGTCCGTGCTCTCCATTGCCACCGCACGCCCGGTGACGGTGTAGCTAAGCGCCGGTTGATAATTCGCATCATAGCTGCTGCCGCAGCGCCGGCAGGTGTAGCGGGTGTAGCCCTCCTCCGTTGTCGTCGGCGGGATCACCACGGCGGTATAATCGTGCCCCAACGCCGGGGTACTGACGGTATCGGACAAATGCGCTCTGCACCGGGTGCAATAATCATAAGTATAACCCGGCAAAGTGCATGTGGGCTCAACTCGGTGGGTGGCAGGCGCCGTATGCCCCAGCTTGGCAATCGGGGTGGCATAGCTGTCACCGCAAGTGCATGTGTAAAGGATTTGGCCGTCTGCCACGCAAGTGGGTTCTGTGCGTTGGGCGGTGTACACATGGGTGTGTACTTGCACCGGCACAGCAGCCGTTTGGTCACCCCAGGTCAGAGTGGCGGTGTACGTACCCTCTGTCCAGTGATGGGCAACTTGATCGTCCGTCAATGAAAAGACATGGCCGTTATAGTTTTTCTCTGTCAGCGGCAGAGTCACCTGGTCGCCGGTATCATAAGTGATGGTAATTTGCAACCGATCGGTAAAGGCGTTCAGGTCAAAGTAAGCATAGGTCTGCCCATCGCTGTCCGTGCGCGCCGTGCTATCCACACCGGTGACCAGCACCTGATCTGCCGGGAATGCGGCAGAAAAACCGATCACTTTACCCGGATACAGATACGCCGTGTATGCCCCCAGGCTGTGGTTATTGGTCACTTGAAAATAATAGGTCTCCCCTGCCTGCAAAGTACAGGTGAGATCAAAATTCAGATCATAAAGGGAACGGTCGTCGCTGCCTTGCCCCAGGTCCGCCTTGCTGCTGTCGCATAGGCGCACCACCGTGTCCACACTGCCCATGGAGTAAAAATGGTAAGTACCGGTAGCAGTAGGGGTATAGCGATACCAATCTGTACCGCTGTAGGATTGAAATGTGTTGCCAAAGGTGGCGCCTTGAGTCAGCTCCAGCGCCGGATCAAAGGTAATCTGTGCCGCTGCGTCCGCATAATACTGGGCAGTGGTGCCGGTCAGTCCCCGCAGAGTAAAGGCAGTCATGGGGCGGCCGTCCTCGTCCTGGTACCCAACCGCGTACTGACCAAAGCCGGTGCCCACTGGGAACTGGGCAGCGGTCAGCGCCTTGCAGTCAATAAAGGCACAGGCGCCCAGCTGCAAACTGCCGGCCATATTATCAAACTGAATATCCGTCAGCGAAGAGCAAGCGGCAAAGGCATAGCTGCCAATACCTGTGACCCCGGCAGGAATTCGTATCGACTGCAAGGCTGCGACATGGAAAAAGGTGTTACTGCCAATCGTTCTCAGGCTGTCCGGCAACTGCACATCCGTAACAGCCGTCAACTGGCGAAGCAGATTGTCCCCCAGCCCGGTAATGCCATCCTCCACTTGTACCGTGCGGATTTGGCTACGGTGGGCGGCAAATGGCGGCAGACTCTTCGGGGTGTAATCCGGCGTAGCACCGGTGCCGGTGAGGGTCAAGGTGCCGGTGCTCTCCTCAAACACATAATCCACCTGACTATCACCTAAAGTCCCCTGCTCCCCGGCAAAGGCAAAAAAAGATGGCACCCCAACAAACACAGTTGCCAGCAGGAAACAAAAGATCACACTGTACTTTTTCATCAGGATACCACCTCACATATTCTGTTGTCATTATACCATAAGCCTGACGCCGGTGCAACCGTCAGTCCGCCAGCACCTTACGCAGCAGTTTGCGCACCTTTTGCAACCGGGTACGCACCGCAGAGCCGGAAATACCCAGTGCCAGACCGATCTCTTTACTGCCGTAGCCCTGGCGCCGCATAGCGAGCAAAATCTGATCCTCTCGCCCCAGCATACCCAGCACCTGCGCCCACTCTACCATGGTGATGGGATCCGCCCATCCGGCAGGTCAAAGTCCTCCGGTATTGCCACGCACACCGCCCGGGCAGCAATGGCCCGGTAGTGGTCGGCGCACACGCTGCGGGCAATGGACAGCAGCAGGCTTTTGTCCGACTTGGGGAAAGCAGCCGCCGCCAGCAGCCACTGCCAATACTGCATAAAGGTCTGCTGGGTCAGTTCCTCGGCCAAATCAGTAGGCACACGGCCACTAATCCAACGCAGCACCGCAGCATAAGATCCAGCATAAACAGCATTAAAGTGCTCATACTTTGTACTTTTTTCGGAATGCTTCATACGCTTCTTCGTCCATGACCATATTGCCTACTATGCTGTTGGCCTGCACCGTGCCCAGCAGCGGCTTGGGACATACGGCAACCGCACCTACGATAAACAACAGGTGCTTATCCGTGATCATCTCCGGAGTCACATCCGGCGCAAAAAACAGGCTGCTGCCCACCACGATCACCGCGCCGTCCTCCAACCGTGACAGCAAATCCGCACCTGCCCGCAGCTCTGCGGAGAATTGGTGCAAATGGCCCAGATCCCGATCCAATTCCCGGAACATACCGTTCAGGTTCTCAATCACCAGGCCGGTGCCCTGCTCTGCAATGCCTATACCGCTCAGAAAGACCCGGGCGTGCTTCTCCCCGGCAGCCCGTCGAAAGATGGTCATACCGTTACAAAGGCAAATGGCACCCTCCGGCAGCGTAGCCCCCAGCACATTCAGCCCGTTATACTGGGCCACTTTGTCCATAGGCGCAAACACCTCCTGGGCAATGGCTCCCTTGGTTATATCCGCATAGGCCTCTGCGAAGGCCGGCGAAGGATTCTCCGGCAGCAAGATGGTGCTTACCGCTTGAATAGAGCTGATCTTGCGCAGCGCCTGGGGCGTATAGTTGCGCAGATCTAATACGGACACGGCCTCAATTTTCTTTTTACCGAACATCGTACATTTCCTTTCTGCTGGTCAAAGCGTTTTCCATTGTGTGTACACTCTATAAGACGGCTGCCGGGGGCAAACTGTCTGCACTTTTTGGTAATTTTTATATTAACGCCACGACCATGAAAAAAGGCGTATGTACCGGAGTACATACGCCAATAACCGTCATAATGACCTGCGCTTATACAAGCTCGATGATGCACATCTCAGCTGCGTCGCCGCGACGGGGGCCAGTCTTTACAATGCGGGTGTAACCGCCGTTTCTGTCCTCATACTTGGGCGCGATCTCATCAAACAACTTCTTTACAACATCTTCCTTGGTAACATAGGAAAGCACCTGTCTTTTGGAAGCCAAAGTGTTCTTCTTGCCGAGAGTGATCATCTTCTCAGCCATAGCGCGAACTTCTTTCGCTCTGGTAACGGTAGTTTCAATCTTGCCGTTTTCTAAAAGAAAAGTAACCATACCTCTGAGCATTGCTTTTCTGTGGTCAGTAGGTCTGCCCAATTTTCTGGAACCTGGCATTGAAATTCCCTCCTTTAATCCTCATCGTGACTCAGGCTGAAGCCCAGGGATTGCAGCTTGGCAACCACCTCGTCCAGGGACTTGCGGCCCAGGTTTCTAACCTTCATCATATCTTCTTCGGATTTGCTGATCAAATCCTCTACTGTGTTAATGCCTGCTCGCTTGAGACAGTTGAAAGAGCGCACGGACAGATCCAGTTCCTCAATGGTCATCTCCAGAACCTTCTCCTTACCGTCGTCGTCCTTCTCCACCATAATATCCTGGTTGCCGATCTCCTCAGAGAGATCCACAAACAGCATCAAGTGGTCGTTGAGAATCTTAGCAGCCAAAGAAGCGGCCTCGTCAGCCGGAATGGTGCCGTCCGTCTCAACATCAAGAATCAGTTTATCAAGGTCTGTCTGCTGACCTACACGGGTGTTCTCTACGGTGTAATTCACCTTGAGCACCGGGGTGTAGATAGAGTCGATTGCAATGGTGCCGATGGGCAAATCCATCAGCTGCTTGTTGCGGTCACAGGGCACATAGCCGCGGCCGCTGTCTGCCGTCAGCTCCATAGATACGCTGGCGCCGGCGTCCAGATAAGCAATGTGCAGCTCGGGATTCAGGATCTCTACATCTGCGTCATGAATAATATCGCCCGCAGTGATCTCGCCTTCTCCGCTGGCCTCAATGTGCAGCATCTTCGGCTGCTCATCGTGAATCTTCAGGATAACGTTCTTGAGATTCAAAACGATCTCCGTCACATCTTCCTTAACATGCGGAATGGTAGAAAACTCGTGCAGCACACCATCAATCTTCACGGAAGTGATGGCATAGCCGGGCAGAGAGGAGAGCAGCACTCTCCGCATACCGTTGCCCAGGGTTGCGCCGAAACCTCTTTCCAGAGGTTCCACCACAAACTTACCTACGCTTCTGCTTCCCTGAGTAGATAAATCTACAATCTCGATTTTCGGCTTATCAATTTCAATCATTTAAAAGCCTCCTATTTTGATTTTAACAGCTAAATAACAGAATGATCAACTATTATCTAGAATAGAACTCAACGATCAAGTGCTCTTCAACAGGATAATCAATGTCTTCACGGGTGGGCAGAGCCACAACCTTAGCGGTCAGCTTCTCTGCGTCAACCTCCAGCCACTTGGGAGCGTTGCCATAAACGCCCTCTTCCTTCACGAGCTTAAATCTGCCGTTCTCCTTGCTCTTATCCACCACAGCGATCACATCGCCGGCCTTCACAAGGTAGGAGGGAATGTTGACCTTTTTGCCGTTCACGGTGAAGTGACCATGAGAAACAGCCTGGCGAGCCTCACGACGGGTCTTGCAAAAACCGGTGCGGAAAGCCACATTGTCCAAACGAGTCTCTACCATGGTCAGCAGCACAGCGCCGGTCTGGCCGGGAGCCTTAGCTGCCTTCTCATAGTAAGAATGGAACTGCTTCTCCAGAATGCCGTAGATGAACTTCACTTTCTGCTTTTCCTGCAGCTGCATAGCATACTCGCTCTTCTTGCGGCGATTCTTGGTATAAGAATTTCTGAATGTATCCTTATTTGTATAGCCCATAACAGCCGGAGAAATGCCGAGTGCTTTGCAGCGCTTTGCGATGGGCTCTGAATTCTTTGCCATATCTTCTACACCTCCGTTAGATTATACACGACGTCTCTTAGGCGGACGGCAGCCGTTGTGCGGAATGGGGGTAACATCCTTAATCAGGGTTACATCCAGACCGGCGGTCTGAAGTGCGCGGATGGCAGCTTCACGGCCGGAACCGGGGCCTTTAACGAAAACTTCCACCGTCTTCATACCATGCTCCATAGCAGCCTTAGCAGCAACCTCGGCAGCAGTCTGTGCAGCAAAGGGAGTAGACTTCTTGGAACCACGGAAACCCATTTCGCCGGCAGACGCCCAAGAAACGGCATTGCCCTGCATGTCCGTGATGGTTACGATGGTGTTGTTGAAGGTTGACTGAATATGGGCAGCACCACGTTCAATATTCTTCTTCTCGCGGCGTTTGCGAGAGCCAGTGGTCTTTTTTGTAGCCATACTACGAATATCCTCCTACGCTTATTTCTTCTTGTTTGCTATGGTCTTCTTGGGACCTTTGCGGGTGCGGGCGTTGTTCTTGGAGGTCTGTCCTCTTACAGGCAGGCCCTGACGATGGCGCATACCGCGATAGCAGTTAATTTCAATGAGTCTCTTAATGTCAAATGCTCTGTCTCTGCGCAGATCACCTTCAACATTCAGGTTCTTCTCAATGTAATCACGAATTTTGGAAACCTGATCCTCGGTAAGATCTCTGCAACGAGTATCGGGATCAATTCCGGTTGCCTCTACGATCTGAGTAGCAGTGGTACGGCCGATACCATAGATGTAAGTAAGGCCGATCTCAACTCTCTTGTCGTTGGGCAAGTCAACACCAGAAATACGTGCCATATTGTTTTACCTCCGAATTATTGCTCAGGATTAGCCCTGACGCTGTTTGTGCTTTGGATTTTCACAGATAACCATGACTTTACCATTGCGCTTAATCACTTTGCATTTGTCGCAAATTTTCTTTACAGAAGGTCTGACTTTCATTTGAATATCCTCCTTTATTTACTTTGAGCGCCAAATAATACGACCCTTGTTCAGGTCATAGGGTGACATCTCAATCGTTACCTTATCACCGGGAAGAATACGAATGTTGTTCATCCGCAGCTTACCGCTGATATGGGCTAAAATGATGTGGTCATTTTGGAGTGCTACCTTAAAGGTCGTGTTGGGTAGCGCCTCAACCACAGTACCTTCCACTTCAATCATATCTGACTTTGACATCGTTTACCTCTCTTATGGATAGGATCTTGAATTGATGTTCGCTCTTATCTGGAATCACATTACGGCGTAATCGCCTGCAATTGATTAACGCCTCAGACTTTGGTCAAAATGACCGGACCGTTAGAGGTAATGGCAATGGTGTGCTCAAAGTGCGCAGCCAGCTTGCCGTCTGCCGTCTTGACCGTCCAACCGTCTGAAAGCTGTTTTACCTTATAGGTCCCCAGATTTATCATTGGTTCAATTGCCAATGTCATTCCGGGTAATAGTCTGATACCGCGTCCTGCGTGACCGAAGTTTGGTACGCTGGGGTCTTCATGAAGTTTGGTGCCCACGCCGTGACCCACAAAGTCACGAACAACACCGTATCCGCGCGCCTCGCAATATTCTTGTACTGCGTGACCGATATCGCCGATCCTGTTGCCGGGTATCGCCTGCTCAATGCCTTTATACAGGCTCTCGCGGGTGGTATCCATCAGCCGCTTTGCCTCGGGCGAGCAAGACCCGACTGCAAATGTGGCAGCATTATCGCCGTTATAACCGTTTTTGGCCGCACCCAGGTCGATGCTGACAATGTCACCCTCTTGGAGGATGCGGTCCTTTTTCGGTATACCGTGGATCACTTCATCATTTATGGATATACATGCAGTAGCGGGATAGCCCCCATAGTGCAGGAAATTGGGCTTAGCGCCCCGTTTGATGATCAGATCGTAAGCGATCTTATCAATTTCCTTTGTAGAGATGCCCGGCTTAACAGCCTCACCTGCTACCATCAATGCTTCAGCGGAGATCTGGCAAGCCTCTTTCATCAGCTCCAGTTCTCTGCTGCTTTTCAGCACGACCATGTTAATCCTCCAGTGCTGCAAAAACGAGTGCCGTGGTGTCTGCCACCTCTTCCTGACCCTCTACGACTGCCAGCTTACCCAGCTTGTCGTAAAAGTCCTTCAGCGGCTCGGTCATCTTGTGGTATTCCA
>ULRD01061416.1_pt1 | contig 13265 bp, 10 predicted proteins | sample 1955181 | NCBI WGS metagenome assembly ULRD01 (sample SAMEA4835675, study PRJEB28245) | human gut metagenome | biome: gut microbiome; material: fecal sample | place: Denmark | collected 2008
TTTATATATGAAAATAACCATAACACAGATAAAATGATTGAGGATATCTCAATTTCTGATATGACTGAAGATGAGTTGAAAAAAATATCTGTTGCGGATATTTATAATTTTATATTTTACACATCTGATGAACGCCACAATTCAGATAAAGCAAGATACCGAAAAATTTCTTCATTAAGAAACTTTTTTAAGTATCTCGAAAAGGTTGCGCATATAATTGAAAAAGATCCTACAAAGGATCTTGATGTTCCTGTGCCAAAAGGTTCTCTTCCAAAGTTCCTTTCTCTTAACGAGAGCCTTCGTCTGCTTGAAGCCTCAGATAATAGCGATTCAAAACGCGACTATTGTATAATTACATTATTTCTTAACTGTGGAATGCGTCTCAGCGAGCTTGTTGGACTGAACATAAAAGATATTGATTTTTATGAAAATCGAGTTAAAGTATTAGGTAAAGGAAATAAGGAACGAATGATTTATCTTAATAATGCTTGTATTGATGCTTTAAATAAATATCTTGTGATCAGAAAAGAAAATCCCAAAGCTGCTGATGAACCGGCATTGTTCATAAGTAATCAAAATAAACGAATTTCAAAACGCCGTGTCCAGCAGATCGTGGAAAATACACTTCAAGCAGCCGGTCTTGATGGTAAAGGTATTACTACTCATAAACTTCGTCATACAGCAGCTACTCTTATGTATCAGTATGGTGATGCGGATGTACTGACGCTTAAAGAATTGCTCGGTCATGCAAGCGTTTCAACTACAGAAATTTATACTCATTTGAACGATGAGAATGTCCGCAGTGCGGTTGAGAACAATCCCCTTTCAAATATTAAAAAGAAAGATTAAAAATTTTTACAATTATAAACTCCCTCTGAGCTTTATAAAAATTCAGAGGGAGTTTTATTTTATTTTAAATTCCAAATATGTTTATTATGTTTAAAGCATAGGCACACTATCACACCTATAAATGCTATCACAAAGAAAAACAAAGCTGCGCCTGATCCCTTTCCCGAACCAAACAAAGCTGTAAGTAAATTGCTGTTTGCTTTGGACATAAATGGTTCAAATATGTGATCTACAGCAAATCCTCCTATAAAATACCCTATAGGAATAGTAAAAAATTGCAGAGAATTTCTTACGGAATATATTCTTCCCTGCATATTTTCCGGTATCTTAAATCGCATAATTGCGCTTAAATTTGTATTCATAAGCGGAATTGCGATCCAGCCGAGAAATCCTCCCAAGCTCCAGATCCATACATTTTTTCCAAGGGCAAGAAAAAAATTCTCTGTACTCATCGAAAACAGCAGGCAATAGTATATAATCTTGACTCTGCTTTTGGGTGTTTTACATAATGACGCAATAATGCTTCCCAAAAGAACAGAAAAACCAATCACCGTGTTTACTACGCCCAATATTCTTTCGCTTCCGCCGTTCCGGGATAAGATCATTGCCGGCAGTACGGCATCATACATTGATGCTACAAAATTTATAGCTGATAAAAAGATTATAAGATTGAATATGCCGCGTTCCTTTTTTAACCAATCTATACCGCTTTTTACTGATTCATAAAAGCTTTCATTGCTTTTATCGTTTATATTGTCATCCGGTATCTTTATGAATAACAGTAAAATTGTAAATGCTGCTGCAAAGGAAAATAAATCGAAAAATATAACAGCGTTCATTCCGAAAATTCCCATAACAGCGGTAGTTATTATCGGAGTTAGAATGGAGTTAACGGAATTGGAAAGATAGCGAAAGCTTCCTTCCTTTTGATAATATTTTTTGGGAAGAACTCTTGAAACAGCAGATTCCGAAGCAGGCTGCTGAACAGTATTCATAAGTCCATTTACAGAATTTATAACGTAAATATGCCATATTTCAAGATTTTCAGTTATAATAAGCATTAGAACGATAAGCGTAGATAAAGCTGCGATACTGTCGCATATAAGCATCGTTTTTTTCTTATCCCATCTATCGGACAACGCTCCCGCAAAAATACTGCAAAGCACATAAGGAGCGTATGAACAGACCATAAGCATTGCCGTTCCCAGTGCAGAACCATTTTTATTATAAGACCATATTACAAGCGCATAAGCAGTCATGGCGCTTCCCAGTTCAGAAAAAGACTGTATCAGCCATAATATAAGAAATGTGCGCATTTCATAAACTGCTTTTAAAAATCTTTTCATTGTACCTTACTCCTAACGTATTCAAATTTTGAAGTCAGTTAGCGTGCAAGGTCGTCGGAACAGATATTTATTCCGCTCTGTGCATTACTGTTCCGTTAACCTGTGCACAGAGCTTTGTCAATACAAAGAATCATTTTTTCACCTTTTGTTCACATTTAATCATTCATAAACGCAATAAACGCCTTATACGCCATATAGGTATCGAGCTTTGAAACGATCTCAAATGGCGCATGCATTGAAATAACAGGCACTCCAAGATCAATGGTATCGACATTAAGATTAGCGATATAAGCAGCAACCGTTCCGCCGCCGCCTTCATCGACTTTACCGAGTTCTCCTGTCTGCCATATGATATTTTCTCTATTGAGAAGACGTCTTATTCTACCCGTAAATTCTGCGGAAGCGTCTGACGAACCTGATTTGCCTCTTGCTCCGGTATATTTTGTAACAACAACTCCCCTGTTGATATGTGCGCAATTATTTCTTTCATTTACTTCAGGGAAAGTCGGATCAAAGGCTGCATTAACGTCTGCGGAAAGACATTCCGAAGCCGAAAGGACGGTTCTGCCGTCAGAACCAAGAGCCTCAGCAATATCATAAATAAAGTACTTGAGATAAGATGAACAAAGTCCTGTATTACCGTCGCTGCCGATTTCTTCTTTATCTGTAAGAACAGTAACGGCGGTATGAACGGGAGCAATGCAGTTAACGGCAGCCATAAGCGCAGGATAAGCGCATACTCTGTCATCATGACCATAAGAGCCGATCATGCTTCTGTCAAATCCAACATCCTTTGCTTTAAAAGCAGGTACGGCTTCAAGCTCTGCGGAAATAAAATCCGCTTCGGTAATTCCGTATTTTTCAAAAAGAATATTCATAATATTGAGCTTTACGGCTTCGCTTGCATCATCTGATCTGAAAGGACGCGAGCCTATTATTATATTAAGCTCCTCCCCTTTTATTCCCTGTGCAAGGGGACGCTTCATCTGTTCGTTTGCAAGATGAGGAAGGAGATCGGAAACACAGAATACAGGGTCATTTTCGTCCTCTCCGATGCAAACTGTAACTGACTCGCCGTCAGCTTTGATTATAACGCCGTGAAGCGCCAGAGGAATTACAGTCCATTGATATTTTTTTAAACCGCCGTAATAATGAGTTTTGAACAGTGCGATATCGTTGTCCTCATAAAGCGGATTCTGCTTTAGATCCAATCTTGGCGAGTCGATATGAGCTGCACAAAGTCTTACTCCCTTGTCAATAGGAGCAGTTCCGATAACTGCCGTAACGATTGATTTTCCGCGATTGTTACAGTAAACCTTGTCGCCTGCTTTAAGCTCCATGCCCTTTTTAAAAGGAACAAAACCGTTTATTTCAAGAAGCTCCACAGCATAGCATACGGCTTCACGCTCTGTTTTTGCGCGGTCAAGAAAGCTTTTATAATTCTCGCAAAAATCGTCGCATGCGGCAAGCTCCATATCAGATAGTTTTGAACAGCCGTTTTTACGCTGAATAAACAGCTTATCCTTTAATTCTTTAATATCGTTTCTTTCTTCCATATATAATAACTCCTTTCGGGATTCAGCAGCTTACAAAGGGGTTTTCCTTTGCCTGATAATAATCCTTTATTTTATCGGAAACTTCCTTTGAAATTTTATTTACAACGTCAAGCTGACCGTTGTTATGTATTATATAATCGGAACGGCTTGTGAAAAATTCTTCACTGAGCTGGGAATTCATACGCTGACGTGCTTGTTCCGAGGTCAAATTATCACGGTTAATTATCCGTTTTTCTCTTATATCCGCATCGGCAAGTACAGAAATGATTATCTCGCAGAAATCATCGGCACGGCTTTCAAAAAGCGTAGGCGCATCCAAAAGAATAAGCTTTTTGCCATTGTCGGAATACTCTCTTATAAGACGAAGTATTTCCCCGGTAATATAAGGATAAATAATTGAGTTTAGCGTCTCCAGTTTTGCTTTATCGGAAAAAACGACTGCGGCAAGGGCTTTTCTGTCAAGATTCCCGTTTTCTGTAATTATACTCCTGCCAAAAAAATCAATTATTTCCGCAAGGCAGTCCGAACCCTTTTCAACGACCTTCCGCGCAACCGTATCTGCATTGATTACGGAAAATCCGTTAGCGGAAAAAATCTTAGAAACTGTACTTTTTCCGGCTCCCGTTTGACCTGTCAGACCGATCACCATAACTCCGTTTAAACTGTTCATATCCTTATCACCTCGAATCCCGCCGCCCGTATAAGCCGGTTATACACTGCAAGCCCGACTCCATCAAGCGAAGGGGCGCGTACATATACTTTTTCAGCTCCTATATCGTCAAGTTCGCGAAGCCTTTGAAAAAGCAAATGCGCCTGCTGAGCGCTGTCGGCTCCATATGTAAGATATTTATATGGGAATCCGTTTTCATCGCCGTCAAAAATAAGCGAATATGTTTTTGCACCACAGTTTTTTCCTACATATTCCGTAAAATCCTTCATGGAAGCTTCGACAATAATAGCCTTAGCTTTCGGAGAATAATGCTTGTATTTCATCCCGGGAGAGGCGGCTTTTGCATTTTCACCAAGACCGTTAAGAATTGCCGGATCAATAATTACATTTTTACAATGCTCAAGAAGCATTTCCCTTGTAATGCATCCGGGGCGCAAAATTCTTATAGTATCTTCATTTTCAATTGAAATAACGGTAGATTCAATACCGAATTCACATTGTCCTCCGTTGACTACCGCAGCTATTTTTCCGTTCATATCGCGCATAACGTGTTCAGCGGTGGTAGGACTTGGATAACCGGAAATATTTGCCGACGGCGCGGCAATAGGCTTGCCGGAAAGCTCGATAAGCCTATGTATTACAGGATGCGATGGAATTCTTATACCAACAGTATCCAATCCTCCGGATGTAACCAGTGGGATTCTGTCATTTTTGGGCAGCACAATTGTAAGCGGCCCTGGACAAAAAAGATCCGCCAGTTTATATGCAAGATCAGGTATATTTGATGTATATTTTTTTGCATTGGAAAAATTTGCAAGATGAACGATCAGCGGATTGTCGGCTGGACGACCTTTTGCGGCAAAAATACATCGTACAGCTTCCTCGTTGGAAGCGTCTGCCCCGAGTCCATAGACCGTTTCGGTTGGAATTCCTACCACAAGTCCGTCTTTAATCATTTGCGCAGCTATTTGAAGCTGTGAATCGGTGTTACAAAGCAATATAGTTTTCATAATTTACGCTTCCTGTTTTGCAAGCTTAGCAGCCTGATCGGCTGTAGCAAGCGCGTCGAATACCTCGTCAAGATTTCCGTTAAGGACATCGTCAAGCTTATAAAGTGTAAGACCGATCCTATGGTCGGTAAGACGTCCCTGCGGATAATTATAAGTTCTAATGCGCTCTGATCTGTCTCCTGTTCCGACCTGAGTTCTTCTTTCTGAGGCGATTTGCGCTTCCTGCTCTCTTTGCATTGCCTCATAAATTCTCGAACGGAGAATTTTCATTGCCTTATCTTTATTCTTGTGCTGACTTCTTTCATCCTGACACTCTACGACCACGTTTGTAGGGAGATATGTGATACGAACGGCAGATTCTGTTTTATTTATATGCTGACCGCCTGCACCGCTTGCGCGGAAATAATCAATTTTTAAATCAGTTGGATTTATTTCAAGCTCGACCTCGTCAGCTTCAACAAGCACTGCTACCGTAACTGTAGAGGTATGAATGCGTCCCTGAGATTCAGTTTCGGGAACTCTTTGAACACGGTGTACGCCGCTCTCATATTTAAGCCGAGAATAAGCTCCGTCTCCCTCTATGGAAAAGCTTATTTCCTTAAATCCGCCAAGCTCGGTAGGATTAGCATAAAGAACCTCTTGTTTCCAACCTCTCGTTTCAGCGTACATTGTATACATTCGGTAGAGCGAATTAGCAAACAAAGCCGCCTCCTCGCCTCCTGCACCGCCGCGTATTTCAATGATAACGTTTTTGTCATCATTTGGATCCTTTGGCAGCAGCATTACTTTCAGTTCCTGAGTTATTCTTTCAATGTCTTCTTTGGTTTCTTCAAACTCTGTCTGAGCAAACTCCTTAAACTCCTTATCGGCAGTATTGTCTTCAAGCAGTTCCTTTGCATCGGAAAATTCTGCCTGAGCTTTCTGGTAGTCGCGATATTTTTCAATTATTGGCGTTATATTTTTAAAATCACGCATTAGCTGCGTATATAACTTATTATCGCTTACAATATCGGGTGAGGAAAGTTTTTCGCTTATTTCGTTGTATTTTTTTTCCATTAATGCAAGTTTTTCAAACATTATAAAACTCCTTAAATTTAATATTGAAGAAAAAATGCGATAATCTATCCCTCGTCGGTATGTTTTACGTTTTTTATACTTTTTTCAATTTTATTTCTCGGCACCATAAATTCACGGGAGCATTTTGTACATTTTAGGCGAAAATCCATGCCGGAGCGTATAACGTACATTTCGTTTGCACCGCATGGATGATTTTTTTTCATTGTAAGCAGATCGCCGGGTCTTATGTCCAAGCTATTTCTCCCCTTTCCTTACAGTCCAAAATCGTCCATTTCACATTATACCCCAAAATCTAATTTAAATCAATATTTTGACGGTATATTTTTTTTAATTTGTGTAAAAATAATAAAAACAGGTTCTCAAAAATATTAAAGTCAAACAAAAAATCGAAAGGATGATAAAATGATAACCAGAATTTCCGCCAAATTTGAAGCTCCCGAACTTGCTGAGCTTGCGATAGGACGAGTAAAAAAAAGTGTTAAGGGCGTACACAGCGCACGTCGTGCATATAACAGAATATCAAATCATGCAGAGAAGCTTCGAAGCGGGAGTATATATACTCTTATTCCTACAGTTTCGACCGTTCACAGCTATAATTATTTTACGGCAGTTATGGAGCAGCCGGCTTCGGAGGATATAATTCCCGAGCCTTCAAGAAGCAGAAGCACAAGCATATACCTTATATGCGAGCAGGATTGTTCAGATCAAGCTTGCTCAATTCTTCACGCTTTGGGTGGATTTGACGTGAAATGTGAAAAATAAATTTAACCATGAATATACTTTGTCTTTTCGGCATAAGATTGACTATCAAAGCTTAGCATAATAACGGAGGTAAAAATATGAATTACAGACCCGAAGGCTGTCTTTTTAAGACTGCTGCAAATCAGAAGTACATCTCGTCACCGGAAGGTCTTGCTGACGCAATGGGAAAAGGCGTTATATTGGAAGCAAGAGCAGAACTTTGCGACAGTTCCCATAATCTTATAATAGATCTGCCCTGTGGAAAGGGTATTATTCCACGTGAAGAAGGAGCAATAGGCATTGCCGAAGGAAAAATACGCGATATTGCTCTTATTTCCAGGGTGAACAAAATAGTTTGTTTTAAGGTGGTAAGTCTTACAAATGGATCTGACGGAAAGCTCACTGTCGCTCTTTCCCGAAAGGCTGCTCAGGAAGAATGCAGCCGCAGCTACATAGAACGTTTATGTAACGGCGATGTCATTGAAGCAAAGGTCACTCATCTTGAACAGTTCGGTTGTTTTGTAGATATTGGATGCGGAATTCCTTCAATGATATCAATTGACGCTATTTCCGTTTCAAGAATCTCTCATCCCGGCGATAGATTTTCGGTCGGTCAGCTTATACGCGCCGTTGTTAAGTCTAAGGAGCAAGAACGCATCTGTCTAAGCCATAAGGAGCTTCTCGGTTCATGGGATGAAAATGCCAATGAATTTGAAGCCGGAGAAACCGTATCCGGAATAGTCCGCTCTGTAGAAGAATATGGAATTTTCGTTGAACTTACTCCTAATCTTGCAGGTCTTGCCGAACCAAAAGAAAATGTTTTACCCGGTCAGCATGTCAGCGTTTATATTAAAGCTGTTATTCCGGAAAAAATGAAAATAAAGCTTGTGATCGTAGATGTTTGCGAAGATACAGAGCGGAGTGTTGAAATGAAATATTATTGTAATTCGGATCATATAAATTCATGGAAATATTCATCGGAAAGTTCCGGAAGATTCATCGGTACTGAATTCAATTAAGAGCCGCGCAAAGCCGTCGGGCGTGATTCCTTAACCTTGACATATAAAAAGCAGCTAAAAATATATTTTAGCTGCTTTTTTGTACTTAAAATGCAATTTGCTCGGCAATATGATGAAGCTTTTCGTCATATGGTTTCTGCATAGAAAGCGCTTCCTGAATATCATAATCAACGATCTTACTATCCTTAATACCAACAACTCGATTTCCGATTCCCTGCTCAAGAAGCTCTACAGCGTAATATCCCATTCTCGTGGCCTCAACTCTGTCCCTCAGCGTAGGAGAACCGCCTCTCTGAACGTGACCAAGAACAGTTGCTCTTGTTTCAATATGAGTTTTTTCCTGAAGAACCTTAGCAATTTCGTCTGCATGACCTATACCCTCTGCAACAATAACTACGAAATTCTGTTTACCTTTAGCTTTCTTTTCGAGCATTGTTTTGGCAATTGCGTCAAGATCGTAAGGAACTTCTTTTGTTATAATATCTGTAGCGCCGCAGGCAATACCTGTGTTTACAGCAATATGTCCCGCATTTCTTCCCATTACTTCAACAACAGAGCATCTGTCATGCGACTGTGATGTGTCACGAAGCTTATCAACAAGATCCATAGCTGTATTCATTGCAGTATCAAAACCGATAGTATAATCTGTACAGGAAATATCATTATCAATAGTTCCGGGAAGACCTATACAAAGAACTCCTTTTGCAGAAAGATCAGCAGCTCCTCTGAATGATCCGTCACCGCCGATAACAACAAGACCCTCTATGCCAAGTTCTTCACATTTTGCTCTGGCTTTATCAACGCCGGATTCTGTTCTGAATTCAGGGCATCTTGCAGTATAAAGAACAGTTCCTCCTTTATGAATAATATCAGAAACGCTTCTTTCATCCATCTGAAAAATGTCTCCGGTAATAAGTCCCACATAACCCCTGCGAATGCCATAAACCTCCATGCCCTTGCTGAGTGCAGTTCTTACAACAGCTCTTACAGCAGCGTTCATTCCGGGAGCGTCACCGCCGCTTGTTAAAACACCGATTTTTTTGATCATAAAAAACTCTCCATTCTGCTCGTGGCGTATATTATTGCTCAGACAATAAGCTTTTAAATTTTAGAGTCAGTTTGCAAACAGGCTCTAACGTTCAGCCGCTCAATCTGCTGACATCTAATTCCATACGTATTTATTTTACTACTTTTAACTTTTTTTGTCAAGTAAAATTTATAAGTTTTTAATTTTATAACTTCTGCGCTTTCCGAATTATAATATCAGACCTACCCGCAAATCTCCAAATAATCTTGTGATTTCTTTTTCCGAATTAGGGTTAATATCAATAAAAAGCTTATTTTTAGGTAAAACCGTTTTTTTAAGATCTGCAAGATAAAAACATATAGGAGTTTTTCCTTTATATTTCCTGCAAATCTCTATAAGCTCGCTGCTTACCGCAGCATTATTTGAGGTTGTTTTTATGCATAGTTTCATATTTTCAATAAGACGGCTGAATTCTGTTTCATCAGCTATTGAGCCGCAGATCAATGTTACGCTGTCATCGGTTACGGAAATTTTTCCGCTTATCAAAAGCACATTTTCCTCATTTAAACGATTGCCGCAAATTGCAAAAGTTTCAGGGAAAACAAGAGCTTTCATTTCTCCTGTCTCGTCCGCAATATTGAGAAAACACATTTTGTCACCCTTTTTTGTTACATGAAGCTTTTTATTCTGTAAAATACAAAGCAGTCTTACATTATCTCCATCTTTAAATTTATCGGTAGAGCTGCTTATTGTTCCAATTTTGGGTGTATGCATAAGTTTTGAAATAAAGGCATATTCCGTAAGAGGACTGCCGCTGAGATACATTCCTGCAGCTTCCTTTTCAAGCGCAAGAAGCTTCTTAAAGTCAAATTCCGGCTTGAATGGTATCTTTATACCCGTTGGAGCAGCAGATGTTTCTTCAAGAAAATTAAGCTGTCCCTCAATTACTCCCTGTGCGTCGGAAGCTGCCATATCATGAAGCATTTCATAATTTGTCAGCATTTGTCTTCGGTTAAGTCCAAGGCCGTCGAAGGCTCCTGCTTTTATAAGATTCTCAAGAGCTTTTTTGTTAAGCTCTCGACAGGTCATACGCTCGCAAAAATCTTGCAATCCTGTAAATCTGCCGTTTGAAGTGCGCTCAGCAATAATTTTTTCGGCAAGTCCGCTTCCTGCATTTTTGACCGCCAGAAGCCCGAAATACATTTTCCCTGAGATATACGTAAAACCCTTTGTACTTATATTTACATCCGGGCAAAGAACTTTAATTCCGTTTTCGCGGCAGATATTTATATATTCGGCAAGTTTGTCCGTATTTCCCATAACGCTTGACATCAGCGCCGCCATATAGATTCCTCTATAGTGGCATTTCAGATATGCTGTCTGATATGCAAGATATGCATACGCGGCGGCGTGGGATTTATTAAATGCATAGGAAGCAAAGCTTACCATTTCGTCAAATATCTCGTTGGCAGTATTTTCAGGAATTTTATTGCTTATCGCTCCCGAAACAAAGCTTTCACGTTCTTTTAGCATAACGTCATGCTTTTTTTTAGCCATAGCGCGCCGAACTATATCGGCATGACCGTAGGAATAGCCTGCAAGTTTGCGGCAAATCTCCATTACCTGTTCCTGATATACCATACAGCCGTAGGTTTCCGAAAGAATATCCTCAAGCATCGGATGCTTGTACACTACTCTATCAGGGTGCTTTTTATTTTCAATATAGAGCGGGATCGACTTCATAGGCCCGGGACGGTACAGCGAAATGATAACAATAAGATCCTCTAAACGCTCCGGACAAAGTTCAACGAGTCTCTGAGTCATTCCATTACTTTCAAACTGAAAAACTCCGCCCGTATCGCCTTTTGCAAGCATTTTATAGATGTCATTATCATCTGTCGGAATTGAAGAGATATCAAAATTCGGCTCAGTTTTGTGGATCTCATTTACAGTGTCACGTATTATAGTCAGATTTCGCAAACCGAGAAAATCCATTTTAAGCAGTCCCAGAGATTCAAGAACCGTCATGGTATATTGAGTTATTATGGCATCATCGTTTTTTTGCAGAGGTACAAGATCGCTCAGCGGAACAGCGGAGATTACTACGCCTGCTGCATGAGTAGAAGTATGACGAGGCATACCTTCAAGTCTTCTTGCAAGATCAATAAGCCGTTTCATCGACTTATCGGAACGATAAAGCATTTTAAGTTCATCAGATTCGTCAAGAGCTTCATCTATTGTATTACGGAAATCTATCTGCTTAGCCACTTTGTCGCAAAGCTGATAAGGTATTCCAAGCACGCGTCCGACGTCGCGAACAGCGGCTCTTGCTTTCAGCGTATCGAATGCGATTATTTCGGAAACATAATCCTCTCCGTATTTGTGAACTACATAATCCTTGACGCTCTGACGTCCTTCAATACAGAAATCTATATCGAAATCAGGCATACTTACTCTTTCGGGATTAAGAAATCTTTCAAACAGCAAGTTATATTTTATAGGATCAATACCCGTAATTCCGATACAGTATGCGCAAAGGCTTCCGGCGCCTGAGCCTCTTCCCGGGCCTACGGGAATATTATGTTCACGGGCATATTTTATAAAATCCCACACAATAAGAAAGTAGTCGACATAACCCATTTTTTCAATTACAGACAGCTCGTATTCAAGTCTTTCTTCGACCTCTTTAGCTATCGGAGCAGCATATTTTTCGTTCATTCCTCTGCGGCAAAGAGACTTGAAATATGCGGTGTTATCATTTACTCCATCAATTTTAAACTTCGGGAGCTTAATACTGCCGAACTCAAATTCAACATTGCAGCGGCGGGCAATTTTAGCTGTATTAGAGATCGCTTCCTCATGCCCGGGAAAAAGCTTTGACATTTCATTGGCTGATTTAAGATAGAATTCCTCCGTTTCAAAGCTCATTCCGTTCGGTTCTCCAAGTATCTTCCCTGTCTGGATACACAGAAGAACGTTCTGTATCTCAGCGTCCTCTTTTTTTGTATAATGGCAGTCATTGGTTGCCGCAAGAGGTATTCCGGTCTCATGCGAAAGTTTGTATAGCTGAGGCAATATTCTTATCTCTTCATCAATGCCATGATTCTGAATTTCAATAAAATAATTTCCTTTGCCGAAAATTTCAAGATATTTAAGGGCAGTTTCTTTCGCCTTATCGTAAGATCCGTTTACAAGAAGCCGCGGAATCTCTCCTGCAAGGCAGGCTGAAAGACAGATAAGTCCGTTGTGATATTTTTTCAGCAGCTCCGCATCTACTCTTGGTTTATGGTAAAAGCCTTCAATTCCCGCAAGTGACACAAGCTTTACAAGATTGCGATAGCCCGTATTATTTTCACAAAGCAAGATAAGGTGAAAGGGAGATGAATCAAGCTTTGGCTCTTTGTCAAAGCGGCTTCTGGGTGCAACATAGACCTCGCAGCCGATAATTGGCTTGATGTCATACTTTTTTGCTTCGCGCCAGAATTCCACAGCTCCATACATATTTCCATGGTCGGTGATAGCGACAGCCGTCTGACCAAGCTCTTTGATTCTTTGTATAAGCTCCTTTATGCGGCAGGCTCCGTCAAGCAGACTATATTCGGTATGAACATGAAGATTTACAAATTCATTATCTCTCATTTTTTATGCTCCCCACGCGAATTTCCTCAGCTATTTTTGAAATTCTTTTAAAACGGTGACTTACCCCTGAACGGCTTATCGGTTCAGATAGGCACTCCCCTATTTCCTGAAGGCTCATGTCGGTATGTTCAAGGCGAAGCAGCGCAACCTCCTTTAGATCGTCGGAAATGCTGTCAAGTCCGTATACGCTGTCTATAAGCTTTATATCCTCGATCTGCTTCATAGCTGCGTTGACTACTTTATCAATATTCGCAGCATCGCAGTTAGCGATCCTGTTTGCCTTATTACGGACATCCTTATAAATTTTAACATTCATAAGCTCGATCGTGCA